>Ga0233420_10000799_pt1 | contig 12651 bp, 14 predicted proteins | sample Watercolumn_Mata_4_FD_183009 | JGI IMG/M metagenome (GOLD analysis project Ga0233420, IMG submission 183009) | Freshwater microbial communities from Lake Matano, South Sulawesi, Indonesia - Watercolumn_Matano_2014_102_MG | ecosystem: Environmental > Aquatic > Freshwater > Lake | place...
TGCGATTGTCTGGGCTGTTTCCCTGAACTGGCAGAAAACGATTATTTTTGAATTTGAATTTTCATTGAATTGGCTTTCTGCAAGAACTGCGAGCTCTTCTATTTTCGGATGCTCTATTTTTTTTGCCCTTAGCTCTTTGAGGGAGATCAGGGCTGCGTTGAAATCAGGCATTTTAACCAGATTTTGAACTGCCCGGCTTTTCTTTTCATTGGCTTGTTTTATCAGGCCCTGAAGATAAGCATCAAGCCCAGAGAGGGTCTGAGTTTCCAGCAGTTCAAGGGCGTGGGAAATTTTTATTGCAGTAGCGGTTTGAGAAATGCCGTGCATTGCACTAAAATCTCTTTGATACATTCTAGTTGCAAGCTGAGCTTGAAGCTTTAGCAAAGTTATTTTATTTGCCGGGCCGAATAAGAGATTATATGATTTTAATTTATCAACGCACGAATCCCAGATTCTTTTAAGAAGAACTTTAATTTCCTGAAATTCTTTTGGAAAAGGGACTTCTATCTTTGTAAATTCAAGCTCTTGAAGATATGGTTTGACATCAATTGAATCTCGATTCCTAAGCTCTATTGCTTCTATGTCAAGATGCCTGCAGATTTCCCTTATTTTGTCAGTGTCAGAGCCGGGGCTGGCCGTAAGCCCCAGAATTCTTTTATTAAGGGCATTTTCCTTGTAATGGCCCACAACTTTTGTATAGTCATAATTTTTCAAGCATCGATGCGCTTCGTCCATTATCAATAGGGAAACATCTTTGAGATTGTAAAGATAATTTTCAAGGTCATTTGCAATGCATTGCGGTGTTGAAAATATTATTTCTGCTGTCTGAAATATTTTCTGCCTTTTTTCTGCTGGAATCTCTCCTGTGAATAATTGCAAATCTGCGTAAAGTTCTGGAAGATGTTTTTTAAAGTAATTAAAATGCTGCTCTATCAGGGGGCGGGTTGGGGCAAGAAACACTATTTTCTGCATTGGGAAGCTTTTGAGCCTTTCAGCTGAAAGCATTAAGCTGATAAGGGTTTTGCCTAATCCTGTTGGCAGAACTACCAAGGTGTTCGCATTCTTCGCTGTTTCAAATATTGCATTTTGGTATGCCCTTGGAATTATGCCAATCATGTATTTTTTACAGATAAGAGATTTATAATGTTAATTATAGATTTGTTTTGCGGCTTAGAGCAATATTGCCGCATAGAGGAAGAAAATTGCAGTTATAATAAGCATTGTAATGTATAATATTCGTGAGCCAAAAAATATCTGCGTTCCATCAAGATTTGAAATTGGAAGCATGTTTGAAATTGCGTAGAATGCTGCAAGTTTTGTCAGGAGCTCAAACCCGGGGAAATAGCTAATAAATGACAACAAAAGAACAGCGACAAGCCCTGCTGCGCCAATTACACCATTATGCCATTCAGTCATCTCAGTATAGCTGTAATATCCAAAACGGCGGGCTGCTCTGTGCTTTAATGCTTTTGTTTCATATGTAAGGAATGCGAGGAATTTTATTAATCCTAACGAAAAAAATGAGAAAAATAAGGGAAAAATTATTCCTGCAGGGATTTCTGTTTTTAGCTTGTAGTTTGATTTCCAGCCAAAGCGGGACATTGTCCAGAGCTTATGCTCAACATCGGCATCGAGCAAGTATGCCATTAGTTTTTTTGAAAATACTGAAACCGAGATAATGAGCGCTGAAAAAAGAAGAATTTTTGACATTGAGCCGTAATCCTGGCTTAATGCAAAACCAAAGCCAGAAACTATTGCTAAAAGAAGAATTGCTGAGATTATATGCAAAAACTCTTTTGAATTCATAGATTTAATGCGTTTGATGTTTATATAAACATTTTGGCGATCTATATAATCAAAAAACATAAACTATAAATAGTGCTTGTTTTTATTCAAAGAATGCTGAAAATAAAAAAGATAAGCGAGGCGCTTGGAAAACACGTTTATACTTCGGAGGGAGAGTATTTCGGGCAGATTGAGGAAGTAAATCTTGTTGACAACAAGGTTGAAGGATGGAAAATAAGAATTGGGAGCGGTTTTACAAGCATGCTTGGCGGAGCAAGAGGGGTTGTTATCCCGCACCAATTTGTCAAGGCTATTGGAGATGTATTTGTTGTTAATAAAGGCTCTCTGCCTTCTGGGACTGAAAATGTGCAGATGCCCGCAGAAGCAGGCGCTGGAAGCGAGCCAGTGATGTGACAAAAGGTTTTAAATATAGGAAACAATTATCACAAGAATGGTAGAGCCATTAACTATTTTTTCGAATAACATTTGGTCTAAGGTAGTTTTGCCGTTTTTGCTAATATTCACTCTTGTTTTTGCGGTTCTTGAAAAATCAAAAGTGCTTGGAGAAGGAAAGAGGCAGGTTAATGCGCTTGTTGCGCTTTCAATAGGGCTAATTGTCGTCTTGTTTGGATATGCAATTTATGTGATTAATTATATGATTGCATTTCTTGCAGTTGCCCTTGTTGTTATTGTGGTGTTTATGATTCTTACGGGGCTGGTTCATAAGGAAGGAGAGTTCAAGTTTTCAGATAATGTCAAGCTTGCTTTGATGTGGATTATTGGCATCGGAGTTGGAATTGCTGCATTTTATTTCACGGGGGCATGGGGCTTTTTCTATGAAAAATTGATGGGGCCATCGAGCTCAAGCTCTCTTGTTACAAATACTATCTTTGTGATTGTTATAGTTGCTGTTGTCGCAATTGTTCTTTATGGCGGCAAAGAAAAATCTTCTGAAAAGAAGGGATAGAAAGTGCTTTAAACTCTTTTTTTGTATTTAATGAATGGAGTTTTTTGAAGTTCGGAACGGACTTAACAAGATTTTTTATTTGAGGCTTGTGAAGCCGATACTTTTTGCATTTGATCCCGAACTGTGCCATAAGGCTTTTTTGACGATTGGAAAGATTTTAAATTCAAATATTCTGACGAAAAAAGCTGTTTCAATCTTGTATGCTTATGAAAATAAGATTCTTGAGCAGAAGATATTTGGAAAGAAGTTTAGAAATCCTATCGGGCTTGCAGCCGGATTTGACAAGAATGCTGAAATTATTGGCTTAATGAAAGATGTTGGGTTTGGGTTTGCAGAGGCGGGAAGCATAACTGCTAAAGCATGCAGGGGAAATCCTGGAAAGAGATTGCATAGGATTGTTCATAAGAAAAGCCTGCTTGTTAATCTCGGGTTGAATAACAGGGGCGTTGATAGAATAACTAAATACCTAAAGGGCAGGAAGTATAATTTGATTTTTGGGGTGAGTGTTGCAAAAACAAATTGTGCTGAAACAGCTAATGACGAAATCGGACTGAAGGATTATATTTATTCGATTAAAAAGCTGAAAGGGATTGGAGATTATTTGACTTTGAACATAAGCTGTCCCAATGCTTATGGGGGGCAGCCATTTTCAAGGCCAGCCATTTATGAGAAATTGCTTAAGGAGATTTCAAAATTGAAGATAAACCAGCCGGTGTTTGTCAAGATGTCTCCCGACTTGCCTGAAAAGAATGTTGACGAAATAATCAGGATTTCTTTGAAATATAAAATTAAGGGGTTTGTGTGCTCTAATCTGACAAAGGAAGGAATAAAGGGAAGCGGAGGATATTCCGGCAAAATTGTAAGCAAGAAGTCTGATGAGCTGCTTGCCCATATTTACAAGAAAACGAAAGGAAAGTTTGTTTTAATTGGGGCGGGAGGGGTGTTCTCTGCCGAGGATGCTTATAGAAAAATAAAGCTTGGAGCTAATTTAGTGCAGCTAATGAGCGGGATGATATTTGAAGGGCCTTCTTTGATTGGGGAGATAAATCATGGGCTTGCTAAACTGCTTAAGAAAGATGGATTTAAGAATATTGCAGAAGCTGTGGGGAAAGGTATTTAAATAAGGGGTTGGTAAGAGAGATATGGTGCTTAGTATTGCTGATGTTTTAAACCAATGGCAGAGTGCTGGAATTTTTGATTATGTGCTGCCATTTTTGCTGATTTTTGCAGTTGTTTATGCGGTTTTGAGCGGCACGAATGTTCTTGGAAAGAATAAAGGGGTTCATGTTATAATCGCTCTTGTTGTTGGGCTGCTTTCCATGCAGCTTGGGTTTGTGCAGGAATTTTTCAGAGAGATATTTCCAAGAGCTGCTGTTGGGATTGCAGTAATTATTGTTTTTGTAATTCTTGTCATGGCTTTTGTTCCTGCAACGCATATGACTGGCTGGATGATTGGATTTTACTGCCTCGGGGGGGTTATAGCCTTGATTGCAACATTTAATGCTTTTAGCGCATTAAGCTGGTTTGGCTCTGACTGGTGGTATGAGTGGGGCGCATGGATAATTGGGGCATTGTTAATCATAGGAGTGATAATTGCAGTTGCTGTTCCTGAAAGATCAGAGGGCAAGGCTTCTAAAGCGCCGTTAAACTCGTAAAATGGCACAGATTGACATAACTGGCGTAAATTATTTCCTGCCTTTGCTAAGCTTTCTTGTTGTGCTTATTTTTATTTATTTCATCCTGCATAAGGTAAAATTGATTGAGAACAAGTTTTTTGAATTTCTTGTTGCTTTTATTATAGGAGTTATATTTGTTTCTGCTGTTGGGCCGCAGAGCTATATCCTTGTTATTATTCCATGGTTTGCAATTTTAATAGTTGCAGTATTTTTAATGGCTGTATTAACGGGGTTTTTAGGGGGAGATGTGCAGAAAATGGCTGCGAAGCCAGTTGGAATAGTGTTTATTGTTTTATTGGTGCTGGCTTTTGTGGTTTCATTTATATTTGTGTTTAGCTCTTATTTTTCACCCTATCTGCCCTGGAATTCGGGAGCTGGCGGAAATCCAGATGTTTTGATGGTAACTGACTGGCTTAAGTCGCCGAGGGTTGCTGGAAGCATTTTGCTTATTGCTGTTGGAGCTGTTGTTGGATGGATTTTGGTAAAGATGAAGTGAGTGGGAGATAAGTATATATATATCATTCTATTAAGGATTCAAGGATTGTTAATATGAAAATGAAAGGGGGTGTGAAATGAGAAAATTAATGTGGTATGCTGTTGTTGCGGTTGCAATTGTGGTTGTTTTGGCTGTTTATTTTTATAACAGCAGTTCAAGTACGCAATATGCCCCAACAGGATCTAGTTACCTATGTAACAGCAGTGCAGATTGCCCGCCTAAATACAGCCAAGCTTATTGTAATGCCAGCGGTGGTGCGTGTGTAAATATTACTTATAGTAGGTGTGTTTTTGGAGCAAGCTCTTCTTCGTGCAAGGCTTTACCTGTAGTTATGAATTGCACTTATTGCGCTAGCGGCTGCTCTAAAGGTGTGTGTAATGCTACAAAGATTAGCGTTGATATTTCAGGACCTATACCAACATCAGGAGCCATAGTTGGATCTCGGATTTGTACTGCAGATAGTTCTGGAAGCTGTTCATTTACTGCTAGAAGCCTTTTAGCTGGTTCTAATTACAGTATAAGAGCTAGCTCAAGCAGTTCCTCTTACTCGTTCAGCTATCTGAGAATTTCAGGACCTATACCAACATCAGGAGCTGTGATAAACCAACAGAGCTGTTTTGGTAGTTCTTGTGAGATAACATCAAATAAGATACCTAGTTCAGGAAATTACACTGTTGAGGCGATTTATAGGAGCAGCTGAGCCTTTAAAAATTTATTTTTTTATTTTTAGAATCTTTTTGATTTTAGGACTTATGAGAGTGATGCACGGACTTGAAAGTCTTCTGAGTTTCTGCGAGGTCTTTTTTCAGGTCTTCTACATTTGCAACATATTCCCCGACTTTTTGAAGAACAGAAAGCTGAAGGCGGTCAATTATTTTCTCTATGCGCTTTAATCTTTCATCAAGAGATTCCATCTTTGCTTCCAAGGCTGTTTTAAAATCAATAACTTTCTCAATTGATTTTTTTATTGAGGAGAGCTTTTCTGAGGCGACTTGCTTTGCGATTTCAGATATTGTATCTGCGCTGACGCCCGAAGAATATTGCTGGTATTGCTGTCCATAATCATAAGATTGCTGCGGGTAATTTTCAAGAGGGGCGGTCTGCTCGTATTGCTGCGGGTATTGCGGAGATGCATACGCTTCTTGAGATTCCTGCGGGGCTTCTGGCTGATTCATTATTGACGGCTGCATCTCTTCATTGTTTTCAGGCATTTGATATTGTCCACCCATTTGATTTTGAAAAGGAAACGGCTCTTTTATATCTTCTGTTTTTTCAGGGGAAACAGCGCGCTTTATGTCTGCCCGAGACATTGCTTCTGAGACCGCTTCTGGAGAGAGGCCCTGGGCAGAGAGGGTTCCGGCTATTTCCTGCTCAGACAAGCCCCTGGATTTCATTCTGCTTATGTCTTCTATCAGCCCCATTTTATCAACTTCTTAGAATATCAAGCTGTTTTTGCAATATTATTAATTCATCTTTTCTTGCACTGTTGTTGAGCTGCTCTGTAATGCTTTGAAGAAGGCGCTTTATCTGAACTGAATCTTCTTTCAATTTGAGAAGCTCTTTTTTTATTTCCTGCATTTCTTCGAATGTTTTGTCCCTGTTATCAATGAGTGTCTTACCTGCGAGCATGAGCCTTTCTGAAATTAATTTTTGCTTCTCTTCTATGTCCCTTATTCTTATACCCCAGTCCTGGCCATAGCTTTGCTGGTATGCCTCTTCCATTTGTTTTAAAAGATATTAGGATTTAAATATCTTGGTGATATTATTTCAGAATGATATTCAAGGATAATTCTGCGCTGTATGCTGAAGAAGTTGAGAGAAGGCAGGGAGAGGATGTTCTGTATGTTAATTATCTGAAAGCGGGCTTTGTTCCTTCAATTGCTGAAAATCCGGATGTTATGAACCGGACAATTGATGCGCTTTCTGAAAACCCCACAATTTCAAGGGTTGTTTTTGTGCAGCAGAGGAATTATTCTTACGCCTTTCAGCAGGTTTCACTGCTGAACGAGATTGCGCAGCTGTATAACTTCTTTGTGAAGCAGGAAAATCTTCTTTCCATGGGGAATGTTTCTGCTTATGGAGATTCTGCAGCAATTTTTAATGAGTTAAATACATTCATGAACTTGCTTAAGAGCGATCCTTTTGCGTGCCTTAGGCAGCTTCGCTTGAGAATAACTGCCATTAAGAGCATGGCTGCGCAAAATAAGAGCGGGGGGGCTTATGCAAGGGCTCTTGAAAGAATTGCAGAGATGCTTGAATTAACAAAGCTTGTTAGAATGATAAATTCCTTGGGCGGAGAAGGAAGGGCTGCATACAGAGAGATATTTCGGCCAGACATACTTCCGAATTTCAGCTTTACAAGGCTTGTTGCGCAATTGCCGAGCGATGCAGAGCTTGTAGACCAATATGTTATAAACAAAGACATGGAAGAAATTTATGTAAGCATATTGAAACAGAAGAATGAAGCTAAATACCTTTATCATATTATGCCTCCAGAATATAATCTGAATGAAGAGCACCAGTATCTTGTAAATCTTGCAAGAAATGTTCTAACAGAGCACAGGCCGAAAGCAGAAGAATTCACAGATCCTGAAAAAACAAGACAGGTTTTCTTTAATGTTGCAAGAGATATGCTTGCAGAGCTAAGCAAGAGCAAGAACATAAGCCTGAATAACAGGGAAATGATTCGGCTTGCCAAGATTTTAGTGAGGCACACAATCGGATTTGGACTTATTGAAGTTTTGCTGATGGATGACAAGCTGCAGGATATTGTTTTGAATGCGCCAATTCCTCAAAATAATATTTTTGTCAGACATGAGAAATATGACGAATGCATTACTAATATTCTTCCAAGCTTTGAAGATGCAGAATCTTGGGCTGCAAAATTAAGGCTGCAATCCGGGAGGCCGTTGGACGAGGCAAATCCTGTTTTAGACACGGATTTGGCAATTGGAAATGCAAGAGCAAGAGTCGCTGCGATTAAAGAGCCATTGTCTCCGAATGGGCTGGCGTACGCAATAAGAAGGCATAGGGACAAGCCATGGACTTTGCCTTTGTTTGTGAAAAATAAAATGATAAATTCTTTTGCTGCTGGCTTGCTTAGTTTTCTTATTGATGGGAATAGGACATTGCTTGTTGCTGGAACGAGAAGCTCTGGAAAAACATCCCTGCTTGGAAGCCTGCTTTTAGAAGTGATGCCAAAATTCAGAATTATTGTTATTGAAGACACTTTGGAGCTACCTGTTGATGCTTTAAGAAAAATTGGATATGATATTTTAAGAATGAAGGTAAGAAGCGCGCTTGTTTCAGGAACAACAGAAGTTGAAGCTGCAGAAGGAATTAGGACAAGCTTAAGGCTTGGAGATTCTGCATTGATTGTCGGAGAGGTAAGGAGCGACGAAGCCAAGGCACTTTATGAAGCAATGCGTGTTGGTGCATTGGCAAATGTTGTTGCAGGGACAATACACGGAGATTCTCCTTATGGGGTATTTGACAGGGTTGTGAATGACCTGAATGTTCAGCCTACGAGCTTTAAAGCAACAGATTTGATTGTGATTGCAAATCCTGTCAAGACTCCTGATGGGTTGCATTCAATCAGAAGGGTTGTGCAGATAACTGAAGTAAGGAAGCATTGGAGCAAGGACCCTTTAATGGAGAAGGGGTTTATTGACTTGATGAGATATAATGTTGAGAAGGATGAATTGGAGCCAACTGAAGAGCTTATTAATGGAGAAAGCGAAATTGTAAAAGCAATTGCTTCTCAAGTGAAGGGATGGACTGGAAATTGGGACGCGGTTTATGATAATATTCTTCTCAGAGGAAAAATCAAGCAGGAAATTGTTGAAATTGCAGAGAGATTAAAGAAGCCGGAACTGCTTGAAGCGGATTTTAATTCGCTTTGCAATACAATGTTTCATGAAATGAGCGATATTGCAAGGCAGGAGCATGGGCTGCCCTTAAGTGAGATTGTTTTTCCCAGATTCAAGGAATGGCTTTATATTGCTGCTGAAAAATTCTAAGAAAGGCTGGAAAGTGCAATTGTTACAAGCACGGAAAGCGCGACTATTGAAATCAGTGAAGAGACAAAATAAAGGGACATTCCTGAAATAAGATTTTTTGAAAGCTCGTGCTTTTCTTTTAATGGATCTTTTCCCGAATCTATTGTTACAAGAGCTGTTGAAAGTATGAATATTATCTCAAGAATGTATATGCCGATTATTATCTGCAATTGGTAAGGAGGAACTATTTGCGAAACATCAAAAATAGAGAGAATATTTGAAAGGCTGCCGAATGTTCCTGCTATTTCAGAGCCAGAGGCAAATGCCTGCATATCCTGCAGTTTCAGAAGAATTGAGGTAATCATTGAGTCTAAGCCTGTGACAATGCATGCAAGCATGGGGGCGAGAAATGTCATGTTTGATCTCATGTCAGAGACAATCTCTGCAAGAAGGTCGTGCAGGCGCTGGTTTATTTTGTCTATGTTTTTTACATATTCTGAAATTGACATTAATGACTGGGCAGCTATTTTCAATCCTTTTTTTACAGATTCTACTAAAATTTTCATTGAAGTTGCAATTAAAGCTGATGGAAAGAAAGTTATTGCGCCTCTTTTTTTGTCAAATATTGCGCTTTCAACAGGCATGCCTAATTGCTGTATGTTTTGATTTACTGTTAAGAAAAATTGCTGTGTTGTTTGTCCTTGTGTTGAGTCTGCGACTTTTGCAAAAGCTATTTCTGCCGGGACGCCGTCTGCAAGGCGGTTTCCCAACTGGAATAAGGATGTTGTAAATTCATTTTCCAAGGATTTTGTGCTGTTTCTTGATTTTATTGCCTGCTTTGTTTTTAACCTGTATGAGATTGCAAAAAACAAGGCAATTGAGAGAGGTATAAGAAGGCTTAAAATTGTTGAAATAAAGCTGAATGGGCCCCTTTTGACTCCAGTTAAAATTCTAAAATCAAATAATTTTATATTGCCGAGATTAAAGCCCAAATTCTGCAGGGAATAGTCTGATTGAAAGCCCAGGGTTTGAAGAAATGGAATCTGCATAATATACGGAAGAAGCCCAAAAAATAAAAATGGAAGAGAGATTAGGGCCGCAATAAGCCAGGGTTTTTTTGACTTGAATTTTGGATAGTCTGGGCTTAATTCAAGAATCGAGGATTCTCCGTATCCGCCGGGGCGCTTGAGAAGAGTTTCTGAAACAAGATAAAAAACCCCGAATGGGATTATAATGTTAAATAATAAAATTAAATGATGCCATTTTATCATTCCTTGAAGAAGAGCTGTTGCAAGAGGAAGCATTGCTAATGCCAATGTAGGAAGAATTATTCCGAGCATGTAAATGTTAGTCATTGGGGCGCGAATTTCTCTTGTGTATGAAAGCATTTTTTCATATATTCCATCTAAAATTGACTGAAGGGCTTTTTCTAATGTGGCAATTCTTCTTGCTTCTATTGGCTCGTATAAAGAAGATTCTATCAAGTGGAATGATTCTATAAATTCTGGCGCATAATCTCTCCAGCTTTCAAGATAGGAATCAAGGGATTGCTTAATTGTTGAAAAACGGCCTATTTCAACATCGTAAAATATTTTTTTGAAGTCCAAAGCCAAGGGGCCTTCAAGGTGCTCTGCTGCGAAGGCTATCGCCCTTTCCAAGTTTGAAGTATGCTTCATATAAACGACAACATAGAGAACAGCAGGAACCATCTGGGATGAGGCCTGAAGGCGCCAGGCATTTGCAAGGCGTCTCGGCATGGTTCTTGCGTAATAATAAAGGAAAGCGCTTGCGAAAAATCCAAGTATTATGAAAAGGAATGAAATATTTATTCCCATGAAATAAAGCGCCAAAGTCAGCAAGCCCGTTGCAAGAATTCCAAGTATAAATGAAATTAAGGAAAGAGTTATTGCATTTTCCGGGGTGATGTCAAGATGAGCAATTTGAATCTGCTTTTGGATTGAAGAAAATTCCTTTTTTCCAGCCCTTATTTTTATTAAATTGCCAAGGGATTTTGCCCATTTTTCATAGCCAGAGATTTCAGGGACCATTTCTCCCTTGAATTTTTCATATTCTTTTGAAAAACCTTCGGCTGGAATGCTTGTGCTGGATATTTGCGATTCAATTTTTTTGCTATATTTCTTTAGAATTTCTTCAGTTGAAACCATGCTCTTTTTATATGATTTACAATGAAGCAGGCGTTATAAATTATATGGTTGGGGGCAAGGTTTAAGAATAAAAGAGTATAAGACAAGACATGGGGAATAAAAAGGGCGATGTTGATGTTGATAATCTCGTATACTGGGTTGTTGGGGCTTTAATTGTTATTGGAATTATTCTGCTTTATCTTCAGCTAACAGGCAGGCTGGATAATATTGCTAAAGCAATAAAATTATTTTTGAGGTTTGGGAGATGAACAAGAAAGCAATATTGGTTGAGAATAAGACGGCGGTTATTATATTGGCGGGGCTTTTTTTGATTTTGATGTTTGGCATTATTGGGTATAATCTTGGATGGTTTAAAAGTTTGGCTTCTTTCATTCCAGGGATTGAGATTCCGATTAGGAAAGGTGTCAATGTAAATATTTTTGGGTATAATGTTGCAACTGACAAGCTCGAATATTATGATGGGACAAAGTGGATTGCCATTAATGGCTGGGGGGAAAATGCTGTCGGCAGTATAAAATTTTCTGGGGGCGATTGGTATAGGGCATTTTATAAGTTTTATTACGACAGAGATTTTCTTGAACCTTTATTTAGAGTTGGGACTGGAACAGCAAAAGTTTCTATGCTTGTTAAGGAAGCCAATTCTTATTTGAAAGACAAAAGGGGCTATGCTGTTGTTGAATATGATTTTATGGAGCCTCTAAAAACGCTCGCTATAAATAGGTTCTTTTTTATTGATTTAGATAATAGAATGTATGAAGAATCTGTAGATTACGAGCAAACTATTGTTGGGCACATAAAAAGAACTTCTGAAGGAGCGTCAAGATATTATCTTGACATGGATTATTTAGAACGGGTTCAGAATTCAGAATGCACATTTATTGGCTCTGATACAAAAGCGCTTTTATCTTTGTTAAATAAAAAGGCACTTCCGAAGAGCTTTCTGGCATTTAGCTTATCTTCAAATTCTGTTTCAACTCTTGATTTGGAAATGCCTGAGGCGTTAGAAGGGCTTTCTATAAAGCTTATTAAGGAAGAACTTCCGACTTTGGGCTCTAAGATAAAAAGAATTTATAGGATTTATAGTTATGATAAGCCTCTTGAAATTTATTTAGATTTAACAATGAATAGCAATGGCTTTGTTGAAGATGAGTTATTTATTAATGCGCCATGCAGAGGATATTATACCTTTAATGAACTGACTTCTTTGACAAGCAATCAGCAGGAGATTAGGAAAAAGGTAATTGATTGGAGAAATTCCATATTTAGGGGCGGAACGAAACCGCAGGCGCTGACTTTATCTTATAGAGATGCTAAAGGAAATCTGCAGACAAGAAGCTTTTGCGTGGGGTTGATTAATGAGCATATGGTTGTTTATTTGGATAATGCTGTTAGCGCCGGGAGCTTGTGCGCATGAACAAGGGCGCTGACATGAAGCTGTTTGGGGAAAATCTTGAAGAAATTGTGCTTTGGATCATACTTCTTCTTGCCCTGGCTGTTGGGGCTATTATTTTATTCAAGAACCTTAGTTAATCCAAATTATTATAAATGGGTTTTTCTATATCTG
>Ga0233420_10000800_pt1 | contig 12648 bp, 12 predicted proteins | sample Watercolumn_Mata_4_FD_183009 | JGI IMG/M metagenome (GOLD analysis project Ga0233420, IMG submission 183009) | Freshwater microbial communities from Lake Matano, South Sulawesi, Indonesia - Watercolumn_Matano_2014_102_MG | ecosystem: Environmental > Aquatic > Freshwater > Lake | place...
GAAATATCGCCTCTCTTTGTAATTTTAGACTTCTGTTTAAACATCTCGATACAAGCTGAAGTACAAAGCCTCAAACCTTACCGATTAACCTGGATTGTTAAAGTGCTTATTACGCAATATATCTAATATACCAAACTGTTTGGATATTTAAATATTGGATATTGAGATTTGTTTGGAAACCCGTATACCAGAACTTGCGTTCGGTATAGGGCCATGAACCGATCTTTGATCTGGTTCATTGGTTGGAATTTGGTTATTTGTATTTATTCCTCTTGTTCTTCTTCTCGTTCTTCGCGGTCGTAGGGGAGATATTCTTTTTCTTCGGTTGCGAGAATTTCCGCTAGTTTTTCGAGGTCCATTTCTGAAATATCTTCCGTTTCTTCTTCGTTCGTTCCTGATTCATCATCTTTTGATATCTCCGTCAGTTTAGATTGCATATTGGTAGGAAATGAGGTGTATTTCATGACCTTTTTTCCTTTTTTTTCTTCGCGTATGAATACGACGACTCTGCTCAAATTAGATTCCTTGATATATGCGGTGAATTCACTTCCTGCCTTTATGAAGATAGTGAGCCGTTTTGAAATATCGTCCGGAAGAGATCCGATGTATTCTTTTTTTTGTGTTCGTATCTCGACCTTTCTTTTTTTGGGCACGAGCATTACTTTTTGGCCGATGGTGAGTTGTGCAAGAATATTTTTTTGGCCGGGATTCACGAGGACGACGCTTCTTGTTTTTCCGGGTGTTTCAAGAAATAGGTTGGGATCAAGATTGATATCAGCGTCACGGGCCACCTTGCTCTTTTTTGACTGGAGTACCTTGATTCGTTCGAGATTTTCGATGATTGCTCGGTTTCCGGGTTGAAACTTCAGCCCAATTTTATAGTACTTTTTTGCCTCGTTAATTTTATTTGCCTGTAGAGAAGCGAAGGCAAGCCTGATGCATGCGTCAATGTTTTTTTTGTCACGTTTTAAAATTTGTTTATTTAACTCAATTGCTTCCTTCCAGTTTGTCCGTATTGCCGCGTTTATTGCCTGCTGCTCGAGCTGAACTGTGTCATTCATAGGGTATGTTCCAGTATATGGGAAATAAGTAGAATGTCAAGTATAATATATTTGTATCTAGAATTAATTAATTCTTCATTAACGAATTGCGGATTAACGAATTAGAATAATAAAATCCGTAATGCGTTAATACATTAATAAACAATTAAAAATTGTTTTTTATAAAATGAGCGGTCATTCAAAATGGGCGAATATAAAGAGACAGAAACAGGTAAACGATTTGGTTCGCGGCAACCTTTTTTCCAAACTTTCTCGCGCGATTAGTCTTGCGGTTATTGAAGGAGGGGGAATAACAGATTCCGAACACAACGTAAAGCTAAGATTGGCAGTAGAAAAAGCTCGTCAACTCAATATGCCGAAAGACAATATTGCGCGCGCGATCGAAAGAGGAGCAGGCCCGGATAGAGCACAGTTAAAAGAAAATATATATGAGGCATACGGTCCTGCAGGAGCCGCATTCATGATTTTGGTTACCACCGATAACGTCAACAGAACCCTTTCCGAAATCCGCTCAATACTTGAACGCCACGAAGGAAAACTGGCGAGTCAGGGCTCTGTAGCATATCTGTTTCGAAAATGTGCGATGGTAGTTATTAACAAATCAGACTCAAAAGAAGAAGACGTATTTCGTTTTGCCGAAGAGGTAAATGCCTTCGATATCGATGAAGACGAAACACACTTTTCAATATATATTCCTTTTGAAAATCTGAGGCGAATCAAAGGTCACGTCGCAGAGATTGATTTCAAGCCCCTTAATCCCTTTCCAGTCACAAATGAAGAGCATAGCAAGAAAATCGTTTCTTTGGTCGAGGTACTCGAAGACCACGACGACGTGCAAAAAGTCTTTACCAACGCCGATATTCCCGAACACTTATTGAAATAATATGGGCAGATTTAATCATTTTAGAAACAAATTCTTGCGCATCGATAAGCGATACCGCTTTGCGATAAGCACCATAATTTTGACTTTTCTCATGCTTGTATCCACCTTCTTCCCGTTTTATTTTTGGATTCTGTTTGTTCCGATATTCATATTGGTAACGTACGCGCTTACTTATTTTTCTATTCTTGAAGACATCGAGCACCTCGAATGGTTTGGTCTCTTTGTCATGCCAGTTCTGGTAACCGTAGCATTCTACTTTTTCTATTTTCTTTTTCCTGGGCGCTGGCTCACGCGCATCCCGTTTATCTCGCTCTACGGAATATCAATCTACGCAATGCTTCTATGTTCAAATATTTTCAACGTTGGGGTAGAGAAGAGCCTTCAGTTATACCGCGCCGCTTTCTCCGTCAATTTTTTTTACCACGCAATTGTCTCATTTTTTCTTTTTAATATCCTTTTTTCATTACAACAGCTTTTTCTTGTTAACGCGGTGGCGAGCGGGGCAGTAGGATTTGTGCTGGGATTGCATCTTTTTTGGACAATCAAGCTCAATCTGCAGTGGGAAAGAGAAGTCGTTCAGTACGCCACACTGGTTGCCGTAATTTTGGCAGAGCTAGCGCTCATTATATCCTTCCTACCACTCAAAATCCCCATATACGCCTTAGTTCTAGCCGCGGGCTACTACTGCCTGGTTGGCCTCATCTACCACTACATCGACCAGCGTCTTTTTAAAGAAACGATTCGAGAGTATCTTACCGTGTTCGGATTTGTAGGTATTATTGCAATTCTTTCGCTAAATTGGTAGGGGAGTAATTCAGCAAAGTCTATCCGCCCGTTCTTCCTTCAACACTGGATTCATCGCTATTCGCTCGTCGTGTTGAAGAGCGAACTTAAGGCGGACATAAGTGTCTGTAACTCTAAATAATTTAGAGACAGACACTAATGGGGAATAGGTGAGAGGCAAAAATGCAACGGACGTGAAGAATATAATCCTATAGTATTTAATACTATAGGGTAATATCTATGTGGATAACTGCAGAAAAATAGCCTCAAAAATATAAATGTAGATTGTTGTTATGCTCTAAACAACATCTCTCTTTCAAGGACTGATATACTAAGTATTCAAGAACTTTAGCCTCAAAATAATATGTTCAGATTAATATTACGCCCTAAATCTATTACTCTTACAATTTAGGGAGAGATTATTTTTCATTACATTTTAGCTTCGAAATTGATAATTTATACTGCTATATTACTCTAAACACGATTCTCGCCCTGAAGTGTTCGCGCAGCGATCTACTTCAGGGTAGCCTCAAAAATTGATATTTAGAGTGATAAGGCAGCCTAAAAATATAGATATCTATGTTAAAGAAGAGTATCTCCGGAGAAGTGTCGCTTTTTCTATATTTTTCCAAAATTAATCACGTAACGAGAAATAAGAAAGAAAAATAATTGTAGAGAATCTGTCAGGGAGTAGTAGGATAGTTCTCTTTTCAGATTTTGGATATACTTATACTGGAGAGAACAAAGACAGATAACGTCGTAAATTGTATCTTTTACGACGTTATGCGAGGCTGACAGTGGAGAAGCGCGAAAATGAATAATGAATAAAGAATAATGAATAATGTATTCATTTTTAGAAATTAGTAATTAGAAATTAGAAATTATTCGCTATATTATCCTCCGGTTTCCCATGTCTTTAAAATCTATGGGTCTGAGAGTGTATTTTCCTGCTTTAGCCTGTTCTGACAGTATATTTATATTTAGCTGTGGATAAATAAAGCAATTCTCTACTTTTTGGATGCGAGGCGAGTGTTTGCAGAATATTTTGTTGTGCTATATTCTATATATAATGCTAAAAAGATTAATTTTGACTTTATTAAGTTTTGTAACTGGTTCTTTTTTTGTAGCAAATGTTTCTTATGCGGTACCTACCATTGAGAAAAGCTCTCAAACATGGAAATGCTTAAAAGGAACTGATACAGATTTTCGTCCAACATGGCATGATCCGCCTTCACCGGCAACGTATGTTCAGAAACTTTCTGGAGATGGATTCATTGATGGAAAAGATATTTTTGTTGTGGGTTGCATGGCATCAAATAACACGGTTTGCACTTCAGGAGAAAAAGATATCGACATGTCCCTTTTTGGTAAAGACAATACTACCCAAGGGCAAAGAAATGTATACGGTGAAGAGATCACATACAATGTGCTTAAAGTAGATGGTGGAAGCAGAAAAAGATCAAAAAATGGAAAATTTGATACATCAGCAACTGTTGGGGGTGTCAACGCCGTTCATGCAGGAGGATATACATTTTATGGTGTAATGATTATTCCTCAAAATAATATTGTCGAACAACCAGGGCTTGGAGCCGAACAACAAGGTACGTTTAGTTTTACCGGCAAAGACGATTTAAGTAAATGCGTAAAGATCTCATGGACCCATGTTGATCCGTTTGGCATTGTATTTGACAGTAAGAGCCTTGAACCGCTTCAAAATGTACTTGTGACAATACTCGATAATAATAAAAAGAAAATCAACTTCGTTGGATTCCCGAATCCTCAAATTACACAAGCTGATGGGTTATTTAATTTTCTTGTGGATCCCGGCGAATATTATCTAGACATACATCCGATTCCTCAAGGCTACCAATTTAAGGAAAATCCCTCGATCCACCAAAACTATAAAAAAATCTATCACCAGGCCGACGGCGGCGACTCGATTTATAAGCCGGGTGTAGTAATTCGAGAAATAATCGATACTCCCGATGAACAGGTTAAGGGTGTTCCGGATCCCGAACGAAGAGACATTCCGCTTGATCCGGGAGAAAAAACCCCGTTTACAACCAGTCCGGTAATCATAAACTACGGCGTGACGAGGCTTGAAAACGATACCAAAATCGAAGGAAAAACCTCTCATCCGTACACAGCGGTCACGATACTCCAGGGGAATGAAACTATTGCCTCGCAAGAAGCCACAAGAGAAGGTTTTTTTGAATTCTTAATTGAGAATGTACGGATACGGCAAGATCTCGCCATGACGCTTCGACTTTCAAAAAAAAACCTTACCGGAAATCTTGACGACGTACAGGCGCGTAATCTATTGAGTCCGGTCAAGCAGCTCCAAAGCGACGTTATTTCTTATCTCTCCTCAATTTTTTCTGCTCCGCATCTGGTATTGAATGTCCAAGCACAGGTTCCACAGCTCGGAAAATTCAAGATAATCCAGCCGATATTCAAAATCCTTAAAGGCTATGCGTATGATAAATCAGGAAAAACTGTACCTAATGCAGATGTTGATATAAAACTGGCGATGACAAATGCGAGTGTGTATCGGGCAAAAGCAGACCAAAACGGATATTTCGATATCCCATCGGAAAATCTTCCGATATTCAATTACGACGTTTCATTTTCATCTTCTTTTTCGCCAGCGCCTATCACATATTCGACTTCTGAATTTGCGAAAGCAAATAAAACATATTTAACAAAAAATAATATTAACCTGTTAGGCGCGAGCACAAAAAGAAAAACAGAACCGACCAAATCGCCAAACTCTTCAGCGTTTTCAGGATCGAGAGACGCGGTTCAATCCGACAACGTTGCTACGAATACAATCCCCCCAATTCAACAGGTCGTAAATGAGAAGAAACAGATGACAAAGGCGTCCAAAAACACGAGCGCGATTCTTGTACTCGCCTCGTTTCTTTTAGCATCGATCGTTCTTCTTGTAGTTGGCATATATTTCTTCATAAAACGAAAAAGAAATCTCCAACAACAATAATATCTGCGATATTGTTTGTATAATTATGTCTATGTCAGTTTTGTCTGTTTCTCGTCTTACCAAGCGCTTTGGTCCGCCAACTGGCGGATTTACCGCGGTAAATGAAATATCTTTCGAAATGAAAGAAGGAGAGGTATTGGGTTTGTTGGGCCCAAACGGAGCCGGAAAGACCACGACGATTCAGATGCTTCTTGGTATTACTACTCCAACCGAGGGAACAATCACCTATTTTGGAAGGGATTTTTTTCGAAATAAGCCTGATTGTCTTCAGCGTATCAATTACACTTCCGCGTTTAACACATTGCAGGGAAGGACAACGGTCTGGGAGAATCTTTTGGTGTTTTCCAATCTTTATCAAATTAGCGATCCCGAAAAGAAAATTATGGAGCTCATTGAATATTTTGAGATGAGTGATTTACTGCATAAGCGGTATTGGGATTTGTCAGCCGGACAACGGACGCGAACCAATTTCATGAAAGCTTTGTTGAATGATCCGCAAATCATACTCATGGATGAACCGACTGCGTCTCTTGATCCTGATATTGCGGATAAAACATTAACCCTAATTGAACAACTTCGGAAAGATCGAAAACTATCCATTCTTTTCACGAGTCATAATATGCCGGAAGTAACACGGATCTGCGATCGCGTCATATTCCTTGATCACGGAAAAATAGTAGCCCATGATACGCCATTAGGACTCACCAAGCGATTCCAGTCTGCCGAACTCAAACTTACATTTGACGAAAAGAAAGACGCTATTGAAGAATATCTTAAAAAAGAAAAACAAGCATTCCGGTTTGACGGCGGTCATGTTGTATATATAACAACTCAAGAAACAGATATTCCGAAACTCATTTTTGATTTGAAAGGATTGGGTATGTGGATTACTGATATTGAAGTCAAAAAGCCGACACTCGAAGACGTATTTTTAAAAATTGCCCGAGGCAAATCACATGTCTTTCAAAAGAATTAAGGCAATTCTGATGCATGAATTTTTTATCACAAAACATTCGTATGAAGTGATAAACGATATTGGTATTTATCCTCTTTGGTCAATTATTGTTTTTGGTTATTTGACGATCTATCTCGCGGGAGTAACAGGAAGCGTAATCGCACATTATGTTTTGGTCGGAATGATTTTGTGGCAGATCATCAATATTACTCAGTACTCGATTGCGGTAGGAGTTTTGTGGGACGTATGGTCAAGAAATCTTACGAATATTTTTATCTCGCCAATTTCGTATACAGAGTATCTGTTGTCATATACGATTTCCGGTGCAATAAAAGCGTTCATTGTTATTGTATTGGGCAGCTTTCTTTCGCTTCTCATTTTTAAATTTAATATTTTGTCATTGGGAATTGTTAACCTTACACTTTATTTCTTGAATCTCGCTTTTTTTGCATTTAGTTTTGGCATTATTATTCTCGGACTCGTATTTCGTTTTGGAACAAAAATACAAGCATTTGCATGGGGTTTGATTACGTTTTTCCAGCCCTTAATGGCGGTAATTTACCCCGTCTCCATTTTGCCAAAGCCGCTCCAGACGCTTGCATATCTTTTTCCTCCAACCTATGTATTTGAAGCCACCCGCGCGAGTCTTTCGGATCCGAAAATTCAATGGTCGTACAGCGTGATAGCTTTTTTTCTTAATATTGTATTTTGCATTTTTGCGATTGCCTTCTTCAATTTTATGTTCAAAAAATCAAAAGAAGTCGGTCAGTTCGCGAAGCTGGAAGGGTAAGAAATTCGTGTTGACAAATATATATAAGAATTTGATAAGATGCCAGCGTATGAGAAAAAAATTGGCAACAAGCGATTTTAATATAGACCAATATCTTAATCTAAAAATATTAGTTGCAAAATTGAGCGCTATAGAATTTAAAAGAAGACAGGTGGAGATTGATCGAAAATTCAAAGAATTAGATATTCGATTTGAAAAATTAGAAAAACTATCACTTAGAAATCATACAAGTGTTTATATTGTCATTGCGAGCGAATCCGCCAAAGGCGGAGAAGCGAAGTAATCTCCTATCGTTAGCAGATTGCTTCGTCGCGGAGTTTACCCCGATGAAAATCGGGGCTCCTCGCAATGACATAATGCGTAAGTCCTGATATAAGTTGGTTAGTCTTTGAAGCTTAGAGGATGATATTTTTTTCTGCAGAAAAAGAGAATTTGGTGGATATAATTAAGAAAACCCGCGTACTGAATCATCGTCCAGTGCATGAGTAGATCCTTGATTTCTCCATGAATAAACCCTACCTTTTTATTTTTAAAAATATTAACCGCCGATGATGGTATCCAGCGAACTTCTTTTTTATTATCCATCATATATTTGTTAATGGCGATTTCAAGTTGATACCCTCTTGGTTTATTTCTAAATACTACTAGGAGATCTGTTTTTTTAAGAATTCGCTCACCTGAGAAGATTGTATGAGCTCTTTGCCAATAGGTTCTCCAATGGGCGTTTATCCGTTTAAGAATGATCATATCCAATCCAGGATTATTTTTTATTAAATCTATTGCGTTTGAAATATCTTTTTCATTAAGATTCTTTAAGTCTCCGTCAATTAGAAATACAAAATACGATTTAATATATCTAAGAATCTTTCTAATTGCCTCTGCCTTTCCCCTATTCTTTGAAAAACGAATAAACCGAAACTGCGGATAGATTTTCTTATTCGAAAACTTTGAACTTTGAACTTTGAATTTTGAGCTGTCTTCTGATCCATCATCCACGCAGATTATCTGACTGAATTCTTTAACTTTTGAAACCGCCTTGAGAACTCCAAGAATTCTCTCTTCCTCATTATAAAAAGGTATAACGCATGTAACACCAAAACTTTTCATTTTTCACTTTGAACTTTTAACTTTTATTCACACTCCCCTCTTCCACTGGAGGAATTTTTCATAGACATAGGTTAGATAATATTGTGGAGAAATAACATAATCCTGGGTCGGTAAATATTGATGTTCGTATCCTCCAAAACCGGTCTTGAATGTGGTAAGGCCATCCCAGTCTCTTGGCGTGCGGCCCTTGATAAGGATTCCCCAAAAGTTATAGAAACGACATCCGCGTTTTTTTGCTTCTCTGATTGCTTCCCACTGAAGGAGGTAAGGAACCGGGATTTTTGTATGAATAGATGCCCCTTGATGATAGCAACCAGCATTTTTGGTAAACAGAACAAGCGCCGCAGCCAATATGTTTCCTTCGTGTTTGCCAAATAGAAATAGCGCATTTCCTGTCTTATGAAAAGCCTCAAACTCTTTCTGTATATATTCTTTTGAATACGGAGAGAAATGCTCTCTCTTGACTGTTTCTTGATAAATCTCACAGAAATCATCGACTGCTTTTGCGTCTGTCCTTTGTTCAATCGTCACTCCATCTCGTACTGCTTTTCGGATGAGATAACGCGTTGTTTTTCTCATTCCGGCAAGAAGTTCATCTTCGTTTTTTTCCAAAGGCAAAACCCAAAAATTCTCAGAATGAATATAAATAGGAGCATCTTTAAATCCAAAGTCTTTGAATATTTTTTTATTTTTCTCTGTATTCTCCAGACCCGGCGCAACACGAATAAAAGAAAATCCTTCTTTTTTTGCGAGTTGTATTAAATAATTAAGAGCCTCTTTTATTATATCTTTAATCTTTAATCCTTCATCTTTAATCCTTATAATCGGTCCATGCGGAACAAATAAAAATTTTCCTCGCTTTGAATTCATTTTTTCAACGAGAGCGATTGCTTGCAACCTATTGTTTTTGATTAAACCAAGTCGAAGAATCTCTTGACCCATCTGTTTTTTTACCTCTCCCCACTCCCATGTCTGCAAAAAAGAAACAGACCCGCTTTCGTTGAAAACAGAATCCCAGTCTTTTTTACTTGTTATCTCCCGAATATTCATGTACGAGATTTATAACTTTTAAGGCTTCATGATAAGTAATATTAGTAGGTAGATTAACTATTTTTTGGGATAGTTCTTCTGCCTTTGGACACATTCCCCTTCGATACTTCATTTTTTTGAGAGATATGGATTTGGGCGCCACAACTTGATTATACCAATTGCCGAGAAAGATATTTCGCTTTGCAGCTTTTTTTCTTAAAAGTTCAGGATTATCCACAAGAAGAGGATAGCGAAGAAGTGAAAAGCTAGATGTTAGATGTTTGATGCTAGAAGATAGATTTTTATTATATAAAGAGCAAATTAAAGCCCTATTCTCTTGGATTTGTTCATATGTATCAAGTTGAGTGAGCAATAACACCGCTAGAGCATTTGGATAAGCTTTATCTAATAAAAAATCGTACGCTCCATCTTTCTCTTTCTGCGTAATTTCAGGAATAAGAAATTTTAGGGCTTGGATTGTCTTATGAACCAATTTCCCAATACCGAGATTATACGTGTTTTTTATGAATACGGATAGAGGCTTATAGACAAGCAATCTTAATATAAAGAGTAAAGAGGGATATTGCAAGGTATTCTCTACTCTTTGTAATTTGATTGCTACATCAGTCTGATTTGTAATTATTGCTCCGCCAAATACGCTTGATAAGGCTTTAGATCGTCCAAATGACATAAGTAAGTGATGATCTTCAATTTCATCGTGTTTCAGCCCGTCAATAAAGACTTGATTATAGCCATGTGCTATATCTTCAATCAGCAGCAGCTTGTGCTTTCTGATAAGGGAGAGCACTTTTGACCTATTGATTGGCGTGAGGCCGAATGTATGTTGTAGGACAACAACTTTTGTTTTGTCGGTAATCTTTTTTTGTAATTCTATAGGATTGAAAGAAAATGTTTGGCTTTCTATATCAACATAAACAGGCGTTAAATTATTCGCCAAAATGGGAAGGATTACGGCTTCGCAGGTAAACCCCTGGACAATTATCTCGTCGTTAGCAGAGAGGTTCAACGATTGCAAAAGATGGTATAGAGCGCTTCTTGCGGTAAGGAATAAAGATACTTGATGCTTGATACTTGATACTAGTTGGAGATTTTGGAGAATTTTCTTTTTTACTTCTTTAATCTCATTTCCCCTTTTCCATCGCCAGGGTTGGAATAAAAGCTTTAATGAAATCCAGGCGTCACTCAAGCTTTCATTTGGTGCAAAGTCAGCGCTAATCATGGAACATATAACATGTAACATTAAACATATATTGGAGTTTGCAAGAGATCAATTTGGTAATTTTGTTTATTCAACTTTATTTTAAAATCTTGACCAAACGAAGTTACAAGTCGATCCGCGGGAATCATTCCGAATCCGCCCTTTCTTTTTGTTTGGCCGTGTTTCCTTCTCCACTCGATAGAAGGATCAAGAGGAAACCAAGTATTATCGGGCAACAAAATTTCGAGCCAGGCGTGCATGATAAAAAAGTTAAAAGTTAAAAGTGAAAAGTTAAAAGTTGAGAGAAATTTCGGTAAAAGATTTTGCTTAAGAAGAAATCCGACTACTAGACGGCCAGGAATGCCAACGGATTGGAAGAGAGATAATAAAAGCGTTGAGAAACCACCACAGTCGGTTACTTTTTCTTCAAGGGTTTGGGAGTAGGGATACAATCCCTCCGTAGGTTTTCCGTACGAAAGATATTCGAGTACAAAATCATAAAAAGTTCTAGCGATTTTGGAAATATTTTGCTCTTTTTTTACAAGCGATCGTGCAAGCTTTATTATTTTTGAATCTTTGCCGTTTATGAAGCGACTCGTTTTAGTAAAAAAAAGAATGTCTTTATTTTTTTTATAGTCGATTAGCTCCCAATTCGTATTAATTGGTTTTTTAATGGGCTTAGGAGAATAGGAGAATTCCAATATGGTTTTTTCGCTAAAAACCGCTACGGTATTCCCCCATTCATCAAAGAAAAGGTTTGTTGGCTTCGGGTCGACAGAAATTTTTTTTATTTCCTGATACTGATTTGTTTGAAGAAACGCGAAAACACAAAAATGCTTTGTGGGATTTCTGAATTCAAGCCTGACTTGATACGGTTTCTGCATTATCCAATTATATAACACGCAGGAGCCTTAGAGGCTTAAAAGAAGCTTTTTGAATTCGTCAATTGATCTGATGCTGTCGAGCTTTCTGCCGTTGAGGAAAAAGGTCGGCGTCGCGTTGACTGCTGTGGCATTCCCTGATGACAGATCGTCGTTGACCTTCTGTTTTATATCAGCCGCATTCATATCTTTTTTGAATTGTTCAGTATTGAGCTTTAGCTCTTGTGCAAGTTTGACAAAAAAATCACTCGCATTTGAAAGAGTTTTCAGCTCATCTTGTCTATCAAACAAAAGATCGGTCATCTCAAAAAATTTGCCCTGTTTCCCGGCTGCTTCTGCGGCGTACGCGGCGGTCATGGCGTTGGCGTGTTGTGGGAGAGGAAAATGGCGATAAACAAATGTAACCTTCTGAGTAATTTTAAAGTCCGGTGAGCTGCTTGCTTCGAACGAGTTTAAAATTGAATGGAAATTCTTACACGCCGGGCACTGAAAATCGCTGTATTCGACGAGAATATTCTTTTTTTCAGGGGACCACTTGATATGGTCATTGGCATTTAACTTTGTAACATCTGTATACGAAGTCGGTGTTCCGGTATTTGTTAATTTGTATACGCCGAAAAGAGAGAGGAAAAGAATAATTATTCCAATAACGATGTAAAGAATGTTTTTAGTATTCATTGATAGATAATTATTGTATCATAAGAAAAATTCGAGGTTGGTATATAATTAGGAAACAGGAGAAGTCGCCTAGCTGGTTTATGGCGCAGACCTGGAAAGTCTGTTTGGTCGCAAGGCCATCGCGGGTTCGAATCCCGCCTTCTCCGCAGCGAGCAGCGTAAGAGAAGCGTAACAAAAACGGTTGGTTTTTTTCAGAAATAGCTTGGTATATCAACTTCTTGTCTTTTGGTCATCTCTACCCCTGTTTTACCTCGTAAGAAACGG
>Ga0233420_10000801_pt1 | contig 12645 bp, 15 predicted proteins | sample Watercolumn_Mata_4_FD_183009 | JGI IMG/M metagenome (GOLD analysis project Ga0233420, IMG submission 183009) | Freshwater microbial communities from Lake Matano, South Sulawesi, Indonesia - Watercolumn_Matano_2014_102_MG | ecosystem: Environmental > Aquatic > Freshwater > Lake | place...
CTCCACGTGTATGCCACGGACCCAGCGAGCTTCAAGAGCATGGCTTTTGCAACCGCTGGGTCCGTGGCATACACGTGGAGGTCGTACCCAATGTCATAGGGAGTTGGATACGGCTTCTTGGTAAACTGCATCGGTCCCGTGATGCTTTTTGGGCCGCCCATGTTCCCAGGCGCGGGAAATTCCACGGTTTCCTGTTCCTCGCTTGGGACAAAAATTTCGCAATTGGGCTTGGCTCTGCCCTTGTCCTCCCGGTAATAGAGGAACTGAATTGCGTAGAATGGGTAGTCACTTGCGCCTTTGTCCCGATCCGGTTCGTAGGGCAGAACGCGCATCGGGTTTCCCTCGAAGAGAACCTTGCTCAATCGCGAGTTGATATGTGATTCCACAAAAGGGAACATCAGAATGGTGCCTCTTCGAGACCGCTAATAGGCAGCGCCTTTGCTAGTGCTGCCGAGAAAAAGCTGACAACGGTCGGAGCCACGGCTAAATGGGTCGCACGGACAAAAGGCCGGGCAGGACGGAACTCCTTGGAGAACTTCGTCTTCCAAGCCCCCCCCTTGCCTTTTGATCGCTTTGCGCTCCCGGAACCGTGCTCGAGCCAGTAAGCCACTTGAGCTAGGTATTGCGTGTCGTAGGTCGAGTTCCTCGCACTCGTGGGTGGGCCTTTGTACTTCCGTGCGTTCTTCGGGACCCTGCTGCGGTAGATCATTTCCCGCAGGCTTCCGAAGTAGCGCATCCCCTCATGCCAGCCGACACTGCATCGAATGAGTTCCGGGCTGAATGAGTTCCGCTCATGCGAGATGGAATTCGCGAGCAAATGCGTTCGGAACAGGGGGCGTGTGTCGTAGCCATGCGTGGATTTCCATTGTTGGTAATCAGGTTCATTGGGCGACCACATCCCCTCGGCCATCATCTTCCGCATGGTCTCGACAATGTGCTTGCGAGCAAGGAGGTCCGCACGGCCAAGTTGGGACATGAGCTTCTTGGGGAAACCCGCCCAACTCTTTTTGTAGGCCTCAAGACCTCTCATTTCTGGCACGATCATCATCAGCCTTGACACCCCAGATCGAAATCCACTCTCGAACCCGGCCGGGTATGTTCCCGTTCCACGGCCTTGCGGAGCACTACCTGAATCACGTTGTCAGTGTCCGCAGAGGATGTGGTCTGCACGGCTATGGGTTCTCCTGTTCGCAGGTCCCACCGAACACCGTCGATCTTGAAGTACATGGACGACGTGATGCGGGGTATGTCTTGCGCCAGGAGGTAGCTGCGGAGAAAGAAAATGATCCGCTCCTCCTGGTCCTCAGTCCCGCCGATGAAGACTTCGAGTCCTTCTGCTCGTGCTTCGGTCATGGTCCAGCCGATGGTGAGAAGGTCTTTTTCGACCCCTTCTTCGGTGACGAGAACCACGAGCTTGCCAGCGAACATATCGAAGTCCTTTTTGATGATCCGGTTGATGCTGTTCTTGAGGTTTGTCCTCATGGATCACCAACTCACCACGCCGACACCCGGCCAGGCCGTTTGCTTCAGTTGCGCTTCCGTGGCAACAGTCCCGAGCCCGCGGCCTGCGGTGGTCTTCATGTTGTCGATTGCCTTCTGTAGAGCTTTGAAGAATGTCGCCCGGTCAGGGAGTTCCACTTGCTGCGGCCCGGCCCGGTGCTTTTGCACCTCGTCGGTATAGATCAGGGCGATACGCGGCAAGAGAGCTTCCAGGGTGATAGCAGCGCAGTACACGGCCTGCTTGTCGGTAAGGTCGGCCTGCACCCATCCCTGTAGAGCAATTTGTGAAGCGATCACGGCCGGCAGGTCTCCACGGAGCGTTCCGTCGATTTCCAGGACCGGCTTAATGTGAATCTCCACAAGTTCTTGAACGTCAATCGCCATGGACTATCTCTTTTTGCCCCTCTGCGGCCTCCGGGGAGGAACCGCGGGCTTCTGCACTTCGATTGCTTCTTCCGATAGTGGAGGGGGAGACGAAGGATCGAGCTGGGGGGGGGAGACGGACTCATCCCTCGCCACGCCCTCCTGGGGTGAAGCAACGCTGGGTCTTGCAACGTCGTCCTCGATTACGAGACCGCCCGCGTTGAGCCATTCGCGCGTGAGCTTCCCCACACGGCTACCGAGATTCACGACCGCGGCCTTCACCACTCTGAGACCGGTTTCGGAGTCGTAAAACTGTCCGGTCGGATCCTTGAGTTTCACTCGTCTCATAGTTGCGCCTCCGTCAGTTGGGGTGAGGCCAGAGCCTCACGGCTCTCGCGTGGACGCGACTATGCAACCAGCGGGTTCATGTAAGTCGGGAAGCCGTTCTGCGCGAACGCCAGCGACTTGTCGATGATGATCCGGGCCTTCCGGTCGATGGTCAGGAAGCCGTCCATGACCGATGCAGCCGTGCCATTGATTTGGCGCATGATGATTCGCTCAGACTCCACTAGAAGACCGCGGAACGTCATGTGGATCATGGCCGCCCGCTTGTCGTAGAGCATGAGCTGATTGTCGGTCAACTCGGTGCCTCCGATCAGGTGCGGCATGGAAGTCGGGATGATCCGGTTGCGGCTGTCGAGGGTTACGGCTGCTGGGCCGGTCCCGCCCACGGTCGGCTTGAATTCGGTCAGAGCCAGAACCGTGTTCGCCATATTCTCGCTCGTGGCCATGTTGTTCCAGTTCATGCCGATCCTGCGGGCACGAACCCACGGCCTGGTGAAGTCCGCAAAGGCCAGTGTCCCAGCAGAGGCTACACCGATGATCGCGGCAGAGTCGGCCCCACCCGCCTGATCGCCGTTGACCATGGTGGTGAGGGCTTTTTTGAAGACCTTGCCCTGCAATTCCGCACCAACTCTTTGGAGCCAGTACTGAAGGACCGGCAGTGCCACGGACAAGACCAATTCGTCGGTGAGCTTAATGGCCACGCCCGATTTGCTCAACCGAACGGTCTTGAAGCCCCATTCGATCGCGCTCTCAGGGATGGTCTCACCCTCTGCGATGTCCTGCATTTCGGCCTCGTTGTACTGGATCCACGGTGCGGTCACATCGAGGCTGCTCGCGTTTTCGCTCCCCGCCACAAGGTCAAGATACGAAACATCCGCTACCATCCCCATGAGGATGAACTGGCGAATGAGTTCGGGCGCGAGGTACTTGACGTCTCCACTGAGAGATACGAGGTTTCCGATGGTGACGATGTTGGGATCCATGCCCAAGTCACAGAAGATGTCTTCCATGGTCCAGGGCTTACCCGCAGCATTGGTCAAGCCCAACTGCTCGTTTATGAAAGAAATCAGGTCGATCTCCCTCCCAGCCGCTCCGTCGTTGCCGAGATATGCCTGGAAGGGCTCATGAATCCTCTCCCGATAGGAGTTGAACAATCCGAGTTCACCGCTCATTTTCGTGTTGTCTCCTTCTCAGAGTTATTTTTCGAGCGTTTCGACGGTCATGGGGGCGCTATATACACCCACCACGAGGCCGATGGTGTCGTATGCGTCGTTGGCAACCGCCTCGACTTCGAGGTCCGTTGCAGGATCATCGAGGGTGAAAACGACGTATCCGTTGACTCCCGACGCCGTGAACCCGGTCGCCGTAAGGTTGATTTTGTTCGCGATATCATCTGCCGTCTGGTCGTTTCCGGTCGTCAGGTCAAAAGTCTGACTCGCGCCGCTACCGACCTTCAGTTTCAGCGCATCGTTGGTGTTGTTCGCGATGTCAAAGGGTCCCAGGACGCCCCCTGTCACCACGAGCGGTAGTGTGCCCTTAATGACAAGACCGGCTATCGAGGCGGGATCATGAGAACTCGCCCCGACGTACGTCCCGACCGTGAAGCCGAGGAGCGTGTACGCGTCATTGGTGACTGTCCCAATGATAATGTTCACGTTGTCCTGAGTGGCTGTGAGTTTGAGTTTCCCGCTCGATTTGGAAGCGACGAACCCCGTTGCGGCTGCGAAGTCCGCAACGATTTGGTCCATGGTTCTGGCTGCACCGGGCGTGAGGGTGAATGTTTGGGCTCCACCACTGCCGATAGTGACCTTGAATTTGTCATTCGAGCCTTCAATCACTTCGAACGTGGCGTCGTCTTCAGTGCCGGTGACGGATGCGATCTGCTGTTTCGTGTAAGGGATAACCTTCATATCGGCATCCCACACGAACGGCCCCACAGCAGTCGCAGCAGCGGCAATGCGGTCGTCCCGCCGTTCGCGAAAACGGGTTTCAACGGTGCAGGACAGCGCAAGCGCTAGATGTACCGCCACATTGCCGACGATCCCGACTTCACCCGCCGCATCGAGAGCCGCGACCGTGAGATCGTCGGAAATCTTTACCGGCTGGCCGACAACGACACCCGCGGGGCAGATGAAGCCGACAGCGAGGGTGTTGATCTTCTGCTTCATGTTTGCCCCCTAAAATTCCAGGGTCTCGACCACAACATCCGCACCGCCCGCGGTGGTGATGACGAGCCCTGCGATTGAGGCCGGATCGTGAGATGCTGCGCTGTAGGCAATGACCTTTCCCGCTGCGTCAAAGACGAACGGTCCCACAGCAGAAATGGCCGCACCGGACACCCGGTCGTCACGATGCTCTCGGAAACGAGTCTCCACGGTGCAGGTAAGGGCATCAGCTCGGTGGACACAAACCGTTCCCACGATTTTGAGCGAACCTGCCGCATTGTTCTTGATGACCGCCTTGGCGCTGTTGATGATCACCACGTCGCCTACTTCGACGGTGCTCGGGCAGGCGAAGGAGATGGCCAGCATGTCGTTGCGTTTCTGTTTCATTACTTGTCACCCCCTCCGAACAGCTTCTTGACACTCTTGGAGATGTCGGCTTGCCTGCCGGTCGGCAGCTTCGGCTTGCCCCCGCCCGCGGTCAGATCTTCGGCCTGACTCGACCGGTTCAGACCGAAGCCCTTCTCGGCTATGCCCTTGAACAGAGCCAGTTGTTCACCGATGAAGGTTGGATCCGCACTTGCCTCGATCCGAGCCCGCATCTGCTTCTGAAGGTCGGTCGGCTCTGCGGCGTCCTTGTTCACGTTTGCGGAGTCAAACCACTTGAGGGCTTCAGCTTTCAATGCTGAGACGTAAAGGACCCCGAACTTGGCTTGCTCAACAACCTCGGGGAGCCTCTGAAGGATCTCCTCGGTGGAGAGACTGTCTTCGCCTTCTTTCATGAGCCCTGGGGCTACAGCCGCAAGAGCGGACGCGACTTTGGCGTTGTTGGCATGTCCTTTCTGGAAGGCTTTGACTACCTCCCGAAACTTCTCGCAGAATCCCTCGGGAGGGGTTGCCCCGTGGGAGGCATCGAGGACCACATTGATTTTCAGGAGGTCTTTTCCGACCTCGTTCAACAGGTCCAGCAACCATTGGAAATCCATGCTTCGACCTCCTGCTGAGTTTGTTATTTCCGGTGGTTGTGCGGCCACATTCCGCACGCCAGCGTTCGGATCGGCTCCGAGGCCATGCGGAACCATGGCCATGTGTCGGACAGCCGTTATTCTGTGCGGTATCCAGCGGACGACTTCTCCGTTTACCTTCTTTCCCTGTTGGGTGTAGAAGTCGTAATCGTCCATATCTTCATGCGCTTTGAACCGGGTCATTTCAGCAACGATGCCGATAGAGCCCGAGCGAATCAGACCTTTCGTGAGACCGAGCGCGGCTCTCGCATCAAACTCAGGATCGACAACTACGTCAGCATTGACGCCAGGCTCCATGTCTTTGGAATCTTCCCATTTGGGGTTTTCGACATACCCGGCCACGTCTTTCGCTTCGATCGAATGGTCCCACATGAAATCAGGCCGCGTCTGGCGAACGAGCTTCGGGATGTCCCGTTTGATGACCTTGCCGCCTTCATGACCGTAATCCAGAAGCTGCGGAAAGAGATACCCGGTTGTCGGCCAAGCCCGAACAGCGGAGATCAAGCGCCAATTCTGTCGAACCATGCCGTCGTTCGTGTCAGCAGCGGAAGATGAATCCCCATCACCGGCGTTATCCAGGTGATGTTCCTCGTCCTCCTCGTGGTCAATATCAGCGGGATGCTGCGCCGTGGGGTCAGGTGACGGCGCGGATCTGCGCTGTGCGCTCACGAAGTGTTCCAGGGTGAAGATCCTCTTGCCGTTCTCCATCCTGTTGGGGATTTCCATCTTTTGCTTCTGGTTCTTCATGCACTTCTCCGTCATCCGTGTTGTCGTATCCCACGGACCAAGACGACCGCTCGAATGCGGCCTTTACGTACCGATTTGTGCCCTTGTTGAACGTCGCCACGTAAGCGCCTGCTTCCACTTTCTTGTCTTCCCATCCGAGGGCTCGCCGGGCTTCTTCTACAGTGCAGAAGCCGTTTTCCACCTGAATCGCAAGGCTTTGAGCGTCCATTTGAGCGGCCTGAGATTCCTTGAATGGGTCGATTGCTTGATCTTTCTTGAACCGCATGGACAGGCCGACATCGCCCATACCGTTCAATGCCAGGTTCAGCCTGTGGCCGTGTTCAATGGCTCGCTTGGCTCCAAGCTGATAGACCTTGAGGCCCTGCTTCATGTCCTCGTACACGATACTAGCCAGCGTTTCAGTGGATCCGAAGTTCCACCCGAACATGATCGGATCGCGTTGGAGGGCTGCAAACATCGACTGCAACACCAGTTGAAGTAGTTCTCGCGCCCCTTGAGCGCCGGCTTGGGTGCTCTGGAACGTGAACTTTAGATTGTTGTAAGCAACGCCGAGACCGGCCTTCAGGTTGTTGATGATGCTGTCCGCGATTTTCTGAAGATACGTCCCGGCCTTTGTGTCATAATCGGCCTGCGTCTCGTTCGCTTCACGCGGTGGCGGTTCCACTTCAGCCAGGAGCACACCGAGACTCGAAACCTTTTCCATCCACACCCGAATCTGTGCCATGATTGCCTTGTGACTCGAGACGGCTTCCAACGCGGAAACAATGGGCGGGATGGGGTAGGGGTTCGTGTCCCGGAGGGCAAGGCCATGGTAGGTAGTTTGCAACGGTTGGAGCGGGACGAGTTTGCCGTCCTGTCTCAGTTGCACCAACTCGATGGTGCCCTGGTCGTCGGCATATCGGAACCGCAGCGTCTTGATGGGCACGAGGAAGCCGCGCTCGATGCGGTTGAAACTCTTGTCAGGGACCCATTCCACACAGAGGGCTCCGCACCGGGCAAGCTGATTGAAAAGCCCATTTACCACTCCATCCATGCCCCCGCCGAACGGGAAACAGCGAGCAGCGAAATTGTTTGCGACGGTAATGGCTTCGTCGGCGCGAGACTCCGAAGGGGCTTGGATAAAGAGCTTGTGGCCGGGATTGCCCAACGCGACCGTCGTGTAAACAAATTTTGAGATGTAGGGGTCCGTGATCGCGACCGCGTCAATGATATTGAAGTACTCGAACGGAAAGCTGGCTGGCAACATGGAAAGGGCTCGCAGACCACCAAGAGGCGGTTGGTAGTCCGCATCTTTGGATATGCGAGCCACGACCTGCGGGTATCCCGCTGGGGCTTGTTTTCGCGGTCTGCCGAGTGCAGATCTTATGCGGTCTGTCACGCTCATGCGTTTGCTACCTGCCGGAATACTGGCATACACATGGGACCTGGTTCCCTTCCGAATTCAAAAGCGGCAATGGACGCGGAGTTACAGGCCATGCCGTAGTGGTTCTCGATGTTGGGGCCACGGATATACGTCCGGACCATGAGGCCGTTCGCTCGTGGCTCGTATTTGACGATCAGCTTCTTCAGATGCCGCCTCATGTCCTCAAGCCGCGACAGGTGAAGTCCACTGTCTGTTTGAGCCCGAGCGGGGAATTCAATCAGGCCGATCTCCATCTTGTCGATGAATCCGTCGATGGATTCGGTCCTATCGACGTACACGCTATTGATTTCCCATTTGGACTCATGGAGTTCGACCGCTTGCCGAAGCTCGGTATTCCCAAAGTACTGAATGGAAACGCGGCGAGGGTGTTTTGCGGCAAACTCCTTCGCATTCCATTTGTTCGGCTGGGCGTCGATGATGCAGTACTCAACTCCGAACCGGGTCATGAGTTCATCGAGCCGGTTCCAGGATTCTGTCTCCTCGAAATAGAGGAATTTGAACCGAACGCCGGAGCGTATCCCGATAGCGATGGTCAGCACGTCGCCCTGGTCAACGCCCATGTACGCACCGGTCCCTGCATGGGTAAATCCGTAGCTTCCTTCGCACGCATTCAACAATTCATCGTGGACTCTGGCCGCACCACCGCCGTAAGGGAATCCCAGAATGGAAATCACGAAACGAGCCATCTTCGCCTGCGAACGGCGGGACTCTTCGTATTCCGTCATGACCTTCGTGGCGTAGTTTGGGAACCCCGCAGGCCGGATCTGCGTGTAAAGCTGAGACAGATGGTATCCTCTCCGGCGCTTGGTAGGTTGATGCGCTATCCACTTTCCAGCCTTCATGTTCAGTTTCGCTTCGCATTTGGAGCATCCCCTGTAGTGGGTTGCCCCTTCGGGGAAGCCCGACGCGAGCTTTGACGGGATAGGCCGGAAGGTTTCGAGGAATTCGTGTTCCAGGCAGTTATCGTGCCCGCATGAAGGGCACATGATGTGCCAATAGTGCTGATCTGTGGTCGCAAATTCGGCGTCGATACCGTCACCCGGGAGGTTCGGCTGTGACAAGGCGAACACCCATTGCAGGTTCGAGTGCATCACGCGGTCGAGGGCGAGTGCTCGGTGCTCCTCCTTCATTTCAGAGACTTCATCAAGCACCACCATGTCGCCGTCAACAGACTTGGCCTTGCCTTTGGTGAAGAGGCCGCGGAAATATAGGCTGCCGGGACCGATCTTTTTGAGGCCGACGTTGTTGATGTCCCGGACGCGATTCTTGAGATAAGGCGATTCCTGCAACATCGAAAGCGCCCGATCGTTCGAGAAGTCCGAAACGGCCGCATCATCTTGGAAGAAGTAAATTGCCTTCTTCCCCAGGTGTTCGGCCACATACAGGCTCTTTATGAGAACCACAGTGCTGATACCGACTTGTGCGGCTTTCTCGAAAACCTGGTCGGGGCTGTGATCATGGATGATGTCGTGAAGATATTCGTGGCCAGCGAGGTTGTAGTGCTTCCCCCGGAGCATGATCTGAGCGCGAACAATCCATTCCGGCACAGTCAGACGCCGTGACGTGGGTAAAAACTTCTCCGTGGGGAGTATGCGTGTTAATGATCCGCCTATCACTGGATGTTCTCTCCCGCCCCTTCCAGCTCTTTCTCTTCTTCAGAATAGAGAGAATCGAGCCGTTCAACGGCATCGGTGGCTACACCCATCAGTTCTTGCAAGAGCACGGGATTTTCTCCCAATCGCTGCTTCATCTCATTCTCGAATTGAGCCAAGACCTTTTGGAGGATCTCTCGCTGTCGGCGCTGCAATCGGAGCCGATCCATTTCGACCCGCTCGCTGGATGCGAGGGCCGTCACGATCCGCGATAGAGACACAGCGCAATCCGTGAGTTTCTTCACACCTGATACTTTGTCGGGTGCGATGCACTTGACCGCCATCATCAGCTTCTTCAGTAGCTTCTGTGCGACCTGTTGCTCGATGGGCTTGGTGAGAAGTTCGGAAGTCTCCTCCTCGATCTCATCGAGCTTGAGGATTTCAATGAATTGCTCCTTGCATATTCGGTGAGCCAAGTCGGGATCAATCGTGTATCCGAGATGTTCCAACTGCTGAAGGAGCATGAAAAGCGGCTGATCGAAGTGATAAAAATCGTGCAGAGCCCACCGCGCCTCATTCGTCATATCCGACCATGCGGTTATGCGTGTAAGTTTTTGGGGGCCTTTTGCGGTCGTCCTTTTCAATGGCTCACACTCTATGAAGTTTTTGCCACCCGGTTCATGGCAAGGGGCGTCAGGATGGCCGCGAGCGCGGCAATGATCGGCATTGCGATAGCAGGGAGGTCAGGTGGGACCTCTTTGCCCAAGAAAGACAGGGCGGTCATTCCCACGACAGCAGCCAGCAGGCAGAGCACGAGCCCGCCTACGACCAAACGGTACGACCAGGTATCTACTGTCGTTGTTGAGGGTGCATCAGACATGAGAGCCTCCAAAAGAGAAAAACCCCCGCGTGTAACACGCACGCGGGGGCGTTGCCAAGGAAAGGAGGATTAAGAACGGACGGGCTGCGGTCGCCCGGAAGGATCGCGCGGATTTCCCGTGCCTTGGGGGAGGGAGGGTATGAATTTGATATGTCAACTGTCAGCCTCGCCACGGTTGAAGTGCGAATTGCCTGATTTTATTGATTATTGCCGAGCAATCGCGTCGAACCGTTCTCGACCTGGTTGTTAGCGGGGCTCCTTTTCACACTTTCACAAACGCTGTCAAGGGAAAAATTAACCAAAAAAGAAAAGCCACCCGCGAAAGTGGCTTTATTAACCGATTTGGTGACTATAAGTTTTTGTAATAGTCGAGGCTGTTCACCAAATTATTCATCGCTTATTTTTGGAAGAGGTGTAGCATCTATCGGCAGGTCTTTCATGCAGCGTTTGCACCATTCTTTGAATGAGGGGATTGTTGGGCGAGGCGGGGGGGGGTCGTCGGGCTCCTCCAACACAACTATCTCCCCAGAAACGGGGAGCGTGATTTGAGCGAAGTTCTTGGCCTTTTCAACCCACCACCCCGAATTTCTGTCGAAGAAGGTTCCCTGCATCCATGAGGAACCCATTGACAAGAAAAGGATCGTCACGACCAATCCTGTGAGCCATCCAAAAATGGTTGCCTGCAGCCCGGAAGAAGTCAAAGAATTCGGTAGTGGGTCAGTTTCAATCGCGGGGTTGCTCGATTGAAACTGACCCACTACCAAAAAACTCCCCCCGGGTGACCGTGGGTGACTTTTGGGGTGACCGGACCAATTTCTTTCGTTTCGTAAATTACGGAAATTACGGGGGGGGTGATTTGGGATTGAATTGCCTATAGGAAGGGTCCGTACAAAGCAAAAGGACCCGGAAAGTGTCCGAATCCCTTACGTTTTTCATGGTGCCGAGGGGCGGAATCGAACCACCGACACAAGGATTTTCAGTCTTAAATTCCGATCTCATTTCCGCCTCAATTTCACTACCTTGGAAGCTCCGGCTTGCGATTGGGTGACTTTTTGGGTGACTGGCTCGCAGAGCGCATCCACAGCGGCCCGCGCGTCTTCGTCGCTGATATGAGCGTATCTTTGTGTGGTTACAAGCGAACGGTGCCCAAGAATGCGTCCCACCATCGACAGGTTCCGAGTCTTTTTCAAGAGGCTTGTGGCACAATGATGCCGTAGGTCATGGAAACGGAAGGGGCGGGTGATACCGGCCGCAAGTTTCACGGTCTCAAACTGAATATTGTGGCCAAATTAAAATTCAACTTGGGCGCTCCAAAAGGGTTGCGTCCGTGAGGATGATGGGGTATGTCAACGGACGACTGGAAAGTCTTGGTGAAGAGCGAAGGAATCCTGAGAGACATGGCAGGGAAACAGGTTGTACGTCTGATCGACGCGTTCGCAGGTTGCGGGGGGATGTCCTTAGGCTTCGTCCGTCTTTCAAAAGCGAGATTCGAGCCTGTTTGGGCGAACGACGTGAATGAGTACGCGGCTGAGACTTACAACACGAATTTCGGCAATCATTGCACCATCGGGGACATTGTAGATATTCTCGCAGACCCAGAAATGATCATACCCAAAGCTGATGTGGTCATAGGCGGACCACCCTGCCAAGGGTTCAGCCTTCTCAACAAGGGGCGAGCCGACGATCCTCGTAAGCATCTATGGAAGCCTTTTCTGGAGATCGTGAAGAGATCGAATGCGTCCGTCTTTGTAATGGAGAATGTTCCTCAGATCCTCGGTTCCCCTGAGTTCAAAGCGATCCTCGAAGAATCTCAAGAGATGGGCTTCAAAGTTGCATCCAGTAAACTTTGCGCTGCCGACTATGGGGTCCCTCAAACTCGTTACAGGGCTTTCATTCTTGGTTGCAGGTTTGATGACCCCGAAAAGTACTTCCCGCCCAAGAAGACCCACTATGACACGAATAACGGATACTCTCTGGGTCGGAGCAATCCAGGATATATAGATGATCCGCTACCTTGGGCTGACGTGAGAGCCGCCATCGGAGATCTCCCCCCGCCTGAAAGCACTGAGATACGCTCCGAGCCTAGTCCTCTCGACCTTCACTTCGGTCGTACTCCGACGCCTGTCAGCCGAGCTAGGTACAGGGCTATACCAGAAGAAGGAATGAACCGTTTCGACCTTCAGAAGAGGGTTCCCGAACTTACCCCTAAATGCTGGATCAAGAAGGTGAGTGGAGGAACCGACCTCTTCGGTCGTTTATGGTGGAATAAACCGGCGTTCACGATTCGAACCGAGTTCTTCAAACCCGAAAAGGGTAGGTACCTTCACCCCGAACAGCACAGACCCATTACTCACCGGGAGGCAGCTCGATTTCAATCTTTCCCTGATGATTTTGTTTTCAAGGGAACCAAGATAGAGATCGCTAAGCAGATCGGGAATGCCGTACCGCCTCTGTTGGCTGCCAGGATTGCCGATATAGTCTATGAGATGTTCATCCGGCGAGGTTCCTGATCCGGAATTATGCCGCGGTGTTGCCATTTTGAGTGTCTTGGGACCCTTGAGGGGCAGGAGGGTCGTCCCACCGACCTCAGAGAGGTCTCGTTGGGGAG
>Ga0233420_10000802_pt1 | contig 12635 bp, 13 predicted proteins | sample Watercolumn_Mata_4_FD_183009 | JGI IMG/M metagenome (GOLD analysis project Ga0233420, IMG submission 183009) | Freshwater microbial communities from Lake Matano, South Sulawesi, Indonesia - Watercolumn_Matano_2014_102_MG | ecosystem: Environmental > Aquatic > Freshwater > Lake | place...
CAATTACCTCATTGACCACCTTCTCTGGTACAATACCCAAAGACCACACAAAAGCTTAGGAAACAAAGTACCCATGTCCGCAGTCACCAATTACTTACAAAAGTCCAATATGTGTGGGACCTATACAGTAACTTCAATTGTATCACAATACATGAGATAATTCAAGTTCGATGCAAGAACAGATTATTATTAAAGGGGCCAGAGAACACAATCTGAAAAATATTGACGTGGAAATTCCTAAAAATAAATTGGTGGTGTTTACGGGGGTTTCGGGGTCGGGAAAAAGCTCTTTGGCTTTCGACACGATTTATGCTGAAGGACAGAGACGATATGTAGAAAGTTTGTCCGCTTATGCCCGGCAATTTTTGGGAGTGATGGATAAACCGGAAGTGGATAATATCACTGGCCTTTCGCCCGCTATTTCTATTGACCAAAAATCGGCTTCCCACAACCCCCGTTCTACCGTGGGAACAATTACGGAAATTTATGATTATCTCCGTCTTTTGTTTGCTAGGGTAGGCCATCCCCATTGTCCAAATTGCGGGCGAGAAATTGAAAAAATGAGCGTGGAGCAAATTGGAGAGAAAGTAAGGGAATTAGGAAAATTGGGGAAATTAGGGAAATTTGGAGGAAGATTTCTGGTTTTGGCCCCAGTAATTAAAGGTAGAAAGGGAGAGTTTTTAGAATTATTTAAAAGTTTGCGCAGTAAAGGAATTACAAAGATTAGGATCGATGGCAAGATTTTTGATATTGATGATGATTTTTTACTTCTAAAAAATAACAAACATTATATTGAAGCCGTTATTGACAAGTTCACGACCGACACTGCCCGCTTGCGCGAATCTCTAGAAGCCGCGTTAAAACTGTCTGACGGGGAAGTAATTGTTTCTCAAATTCTTGATGCCAGTTTAGAATTCCCCGAATATCCCACTAAAATGGAGGACCATTTGTTTAGCGAAAAGTTTGCTTGCCCCGTTTGCTGTCTTTCTTTAAGCGAAATTTCCCCGCGATTATTTTCTTTCAACTCTCCCGAGGGGGCCTGTCCTAAATGTACCGGTCTTGGCTATTTACTAAAAATTGATCCGGAATTAGTCGTTAATCCAGAGCTTTCGGTTTTAGAAGGAGGAATTTTGCCATTGGGAAACGAGGTAGAACATGACACTTGGTTTATGAGAATGATAAAGGCCCTAGCGAAAAAATTTAATTTCGCGCTCAATAAACCAATAAACCAATTGGCCAATGGCCAATTAACCAAAATTTTATATGGTACTGGCGATGAAGAAATTTTTGTGGAGGGGACTAACCGGCAGGGAAATATGACCAGTTTTTCCGAAAAATTTGAGGGCGTTATCCCCCGACTGGAAAGACTTTTTTCGCAAACGGAGTCGGATTGGCGAAGTGCTGATATTGAGAAATATATGCGAAAAACTGTTTGCCCTGATTGTAACGGAGCGCGATTAAAACCAGAAGCTTTGGGAGTAACCATAAAGAATAAAAATATTTTTGAAGTTACGAAAATGAGTATTAAAGAAGCATTGGGATATTTGGGAAATTTGGGTTCGCCTAACGGCGAGACAGGAAATTTAGAGATAACCACGCCAATATTAAAAGAATTAAATGCGCGATTTAAGTTTTTAGTGGATGTAGGATTAGATTATCTAACCTTGGGGCGGGCGGCTAATACTTTAGCTGGCGGCGAGGCCCAAAGAATTAGGTTGGCTTCCCAAATTGGGTCGGGGCTAACGGGAGTTTTATATGTCTTAGACGAACCGTCAATTGGGCTTCATCAAAGAGACAATGATCGGTTAATAAGCACCTTAAGTCACTTACGGGATTTGGGAAATACCGTTATCGTGGTGGAACACGACCGAGAAATGATGGAACGAGCGAATTTTATTTTTGATTTTGGGCCCGGGGCGGGGGAACATGGAGGGAAAATTATCGCGGTGGGGACACCGGAACAGATAAAAAAGAATCCTCAATCGTTAACGGGGAAATATTTATCTGGACGCAAGAAAATTGAATTTGGTCATTCTGGAGCCACACGAAGTGCGGCGATAGAATCTTTTGAGAAAGACCCTATCGCTACGCTCCAGGGTGACGAAAAGTTATTAACTATCTCTGGCGCCCGAGAACATAACCTTAAGAACATTACTGTAGATTTTCCCTTGGGCAAATTAATTTGCATTACCGGCGTTTCGGGTAGTGGAAAATCTACTTTGATCCACGACTGTTTGTATCAGGCATTGGCGACCCATTTTTATCCGGCTCACAAAGAAAAACCCGGGGCGTTTGATTTTCTTCGCGGAGAAAACAATTTAGATAAAGTGATTTTAATTGATCAATCGCCCATCGGCCGAACCCCGCGATCTAACCCGGCTACTTATACCGGGGCATTTACTCCAATCCGCGAATTATTTGCTCTAACCAAAGAAGCCAAAATAAAAGGCTATAAAGCGGGACGGTTTAGTTTTAATGTTAAAGGCGGCCGGTGCGAGGCTTGTCAGGGTGAAGGGCAGATAAAAATAGAGATGCAGTTTTTGCCGGATGTTTTTGTGACCTGCGAAGTTTGTAAAGGGAAAAGATATAACACCGACGCTTTGGAGGTTTTTTATAAAAACAAAAACATCGCAAACATTTTAGAAATGATGGTAGAAGAGGCCAAAGAATTTTTTGCTCCCATTCCTGCTTTGTCCGATAAACTAGAAACTTTAGTCCAAGTGGGGTTAGGCTATATCCATCTTGGCCAACCCGCCCCAACATTATCCGGTGGAGAAGCCCAACGGGTAAAACTGGCAACGGAATTATCCAAAAGGGGGACGGGCAAAACCGTTTATATTTTAGACGAGCCAACCACGGGCCTACATTTTGCGGATTTAGAAAGACTTTTGTGGGTTCTGCGCGGTCTGGTTAGTAAGGGCAACACCGTTATTGTTATAGAACACAATCTTGATGTTATTAAAAATGCGGATTACATTATTGATTTGGGGCCGGAGGGAGGAGAGGGCGGGGGAAGCATCGTGGCCACAGGCACTCCTGAAGAAATTGCCGCTTGTAAAAATAGTTATACAGGACAGTCCCTCAAACGTGAATTAAGAATTATGAATTAAGAATTATGCGCACATTTTTAAAACTTTTTATTTTCGTTTTTATTCTGCCTAATTCTTACTACTTACTACTTAATTCAAAATTTGTTTTAGCCGCCACACCTAAATACTCTGTTTCCGTCGAGGTCAATTACGCCATTTCCCCCGAGGGGATAACGACTGTCACCCAAAATTACGCTCTTAATGATTTACCAAAATATTTAATTCCCAAAGAATACACCATTAGTCTAGGAGATATTCAAACTTCTTCTATTAAGGCTTTTAGTCCAAATGGGGTTTTAAAATTTTCTCGAATCACCGCGTCTGAAGGGGCGGGTTTAAAAGTGATTTTAAACGGCAACGACACCTGGACCGTTGGTTATGAAACCACCGATTTTGCCCGCCGCGTTGGGAGGCTTTGGGAAATTACCGCCCCGCAAAGTTTGAAATTAAGCTCTTTAGTTAATACTAAATTTAATTTTGACATTCCTCAAAGTTTTGGAAGAGAAATTGTTAAAAATTATCTTTACGATCCGGCAAACAGCAAGACGCCTTACCAAGCCTATGACTTTTCCTTGACTTATTATTTGACTAACGATCGGCCTTATTCGGCTTTAGTAAACATTCCCATTGTTAGTGATAGTTTGGACCAAAAAGTTTTTTTAAACGATTTTTCTCCTCGACCGGAAAATGTAATTGTTGACAAAAGTGGCCAATGGCTGGCCAAATTTTTTCTTCCTGCCAATTCTAATTTAGCGGCCACCGCCTCGGGGGTTTTGGCCCAAATTTTAACGAAAAACGAAATTCCCAAAAAGATGCCCAAAGAATTTACTCCAGTAGACAAAAATTTAGATTTAATTTCTTCTCCAAAAATTGGTTTGCGAGTGGAACCACCTAAAGAAATTACGGCTGGACTACCGGCTAAAATTACCGTCCATTTAGAAAATTATGGCCCCAACACTTTTAATTGGGGAATAATTTCCGCCTCGGCTAAAAAAATAGCTTTGGAACAAAATTTAAAAGAGGTTGGGCCATTACCGCCGTATTCTTCACAAGCCATTGATTTTAACATCAAAGCTGGAGGTTGGGGACAAAACGAGAATGATATAATCACCGTGCAGTTTGGCGAGACTTCCCAAGATTATCAAGTTTTATTGCGACCTTTTTGGTATCACAGCGTTAGTTTGTTAGTTAAAATAATTTTGTTCGCTACCAGTGTATTCGTTATTACCAAAGTCGTTCGGCGTTTATTTTTTTCGCGATTTGCACGGGAAAGTCATTTACGTGGGCAAAGCCATAAATTTAAAAAATCGCGTTAAGTCTTACTTCTCTTCGAAAAAGAAATTGCTTCCTAAAACCGCGGCCTTAGTTTCACAAATCGCTAAAATTGATTACACGATAACGGAATCAGAAGTTGACGCCCTTTTATTGGAAGCAAACTTTATCCAAAAATTAAAACCAAAATATAATCTCGCGGGTAAAGATGATAAAAGCGCGCCTTTTATTGAAATTCCTTCTCTTAAAATCGTTCACCGTCAAAAACCGGGCCTAAAATATTTTGGTCCGTACCTGCCAGGAAGTAATATCCGCCAACTACTGCGTTTTTTAAAAATCCACTTGGAAGTTTTTCCGTTTACTTCAAACTATGAAGAAAATTTAAAAAAACTCGTTAATTTTTTAAGCGGTAAAAGAAAATTAGTGCAAAAGCAATTGGCCAAAGAAATGGCCATGGCTTCTAAAAATCAACAATTTGAGCGGGCGCAAAAAATAAAAGAATCTTTACAACAAATTGAGTATCTAACTTCAGGAAAATTTAAACCATGGCAGTATGAACAAAACCCAAATTTAATTTCCGATTTGCGTCAAAAAGAACTTGACGATTTAAAAAATATTTTAAAGTTGGAAAAACTAGAAAGAATTGAGGCGTACGATATTTCTCACACAGCGGGAAAACAGGTCGTTGGATCAATGGTGGTTTTTACTAACGGAATAAAAGATAGTAAATGGTACCGGCGGTTTAAAACTAAAACAGAGAAAAATGATGATGTAGCGGCGATGGGAGAAATTCTTAACCGTAGATTAAAACACATAGAATGGCCGTGGCCGGAGTTAATTGTGGTTGATGGTGGGTTAAGTCAACTGACAGCGGCAATGTCAGAGTTTCAGAAAACTCGGAAGGCCAGAGTTTCAGAAAATCAGAATTTCAGACACTCTGATACGACTGATATTTCTGACTCTCCGAGTTTTCCGATCCGTCTGAAAATCATTGCTTTAGCTAAACGCGAGGAAATTATTTCTACTGATGAAGGCCAAGAAATTCATTTGCCAAAAAATTCTCCGGCCCTCCATCTTCTCCAGCGACTGCGTAACGAAGCCCACAGGTTTTCTCAAAAGTACCACCTTTTGCTCCGAAATAAAAAAATGCTATCATAAATCCATGAAATGTCTGCAGTGGTCGATGGTCGTTCCTAGAGATAAACAAGAAGATTTTAGAAAATATTCCGTTAAAACTCTTGGGCCCACGTGGAAAAAGTTCGGTTGCCAACGCTACGAACTTTACAAAGTTAACGATCAACCGTTCATTAAACGCCTAGTACTGGAAAGTAATCGCTTTGTTGAACAATTAATGTTTAACGACGAAACAGACATCGCGGAATTTTTTCGAAAGGTTAAAAATAATCCCGACGCTAACAAAATTTCTCGAAGCTACGAGGAGATTTTTGATGCTACAAATATTGAGTTAAGACTTTTGTTAAAGTTCAATTCATAATTAGCCTCATAGGTGTAACTCCTATGAGGCGGAGTTTATTATGCATATGATTTGCCCGTGGGATTTTGCGAAATGGAATGAGACTATGACTTTTTGCGAGGAGCGGGTTTGTGGTTGGATAGTGCAACCTTTTAATTCTTGGACTTCATGGAGCGTAGCAATAGTTGGGTTAATTATCTTCCTTCAAGCAAAAAATAGCCTTAAAGTCTTTAGGTCTCTGGGGGTTGCCCTAATTTATTTGGGCGTTGGAACCTTTGCCTATCATGCTACTAAAACATATCCTGCCGGAGTGATTGATAGCATGGGAATGTTAATGGTTGTTACTTGGGCATTACTTTACAGTCTTCAGCTACTATTCAAATTTTCTAATAAAGTGTTTGTGTTTGTTTATATTGCTCTTAACACTGTCTTAACAATATATTCTTTTTTTGAACCGTTTTACGCCGCAACTTATTTGTTTTTATTTTTCTTAACCACGGCCATATTTGTTGAAACTATTAGAATATATAAACTAAAAATTTCCCGCGACCAAGTTTTAAAAATTTTTAAACCTCTTGTATTTTGTATTTTCCTATTGTGTGTGGCCTTTTTTGTTTTTTGGGTCCCTGACAGTAGCGGGTTAGTTTGCGACCCTAAAAACCACTTTATTAACGGCCGTGGAATTTGGCATCTGCTTGATGCTCTTGCGATGTATTTTGCTTATTCGTACATGAAACAGTTTGCAACCAAATGATCAAGTCTCTTATCCGCGCTTATTTAATAAACTTATTTGCCCTGTGGGCCACCAGCCAACTTATTTCCGGCTTTCATTTGGCCGAAGGAGCAAAATCCTTACTTCTTGTGGCCGGCGGGTTTACCTTGCTTTACTTAATCGTCCGCCCGATTTTACAACTTTTTTTGGGAGCGTTTAATTTTATAACTTTTGGATTAATTGGGTTGGTTATCGATAGTGGGTTACTTTACGCTCTTACTTTATATTTCCCCCAGATTTCTATTAGTTCTTGGTATTTTCCGGGATTAGTTAACGAATATCTTAATCTTCCGTCCTACGAATTTAACGCCATTACGACCACGGTTATTGCCGCCTTCATTATTAATGTGATAAGATCGTCTTTGACCAGTTTAGCGTCGTCATGAACACAATTTTAATTATTGCGCAAATTATTGTCTGCCTGCTTTTAATCGGCTTAATTTTGCTTCAGGTCCAAGGTACGGGCCTTGGGAGTTCTTCCCTTTTCGGCGGCGGGGGAGAGTTTTATAGCAGTAAAAGAGGGGTAGAAAAATTTGTTTTTGCGGGGACGATTTTACTGGCGGTAATTTTTGCCGGGCTATCTATTGCCCTGCTTGTTTTAAAATGAAATCGCTTCGTTTGGCCTTGGGTCTTTTTTGGGGATACATAAAAACCAATCGGAAATCTTTTTTAATCGGAATATTGGCTAGTTTTTTAGTAATTTTTTATTTACCAACGATCTGGCCGTATTTGTGGTACAAATCACCACAAACCATAGGCCTTGTGGGCAATTACACCCTGTCCACCGTTCCCGGAGAAATTCAGGATCAACTAAGTTTGGGTTTAGTAAAACTTCAAAATGACGGGCTAGCTACTGCCGCGGCGGCTACCCACTGGACAACCGCCGATTCTGGAAAAACTTTTGTTTTTTCTTTAAAGCCCGATTTGTTTTGGAGTGACAAAGAGAAATTTACTTCTGACCAAATTAATTATAATTTAAAAGGGGTAATTATTACCAAGCCCAATTTAGAAACAATTCGTTTCTCTTTGAGTGAACCCTTCGCCCCGCTTTTGCCTATGCTTTCTCAACCGCTTTTTAAAAACGGGTTGGTAGGCCTAAAAAATACTCTGGTGACGGATATTAAATTCAACGGTCGGTTTTTATCCGTCATTCGTTTGACCAATCAACAAACGAAAGAGGCTATTGTTTATAAATTTTATTCTTCGCAAGAAGAGCTTTTGACCGCTCTAAAATTAGGGGCGGTTTCTAGCGCAAAAAATTTGCACGAGACGGCTTTAAAAAATTTACCGAAAAATTTTAAAGCTCAAGGGGAAATTGACGGCCGGACACAAGTGATGGTGTTTTTTAATACTCAAAAAAATTTGCTTGACGAAAAAACTTTTCGTCAGGGTTTAATTTACGCTTTGCCAAATGATTTTGGACAGGGAGAAAATGCTGATTCGCCAATGCCAAAAAATAGCTGGGTAGGAAATTTGTTAGTCAAAAAATACGAGCAAAATTTAGATTTAGCTAAAAGTAATTTAGTAAAATCCGCCTCTGGGTCCGCTATTCCTAAAATCGTTTTAACCACTAACCGAGAATTGGAGGAGGTGGCCAAATTAATTAAGGGGGCATGGGAAAAAGCGGGAATAGAAACTCTGGTAGAGGTTGCTGACACCAGACCCATGAACTATGACGCTTATTTAGCCTATGTGGCTTTGCCGGCCGACCCGGATCAATACGTTCTTTGGCATTCTACCCAAACAGGCAATATTTCCGGCTATAAAAGTTTTAAAATTGATAAGCTTTTGGAAGAGGGAAGGCAGGAAATTGACCAAAGTAAAAGAAAAAATATTTATCAAAATTTTCAAAAGGCCATTACCGAAGATGTCCCTGCCGCTTTTCTTTTTTATCCAAAAGTGTATACAATAGAAAGATGAATGAAATGTGTCCTAAATGTGGGGCGCCACTGGGCGAAATAACGGAAACCAAAACCGGCAAGAGTTTGCAGCGGTGCTCTAAAGGCTCGTGGAACCCGCAAACGCGCCAAAACGAAGGGTGTGACTTTGTCAAATGGATCACTCCCGAGCCAAAAGAATTGGATGAAAAATGCCCCAAATGTGGGGCGCCATTAATGTTAACCGTGACCCGTTTTGGTAAAAAGATGAAAAAGTGTTCCAAGGGGGGTTGGGACGCGGCGGCTAAAAAAGCGACAGGGTGTGATTTTGTCGAGTGGATCAACGGAACCAGTGAGCCCTTGGAAGAAAGATGTCCGGAATGCGGGGAAAACTTGGTTTTGTACACGACTGCCGCCGGTAAGAAAATGAAAAAATGTTCGACGGCAGGTTGGGATAAAGCTACCAGAACAGCCACGGGGTGCAAATATGTCCAGTGGTTGAAATAACAACTGCAACCGTCGCTTTTTTCAGCCACACCGCGCTACCATATTTTGACCAACCAACAACAGTTCAAAATTATATAAGACAATCCTTATCATTCATAATGTTACTAAAATTCCAATCGCTTGAAAAATAAAACCAACACTATAGAGGGCAAAACCTAGAATTCCAATTTTTCTGTTTTTTATGTGTTTTCTTTGTGTATAATTTCCCTCTCCATCCATTTTTGTAACAAAATCATCACTTACATTTTTTGTAATTATCAAATAAGAAGAGAGCAAAATAATCGAAGCCATTGTGTTAAACACTAGTCCAAACAAAGTCAAAAGGGCTGGAATAGTTATTTTTTCCATACAATATGTCCATTGATATTATGTTTTTCGTAAGTTTCCAAAACGTCGATACAAAATTTTAATAATTCGTTGTTTTTTTTCGTTTTGGCCAATTCGTAAAGACGAATAAACATTTTCTTGCCAGTTTCGGTCTGTTTCAAATTCTTTTTGATAAAATTGTGTTGCGAACACAAAGTTTGGCCATTCTCAACAACGGCCTCCCCACCCAAATCTTTCGGCTTGATGTGGTCAATATGTAAATCAACACCATCTTTCTTGCCTCGCCCGCAAATTACACATTTGTAGCCGTCCCTTTTTAGGATTGTTTCTTTTTCTGTGGCAGTAAAATCCTTCAACTCTCTTTTGTGTGCTTTCTCAGGATCATACTTATAAATTCCTTTTGCAATTTTTATCAAAAACCCGCTTTGAGCCAAATGACGAATTGCCCTATCGGGATCACGAAAAACCCTTCCGGTTCTTTCTTTGTAAGTAGAAACTGCCCAATCAACAATTTCTGGGTGTTTAATATCCCTACTTGGGTTCTTCTTAAAAAATTCAACAAGTAGGTTCTTTTGAATTAAATTACTATCTCCTGCCATAAAAAATTAGTTCAATAAACTTGGTTGGTCTATTTTTGCTTCCTGCTGTAAGCGTCTTATGGCTATATTACAATAGTCTTTGTCGATGTCAACACCAATGCCTTTTCTTTTGTGCAGATATGAGGCAATAAGAGTTGATCCACTACCTAAAAACGGATCTAAAACGGTATCACCAACAAAACTAAATAATTTTATGCACCGTTTAGGTAATTCAGTAGGAAACGGTGCCGGATGTCCACCCGCTCCTTTTCTGCTTTGACCGGGGAATGTCCAAATCCCATTTGTCCAATCCATAAATTCTTGCTTCGTTATATCATTTTTCCTACTTCCGCTAGTCTTTTTCCAACTATCTTTATATAAAACTAAAATTAGTTCCACCGGAGCAATAACATACGGAGCAGAAGCGGACATATACGAGCCCCAAGCAGTACGGCGAGAGATATTACCCTCATTCCAAATAATTGTTGAGTGGTATTTCCAACCAATATCTTTTGCGATTTTCGTAATATCTGCACCGACTGATTTTTGCCCACCCTTGTTTTTGTCAAGCGGGATGTTCAACAAGAATCGCCCTTCATTTTTTGCTAAGCCGAAACATTTTTTAATCCATTTTTGCGTAAATTCCAAATATTCATCATAGGTTAAATTATCTGCGTGTGAATTATAGTGGATGTCAACATTATAAGGCGGAGATGTAACTATTAAATCCACAGAATTCTCAGGGACAGAAGTAGTCGTTAAAATGTCATTATTGTAAATAATTTGATTTTGATTTTGGTAATATGGGAAATCAGACATGTTTTTGTCTTAACTCATAATAGCACAAATTTCGAAAGTTGGTTAGAAAAAACAAAAATCCGCCTTTCACTAAACGGTTTCGAAAATTAATCAGAGTTGAACAAAGCTTTTATCCCTTGTCAAAAAGCTCTAAAGCCCAATTTGGGGGGCAATTTTTTGCATTGAAGTTAAACAAATCTCTGTAAATTTTTCCAAAGGCAAGTTTAAACCAGTGGGGTTAGCGCATTGAGCCACTTCTTCGCGACGGGTACCGGCGGCAAATTTGGGTTCTTTCAAAAATCTTTTCAAAACAGAAGTTAACTTAACATCTGCTAGTTTGCGGGAGGGATAAACAAAAGCTACGGCCGTAATCAAACCGGTGAGGGAATCGCAACAGAATAACGACCATTGCGCCTTGTTTCGACAAGCTACCCCGGTGCGTTGCGACGCGTGAGCCTGGATAATATTAAAAACTGTGTCCGAAATTTCCAAATTATATTTCGCCAACGCTTCGCGGGTTTTGGCAGGGTGAAATTCTTTAAATTCCCCGGCAAAATCAATATCGTGAATAAGTCCGGCTAAAGTCCAGTCCTCTTTTAACGAATCGACAGGGGAGAGCAAATTGTTTTGGGCAAAATAATCGTAAAACCCGCCCATACACGCCTCCACGGCCAAAGAGTGATTAACAATATTGGGCTCCAACTGCGCCCTTACCGCTTCTAAAAACTTTTGCCTATCGTAAGTCATTTATTTTTCAACTTTTACTGGCTGCGGAGCTTGGATTCGAACCAAGAATACCAGCTTCCAAAGAGCTGTGTCCTACCATTAGACGACTCCGCAATTGATTCCGGCAATCCATCCGGAAATTCTCCTATTCAATTTTGTGCTTTCACGAACTTTAACAATAAATTGACCGTGGTAATTCATAAAATGACGGCGAGTTCCAAAATTATCCTTTTTATATTTTATCTTAATTATCACATTACTTTCCATTCCCAAGAATGATTTCCACCAGTTAATTTCTTTTAAAATATCTAAACTCTTGGATCGATGAATGCAAAGAGCGTAATAAATCGCCTCGTTGTTGATATGACACGATTCTTTTAGCCATTTTATAAAAATTTTTACCATGTTGGGGTCGGAATTCGAAAAATCAACAGGTTGAGAAACACTGACACCTTCCTTTTGTTTGGCCCCTTCAGCCCAATAAATTGCTATTCCTATCAAAAACAGCTCTCTTTCGGAAATTCGGCCAATATCTTTAACTCCCAAAACCCTTTGTTCTTCCACTTCCCTCAACCTCTTTTGCTTAACGGCATTAGCTCCCTTTCGTTGAGCTTCTAGTCTTTTAACGCTAATATTCTGTTTTTGCTGTTTTGATAATCCTATTTGGCGTAACCACAATGAAAGAGTTGATTTTGCGACAGGAACTTCTCTCAAAATTTCAGAATAAGTTTTCCCCAATTTTCTTAAATTTAACGCTCTTTTTTTGTACAAAACTTTCCTCCGCATACAAAACTATCAGTACTATAAAAATAGTACATTAATCATTGTTCGGATGTCAAGGTGCCCTTAGTGGTCTGTGGAGGAATCGGACCTCCTACATTTGCGATGTAAACGCAACGTTCTGCCAGTGAACTAACAGACCTAAGTGAGCCGCCAGAGATTCGAACTCTGAACCAATACCTTAAGAGGGTACTGCTCTACCATTGAGCTAGCGGCCCTTCTTCGCATTTTACAATGTAAACGTGCCAATCCATATTCTAGTGCCTAGAATGGTGCTTGTTCTGGTGCTTGCACCGAGCGTAAGCGAGGTGAGTATTTACAAACTTGCTCGAACGCATTTTACCAAAAATTCTTAAGGTTTTCCAAAAGCACAGCAGCAAGGAAAGGGGTTAAAGGGGAAGGGAATTGCTGCTGTTACTTAAAATGTGGCCCGCC
>Ga0233420_10000804_pt1 | contig 12601 bp, 16 predicted proteins | sample Watercolumn_Mata_4_FD_183009 | JGI IMG/M metagenome (GOLD analysis project Ga0233420, IMG submission 183009) | Freshwater microbial communities from Lake Matano, South Sulawesi, Indonesia - Watercolumn_Matano_2014_102_MG | ecosystem: Environmental > Aquatic > Freshwater > Lake | place...
CATAAGAAGAATTATAATACAAGATGTTAAACAATGATAAAACAGGGATATAGCGTAGTTTCTTGAAAAGGTAAGATAGTTTTTGCCTCTCGTCAAAGTTGGCTCCCCCTAAAAGACTTGTTCTGTAACCATAAGTTAGAGTTTAATTTTACTTCAGATGAACTTAAGATCTTTATATCCCAGCTTAGCCAACAAGCACAACATCATTTTTAAGAGTGTGAGGAAGCCCCTAATTGCCAGATGATGTCTTTTTCTGTACAACCATAATCAATAAAAACGAGTTTGTTGAAGGTAAATTTCTTTGGTAGAAACTCGGAAATATAAACGACAGCTTCATTTAAGTGTTCGTCTTTGATATTTCGGGCTATTTTAACGTGGTCTCCCAATGCCTCTTCAAAGGAGGTATAAGTTTTTTCACCCAATTCTGCCTCTGATTTATTTAGTTGGTTTAAGTAATTTTTACTATCGGAAAGACCGTATTTGCTCAATAATGCTTCCAAAACTGATACAAGCCCTCTTACAGACTTGTTATCAAACATAAGCGATACTTTATTGCTCCAAGTTCTTACTTTGATAACATCAAGCGTGATAGCTTCAAATTTAGGAGGTTGGACAACCAAATTACTTTTCAGCTCATCAACTACAGAATGGTCGTTAATTTCCATAAGATAAGCCACGCTGAGATGTGGTAATACTTGTGTTCTCTCACTCTCAGCACCCCAACCATTTTTTATTAACTCACTCCTTAACTCATATATTTTTTTAGTTATGTCGTCTGTTGGCAATAAGGCAAAAATTGGTTTCATATTTGTTCCCAAGGAATAACTTTTAAATTCGGCCAGTTTTTAGTCCATTTTTCAACTTTTTTCTCATATACCCATCTGATGACAGAGGGCTTGTTTGGTCTTACTACCATTCCAAAAAGGTCATTTAATCCATAAGGGGCATAGACATTAACTTTACCGTCAATCTTTTTACCGAAATCCTGTTCAAACCAAAGATGAACTCTCGCTTCGTTTACCACCTCAACCTCAGCTGGTAATGTCGATAATAATTTCTTTACCCACTTCTGGTGTTTGGTCTCACTCTCTTTACTAATATCTTGGGCGTCATAATAAACCAAGTCGTAATCTTTTATTCCATTTGTTATCTCTTTTTTAGAGAGATAATTCCAAACGCTCTGACAAACACACCCAGCACCAAGATACCAATTCTCGTATTCAGGGAAAGGATTACTATCCAAGATAGCCTTAATATGCGGGTTTTTATACGCAATTTCTATCAAATGATTTACCTGTTGTTGGATAGGTTTGTTTACCATAAGAACGACTACATCATTAAATTTTGCCAATATTCCTTCAAGAATTGTTTTTCTTCAACAAATCCCAAACCATTCATTGCTTCAATATAATTAAACCAACCATAATCTTCTTTCGCTGATTGGTGTTCGTAATTGTCGGTTTCCAATAAAAATAAATGTATTGCTTTTTCTACTACCTCACCCGTATCCTCTTTGGACAGTCTTGTTACAGTTCCTAATTTCTTTATTGCTCTTAACTCTGTTAAGCCAGTTTCTTCTTTTACTTCTCTGAGTGCGGCTTCTTCCTCTGTCTCACCTTTATTGATATGTCCTTTTGGAAAGACGAGAAACCCGTCCTCGTGCTTTACGAGAAGCAATAGAAAATCTTTACCATCTTTTTTTTACTACCAAACCACCAGAAGAATACGCCTTTTTTATAAGGCCTCTAATTCTCTTGTTGATTAAAGGTGAGAAATGGTCTTTATATCGTTCTTGCAGCTCGGGAAGTTGCCAATCTTTCCCAGTAATACGCTTCCTACAAGACTGCGAGCCACAACCGCATTCCCACTTTGATACATAACCTTCATCTGCTTCCCAAAGGGCATAATCTGCTGTCAGTTCCTCTCCCTCTTTTACATCTCGCATAGCAACTAAGGCATAAGCACCTTTCATCCACAAATTCGGCTCACAAGAGTGATTTACAAAGTATCCCGTGCCTTCACCTCTATCCTCAACGCTATACAAATTACCGTCCCATTGCATAACAAGCTTGCCTTCTTGTTTTGCTTTTTCGGCTTCTTCAGAAGCAACATAAGTCCCACCCCAAACAACTACGACCTCATCCTTCTTAATTGGTTTTGTCGTAAACAAGCCCTTACCACCTATTCCTGACTGCTTTATCTCTGTATTCGGACTAATCCAGTCCTCATCAGCCAAACCATAGTGAATTACCTCTATTAAATGTTCGTCCCGCCAATGTTCAATGTCTTCCTGAAGAAATCTTCTTGCCGTTTGGTTTTTCCCTTCCCAAATTTGCTTTTCCCGCAGTTCTCCTGGCAACGTCTCATAGAGATTTATTAGCTCATTACCTAAATCAATAAATTCTTTATAAACCTCGTCCCAAGCTCTGTTTTTTCTGCTTTCAACACCCTTTTTATTAAACTCATCTACGTCTGGCTCCCAATATGGCTCTTTACCTTTTTTAAGCGCTTTAAGGCAATCTGTGTCGTGAATCATCCAATTACTGAGATGGGCAACAACATCTTTGAGGCTCCATTTATCAAACACTTTTTCTTCTCGCTGTTGAGATGAAAAACGAGTTGTTGCTTTAGTGAGTTCGTCTTTAATTTCTTTGAAAGTATTTATTTTGTCCTTCATTAGAGAAATTATAACTTAATGTTAAGCAATGATAAGATAGGGATATAGCGTAATTGGAAAAGAAAAGAATTTCTCTAACGAATGTCAGAAAGGTTCGATTAAGTAAGGTATTTATCTCGCAAATTCTACAAAATTTGTTAGCGTCTGAGTACCAGAACCACATTTACCTTTCGGATTTGAACCAATACGGAGTTTGTCTGAGCTCGGCATGGTCAGGAGGATACTCTTTACCACACAGTCCAATCTTGACTTTGTATCGTAACAATACACCGTACTGTCAGCCGAGACCTGGCTAAAGTTTCTATTAACCTTGCCGGAATTTACCGGCACGAATTGGTACGAAGCGCTTGGTAGACCGACGCTATTCCCTGAATTTCCCATAGAGATGGTCTGCTTATCGGTCTCCATGTTTTCGTAAACCAACGCCAGGTGCTGATCTTCGTTCTGCAACTTGCCGGTCAAATTGTAAAACCATACACCCTGGGCAGTAAGGGGAATGTCGACATTAACCGTACCAAATCTCGGTTCTTTTGTCCTGACACCGTTATTGGGGCCAATGAGCAGTTTATAGAATTGATCTTTCTGGGAGGCTTTAAAATAATCCAAAAAACAGGCTACATAATTTCTGTCAGCGCTCCATCGAGCCGGATTTGCTCGCGGTATTTCTGGTTCGCGGTAGTCACTCATCCAAATGTCCAGCATCCCCGAACGCTCACTGCCCGCTGTTCCAATCTCTTCGCCAGACTCCACCTTTAGCTTAAACCCGTAAAAATCACAACTTTTGTAGGTGTGACCGCCGGTTTTATATTCGTTGCAATTAGTTACGGCTTTATCAATTGCTGCCTGCAATTTGTCCGCAATGGTGCCAACATGACCGAACTTGCCTTTTACATCTTTGCATGGCGAAAAATCTATCGCCCAGTCAGTGATCCCCCCGACCTGTTCACTATTTGAGATTTTATATATCCACATATCAGCTGGAGCGATTAGACTTTTTCGACCTGAAGCTCGAATCACCGCAGCTGGGCGCTGGGGATCATATACCTCAACATAGATGTGATCGGTGGGGAAGGTGTGGCTTGAGGGGTTCAGATTTCCCAGAGGAATTATCTTTGAATAATCACCTTCTTTGACTGGAAATGTGCTGAATACTTCCTTACTTCTCCCGCATGATGGAAGTGACGCAAGTGCTTGATCATCGCCAAACGATGTATTGGCTTCCTGCTTTTTGGTATCTGTACTAACCTGGTCGATGGCGGGACCCACATTGTTTGTGTTTATTTTTCGACGCCCTTTATTATGTATACTAAACAATATCAATCCAAGAATTACCGCTAGCACAACCGCGGCTGCCAAACCTACTCTCCATTTATTTTTCCGTATACAATCTATCATTTTGAAAATAGTCATAAATATATTGTATACGAAATCATACCTCTGTGAAGCACTTGGGTTGTAAACATTGAAACCATTACCGGTTTTCGGAGTTGGTGTTTTGTTCCCCCTAGCGGTTACAACCTGCCATCCACTACCCGCCGGGCACTTTCGCTTTGATAAGTCATTCATACACTTTTCGTCCCAACCGATAGTCGAGTATTTCTCCTTTGGCTCCGCGGCAGGGACTCCCTTCGGCTATTTCCGCTCGCGTTGAGCTCGCCGAAATGCTCCGCGGCAGGGACTCCCTTCGGCTATTTCCGCTCGCGTTGAGCTCGCCGAAATGCTCAGGGTAAACTAACAGGTTTCTCACCTGTGTGAACCTCGAAAAGCTCAGTGCAACTATTTATACCAAGCTTTCCTTTAATTAACAACATTTTCTTTGCGACAGACCAACCTTTGAGTTGTTTTTCTCTCTTTGCGGCTACAAATTTATCTGGATACTTTTCGCAATAAACCAACTGAATATCAGAAAACTTTTTTGTAAAAAACGACTTTTTGTTTCTATGTTCGTAAAGTCTGTTTTTTAAGTCAGGAGTTATCCCGACGTAAAAAGTTTTCTGGTCGCAAAGTAGTAAATATACATACCACATGCTCGTTCAATACGGCTTGCACTGACGGCTTGCACTGAGCTTGCCGAATACGGCTTGCACTGAGCTTGCCGAAGTGCTCCGCGGCAGGGACTCGAACCCCGAACCTTGTCGTTAACAGCGACCTGCTCTGCCATTGAGCTACCGCGGAATGTGTACCTATTTTATCCTACTTTTTAAGTATTTTCTTTCAAAACCAATTTTTAATCTGTTTCTCAAATCATTCGACCAGCCAATATATAATTTTCCATCAGTAATACTTCTAAGAATGTAAATTAACACAGTCACGCATTATACTAAACAGATGCGACTTTTGATGTGGTTGGTTAGTTTGCCAGGCGAACCTTATGTTTTGCCAGTTTTTGTTTTGGGAACAATTCTTTGGTTGTCTTTCGGGAAACAATCTTTAAAAGGGGTTTGGTTTGGAGTTGCTAATGCGACAGCTTTTCTTTTGACCCAAATTATAAAAAACGCCACTTCAGTTTCTAGGCCCTTGGGGGCATACGAGATGGGTTATTCTTTTCCCAGTGGACATGTGGTACAGTACGTGGTCGCCTTTGGCCTTTTGTACCATTGGAAAATCGCTCGGCCCTTGTGTGTGCTAATGGTTTCTTTGGTGGGGATTTCCCGGATTTATTTAGGAGCCCATTGGATTTCTGACGTCGTTATGGGTTACGTCTTTGGCTTTGGCTTGTTGAGAGTTATGGTAAGGATTGAGAAGAAGTGGTTATTCCCCCGGAGCGCATCACGAAAGTAGCTTGAAGCTGAACATTTTTGATGCCATTTTGAAAAACACACTTTCCAGAAGAACAAGTTCCCATGATCTGCCTACGGGTGGATTTAAGAGTTTTGTTTGCCAATTTGTACCCCCCTTCAAAGCCTTTTTGACCTTTGTCGGTGTCGTAAGTTGCAACATAACTGACCCGGGCTACGTTACGTAGATCAGAGAAGGTCAAATACAGGTAGTGTTTGTCTGGAGTTAGACGGATGGCTGCGGTAGCAATCAACAAGGTTAAGAGGGCTTTGGAAGTCATAAATAGAGTATATAATAATCAGTGTGAGATACAACAAGGTTTGGGTTATATGGGGAATTTTGGTCTTTGTGGGAGTGTTGTTTTCAGTTAAAGATTACAAAACCTGGAAGAGAGCCGAAACAGAAAAATATGGGCAAGGTTGGGCCGGGCAAGAAAAGATAGTCGAAACGGCTCCGTTGACCGGGCCATATGTAAACAAAATTTGGCGTTTTCGGATTAAATATCCCAAAGATTGGACAATTAAAGAAAACGTTGACTATTCCGAATCCAACCCGTATCGAAAAGCTTTACCTTCAGCGGGTCGTAAATTCCAAGTGATTGAGTTTTCAAACCCCAATCAGTCAATGACCATTGCTGTTTGGGGGGAAACGGTAGTAAATCGGGATCTGGTGGATATTGTGACCGAAAGGGCTATTGGAATCGCTGGAGATCGGGAATACCGAAACAATGAAAAAGCTAAGTTTACAGTTATCCATTGGGAATCTTCTGTCGAAGTAAAATATCAGGCATTTCTAAAAAATGCTGATGTCGTTTTAACAATTGAGGGCAAAGGTGCTCTTGCGGAATCATCTTTAATGAGCAAAACCCTGATGATTATGTTGGAAGCTTTTGTTCCTTTATAACGGTATCCCCGGGTTTCAGTTGCCAAACTTTGTCTCGTTTTATTTAAAAAGTAAGGGAGAGGGATTGGTTACTTGGCCATTGACCCTGATTTCTAAATGTAAATGTGGTCCAGTCGAGCGCCCGGTAGAACCAACTTCACCAATGACAGTATTCAAATCTACTTCGTCGCCTTCTTTAACAAAAATCTTAGATAAATGGGCATACCAAGATTCATATTCAGTTCCGTGACGGATAACAATGTAGTTTCCATATCCCAACCATCCCCGTTCAACGAAAGAAACAGTGCCTTTCATTACCGGACGTATGGGTTCACCGACAGAGGCTGCCATATCAACGCCAGAATGTAGCCACCAAAAACTTTGGGAAATAACATAATTTTTCAATGGGATCTGAATACTTTTGGTAGTTAGTATTACCGGTTCTCCAAACGGACGCACCTCTGGGATGAAATTGCCCCCGACAGCCAACCCGGCAGCTGGTTGGATAAAAGTAAAGCTTAATGCAAACATTGCCAGACCAAGGCCGACTCCAAAACGGAGTTTGTTGTGATAAAAAAGAGGTCTTAGAGCAAAACTTAAAGGATTACTGTGGCCACATTTTGAGGCAAAGACAGCTAATTTCCAGGCCAATTCCTTGAGGGCAAGCGGGTAATTCCGATACTTTAAAATCCGGGTAGCCCAATTACTAATTGATACTTTCCAGTTCATATTTTAGTTAAAAAAATCCCGCGGCTGCGGGTATTCGCATTATAGGACGGAAGAAGTTCAAAATCAAGTCAAACCGAATAAAAACCGAAGTACATTTTTGGAGTGTCTTTACGGCTCTGCTCGAACTCACTTTATCAAAAATTCCTGAACTGCGGAAGCCCGCTGCCAGCCACCGTAAAACAGCGGCCTGCTCGGCTCCGTGCTGGCGCGCGGGCGGCGGGCAACTATTTTTGCTCGGGCGCGGAAAAGGTTGGGGGAACTCCCTAATTAACTTTACAAATTTCAGATCGCCAACGAGGTAGATTTAACCTTGACCACTCGATCATGCCTCCCTGGACGCTAACAGCGTCTACGTCATTGTTTTGTAGTGCTTCGGCCACGATCATACTTCGTCTACCAGAACGACAGATTGCAACAACTTTCTCGTTCTTCCATTTCTTGCTTAAGTCAGAAATTTTATCTAAAACTTCGGTATGATTTATATTTTCCGAAGACGGCAAGTGAGCGTGTTGATATTCCTCTGGCGTGCGAACGTCAATAAGTTTAACACCTTCCATAACTGATACACTTTTGTTTTTGTTAATAAGCTCCCAAAGTTCTTTTGAAGCATAGCTATACAGGACTTTGTAGGCATCTTCCGCGCCGATTTCAACATTTACAAAAGGTGGTAGCTCAACCTTTTCTTTTTTCCGCTCTGGTTTGTTGATGAGTAGTTGCTCATTCTCTATTGTGGGGAAATTTGATTCATCGAGATATTCAAAATACTCATTGAGATACGGAAGCGGACTATCTGGGCAAATAAAAACTGCAACAATTTTGCCGTCTCTATTTTTTAAGTCATTGAGATTCCCAGCCTCTTTTTGTTTTGCAAGAAAACTGAAAAGGCCGGCCAACGCAAAACCAGAACTTGGACCAACCATAAGTCCGGCGCGACACAGTTTTAAACTTTCCTCAAAAGACTCTCTTGTTCCTATCTCCTCGAGATAATCGGTTGCCTTTCTCCAATCGAACGCGATCTCGCGTAGCAAGTTAGGCGTTCTTACGCCTGGAACCGGATTGTTTGGCGACCGAGCCACTCCAACAACGGTTATATTCTTTGACTTTTGTTTTAAGTAATTTCCAACTCCTAGAATTGTTCCGGTAGTTCCCACGCCAGCGCAAAACAAAGTAATCTTGCCATCTGTTTGTTTCCAAATTTGAGGAGCAGTCCATTTGGCATGAGCTCGAGGATTTGCTTCGTTGTCGTATTGTCCCGGATTAAACCATCCTTTGCTTTTGCCTTTTTGCCTTGCTTTATATATGCCGCTTTCCTTGTCGCTCGGATCAGGACAAATCGGTTCTTCGTTGACCAAAATCTGTGTTCCAAAAAGACGAAGTAGTTGGAGCTTTCCCCATGTTACTTCGTGCGAAACTATGGCTTTGGTTTTTTCTATACCAAAAAGCCGAGCAATCGTTGCCAACGAAAAAACCGTATTGCCGGAAGAATTTTCTATAAGAGTGTGTACCTTTTTGAGCCTGCCGCTTTCTTCTGCTTCTAAAAGCATGTTCAACGCCGGAAGGGATTTTACATTCGCAAGAGGAAGCATGTTCATAAGTTTTGCAAAAATTTGAACGCCGTCCTTGTGAAAAGGATTGCATTGTGTAGGAAGTTCCACCAAGGGGATCATCGGGTTATTGCTCGGATTTAGAAAATCTCTGACCGCATTTTTCCCCTCAAATACGTTTAGTTGTTTTTTAATCATGTTCTTTGACAGCATTTTTTATGTTAAAAGATTCATCTATATGACCAGTTAAGTCTCCAAATCTTTCACAAATAAAATCCTGTGCCACGTATCTTCGATGAAGATCGTAAAGACGTTGTAAACGAGCAGTGTGATCGGGATAAATGCCAAACAACTTGTCTGCTATTACTTCGATTGTTTTTTTGTTTTCCGGCTCCAGCATTGCAATATCGAGTTGACCGCCTTCTTGGTCTTTAGCTCTTAGATACTTCGAATCAGCTAAGAAACCCAGAAGTCGGTTACTAGGAATATGTTTTGAAATAAATTCCTTGTCGGTAGTATTTCTTACCTTATTACCTACAACAAACAGTAAATCTCCTACACCGGCATCATCGGCCAGTTTTTGGTACTGCTTGTAAACTTCTACACCTCGTTTGGTCGGCTCAACTGCCAACACGAGCATATCGAACTGTGCATGGAGCGTATTAGCAAATGCGTCTACACCGGCCACCATATCGGTTACGAGATTTCCTTTGGTATCAACAAGGTGAGAAATAACATTTTCTAAAATGGCAAGATTGTTGTGATAACAGCTCGCTCCGATATCGTCGGTGTCGTATGTTCCCACTACCATGAGGCGGAAATTCGGATCACCAACAGCGAACTGCTTCAGGATAGTGTCGTTCGGATTATGCAAAACTATAAATTGAGAGCCGTTTGCTGGAGGTGTGGTCTTGCGAAAATGTATAAGTTCTTTGATTCGCTCGTTTGTTCCACGCAAATAGTTTTTGATTGTCTTTACAGCATTCGGGTGCGAGATATGTATTTCCTGCGACATCTCTTGAAAACCAAGAAGGGTTGGAAGGTGCATATTTAAATCGGCATCAATTACAAGGACTGGTGCTTTATCTTTTATGTATTGACTAAAGAGGGCAGAGAGAGTTGTTTTGCCCGATCCGCCTTTTCCTACAAATGCTATTCTCATATTCGTGAAAGTTGTCTGTCTTGGCACTTTCCACAAATGCCATAGAACTCTAATGAATGATTAAGGACCTTAAAGTTTTTATTTTCAGCTATCGATTTTTCTTCCGTATCTAAATCTCTAGCAAGCTCGACATCTTCGATTTTGTCGCAATTTGTGCAGACAATATGGTGATGGTGATTTTCCGGCATGATTTCATATCGCTTGGTGTTATCTCCAAATTGAAGTTCCCGAACAAGATTTTGCTTCTTCAAAAATGCCAACTGGCGGTACACGGTTGTTTTGTTTGCGTTTATCTTCTTTTTTGAAAGTAAGCGCTGTATGTTAGGCGAGGAGAGAGGATCAGGGCTTTTTACAAGCAAATCCAAAATTGCTTTGCGTATTCTCGCAAATCTATGACCCTTTTCTTTAAGAGTAGCCAGAATACGGCTTGAATCTTGCATATTGTCTATGTTAATGCAACTTGGTTGCATTTGTCAATTCGCCAAAAAAATTTTCCGTCGCGCCCGAGCGGGACATTGGCACAGCCTCCGCCTGCGCGATAGCGCAGAACGCCGAAAGCAAAATTTTCTTTTCCTTTTGGAAGAAAAATTGGAAGCCATTTGGTGGGCGGTTCTGCGAGCTGCCCACAATTCGGGGTCTTCAATTTCACTTTTTACAAAACTGGAGGCCTAGATCGGAATCGAACCGATGCATGGCGGTTTTGCAGACCGCAGCGTTTCCACTTCGCCACTAGGCCAAATAAATCAACCTCAATTATAACAGGCGTGATAAACTAGTCTCATGACAAAAATTGGTTTGATTGTCGTTATCGTAGGCTTATTGTTTTCAGTTTTTGGTTTATTTTGGTGGTTTGGAGATGTCCAGGACGCTGTGCTTAAAATTGAAACACTGCCATCGGCGATTGTTTTTATAAACAATAAGCAACTGGGTCAGACTCCGAGCAAAGAACGCCTTCCTGCCGGTGAGGTTAGTTTAAAGCTAATTCCTATTTCTTCCTCTTCGGCCATGCCCACATACCAAACCAAACTTCAACTTTCACCCAAGGCGGTAATGGTGATTAATCGTGATTTTGGTAAAACAGAGGCCGAATCTTCCGGAAGTACGCTTGCTCCGCAAAAGATTGCCGGCAGTGAGACGCGATTGGTCGTCGTAACTAGTGTCCCTGATTTAGCTTCTGTTTCGGTAGATGCTAATCCTTTAGGATTTACCCCGGTTAGCACCTCGGCAATCAATCCAGGAGACCACGAACTGTTAGTGTCTGCGCCAGGATACGTGGACAAAAAAATTCTTTTCAAAATGGAAAAAGGCTACCAGTTAAACGTCAGTGTTAAGCTAGCGATTGCCGTGGCCGCCCCCACACCAACGCCCATAATTCAAGCCACTTCTTCGGCAAATCTCAATGAGACAATAGTGCTTATCAAGAGTACGCCTACAGGTTTTTTGAGGGTCCGTTCTGGTCCAGGAGCAAACTATCCTGAATTGGGGAAGGTTATGCCTAAGGAAAAATACCCCCTACTCGACAAAAGTGCCGATTGGTATTTGATAAAAGTAGATATCGGAGCTACCTCTTCTGGTTGGATATCTTCACAGTGGTCCCAAATACAAAACTCCAATAACAACAGCCGCCCAAATAGCAACTGAAGTTAGGAGAGGCAAATCTGTGAGAATGATTTTTTCCGGGGTTTCTGCTTTAGCTCCATCATATACCACTTGCAAATAGCGCATAATACCAAAAATAACAACAGGAATAGTGGCCATCAACCATTTATTAATAGTTAAAGTTCTTGATATCAAAACCAAAGAGGCCGGGGCCGAATCTCCAACCTGTTCGTAAAAATTGAAGGCAAACAGAGCCCAAGACAAAAATGAGGTTGTCGCAAACATGCTCAAGTATGTATCCAAAAGACTGGGGGTATATTTGCTCATCACTTTTCGATGAAGGGCGGCCGCCGTTTGTCCCATTTGTGCCATTTCCCCTCGTCTTTTACCAACAGCCAGGAAGAGAGAAACCGAGATTACACAAAGTAAAAACCAAATTGAAAGATGAGCATTCATGACAATGGCTCCGGCAAAAACTCTGAGGAAAAAGCCCATGGCAATGATAAAGACATCAACGACCTCAATATTTTTTAGCCAGATTGAATAAAAAATTTGCATCAACCAATATCCCGCTGTTACCAAAGCAAACAGCTGCGACAACTGGTTTGCCCAGTATAGGCCTAAAAACGAACAACAACAGAAAACTGTTAAGGCCTGAAGTTTGCTTATTCTTCCCGAGGCAATGGGGCGCTTTTTCTTAAAAGGATGGGCTTTATCGGCTTCGATGTCTAAGAGATCATTAAAAAAATAGATGCCTGAAGCTACCACCGTAAACACCCCCACCGCTTGAGTGACTGTCCAAAAATCTTTCCACCAAACAAGGGGGGACAAAAAATTACCGGTAAAAATTAAACCGGCATAAAGGGTGAGATTTTTCACCCACTGTCTTGGCCGTGCCGTTTTGATGAAATCGATGATTTTTGTAACCACAACAACAACCCTCCTACACCTAAGGTGATAATCGCCATTGTAAAGTACTTTAACTGAGTATTCAAATTTATGGCCAAAATGGCAAAGGCCAACGAGGTAAGCAGGTAGAGAATGGAAATAGACCTGGGTGACCAGCCCATATCAAGTAGGTAATGATGGAGGTGTTCACGTCCCCCCAAAAACGGCGAGCGCTTTTCAAAAATTCTTTTAAATATTACTCGGGCGGCATCCAGAAGAGGTATCCCCAAAACCATCACCAAAGCCCCCACTTTGGCGGTCGACAAAATGGCAATTATTCCT
>Ga0233420_10000806_pt1 | contig 12560 bp, 9 predicted proteins | sample Watercolumn_Mata_4_FD_183009 | JGI IMG/M metagenome (GOLD analysis project Ga0233420, IMG submission 183009) | Freshwater microbial communities from Lake Matano, South Sulawesi, Indonesia - Watercolumn_Matano_2014_102_MG | ecosystem: Environmental > Aquatic > Freshwater > Lake | place...
ATTTGCTGAACTGTTGGATTATATAAATTATGTGTTGGAACATCTTTTCCTGGAAATTCTTCCTCTTTTTCTACATCTTGTCTTGCTCGTGGCTTTTCTGCAAGAGGCATTTTCTTAAGAATTTCACATAATTCAATAACACTCTCTCTAATCTGATTTACTTCTTTCTTGAGAAAATCCATGTCTTCTTTTACTCTTCTAAAGGATTCTTTTATCTTTTCCATTGTTATTTATATTTTTGAAGCCGGGATATAAAAGGATTATTGCTTTTCCTTATATATCTTATATGCAGAATCAGAGAGCTTCCAGCGAGATCTTTTAAGATAATCTGTTCCATTTGGATTCTTCTTAATTTCAATTACCAGAGACTTCTGTTTGAGTTTTTTTAGCAATTCCTTAACTAGTTCGTCGTCTCTTGCTATCTCTTCTGCTATGTAAGAAGTAAAAATGGGACGGGGATTGATTGAGTAGAGAAACGCAAGAATCTGTTCAGATATTTTCTCTTTCTTCTTTTCAGAAAGTTTCATAGGCTTTTCAGAGAACAAGTTTATTTAAAATTTTGTAATTCTTGGAAAATTAACTGCTTTTTTGATTAAGCTTATTTCTCTTCTTTTTTCCTTAAAGAAGGCATTTGCATATGCAAAGGCAGGTTCATTTGATCTTCAAGCTCAAGCGCCTTTAATCCTGCTTTTCTAAATATGATATTAATCATTGCTATTCTAAATTCTTCTGGAAGGCTTTTCTTTTTCCAGTCTTTTAATATTTCCCTTGCTGTTTTAGAGTCCAAAGCAATCAACATATTTCCTTCTGTCTGTACTTTGGCAATATCTGGAGAATAAATAACATTATACATGAACTTAACTCCTATCATTTCTTCTTCTGTTTTGAAAAAATCCTGTTTAACTTCTGATACTTCAAGTATATCCACTTCGTTTTTTATTTGAAGATTATTTAAAGATTCCTTATATTTCTCTATATTTAGCTTGCTAAAGTTAAATCCAAGTATTTTCATATTTTCTATCATGGAAATTATCTCCTGGTTATGTAATTTAAAGGTAGTTTTTAAAGTTTTTTATAAAATAAATCAATAAAATTCTTGGAAAATTCATTAAAATAGAATATTAGAATTAAATCAAATCTTCTTCTGATACTATAACAAAGTCGCCTATTGCGATTATTGCGCTGTGGGGGATAAGCAGTTCGTTATTATTTGTTCTTTCCAGATTAATGTTTTTTGTATAAGGGGTTGCGTCCTTTACAATAACATTGATTAGTTCACCTGATTTTGTCTCAAAAAGTATATCCTTGACGAATCCTAGTCTTTTTCCCTCTTTTGTAACAATCATTTTGCCTAGAAGGGAACTAAAAACGTTCTTATTTGTTGTTTGCATAACAAGTTGAGATATAAACAATTTATAAATTTTTCTGTAAAATTAAATCTATTTGAAAATATATATAAATTAAACTTATTAAAGAAATTAACTCTCTCTCCCCTTTATTTCGTGTAGAAAGATTTAAAAACAAATTTTCAATTTTTTATTTTTATTTTTATTTTAAAAAAATTTATATTATATAGAATATATATTTTCAAAATTTTATTTAAATTCTCTTTTAAATCTTTCATAATCTATGAAAATTTTATTTATTTTTCTTTTAAATCTGATATAATCTATCAAATTTTTTTTAAATTTTCTTTTAAATTTGGTATAATCTTTCAAATTCTATAAATTTTTCTTTTAAATCTTACATAATCTATGAAAATTTTATTTATTTTTCTTTTAAATCTGATATAATCTATCAAATTTTTTTTAAATTCTCTTTTAAATCTGATATAATCTATCAAATTTTTTTTAAATTCTCTTTTAAATCTTTCATAATCTATGAAAATTTTATTTATTTTTCTTTTAAATCTGATATAATCTATCAAATTTTTTTTAAATTTTCTTTTAAATTTGGTATAATCTTTCAAATTCTATAAATTTTTCTTTTAAATCTTACATAATTTCTCAAATTTTATTTAATTTCTTTTTTCCAACTTTCCACCTGAAATTAAGGTGTTTTTCTTTTTTAGTAGTTATAATGATTTATATAACAAAATTTCTTTTTTCCCTATAACTTTTTTCCTAAAGGACTTTTTCCATAGGAAAGAATGGTGTGAGAGAATAATATGTTTTACAACATATAAACGTTTAAATAAAACTCTCTTTTCAACAAATTAAATTTTATTTGAAAAATAAAAAAAGAAAATGATAAACAAAGAGATTGAAGGCATTTTTGACACCTTTGATAATAACACCATATTTAGGGATAAATCTCTTCTTCAATCAAATCACATACCTGATCAAATTCTTCACCGCGAAGAACAGATAAAACAAATAGCATCAATTCTTGCTCCTGTTTTGAGGGGAGAAAAGCCAAGCAATCTTTTTCTTTACGGGAAAACCGGCACAGGAAAAACTCTTTCAATAAATTATGTAAGTGAAGAACTTCAGAAAAGACATAAAAAAGAGAATAATTCCAAATTAAGAGTAGAATATCTTAATTGCAAATTAAAGAAAGTTTCTGATACAGAATATAGAATACTTGCTGAACTGATAAAAAAACTTGGCGGAGAGGTGCCGCAAACAGGGCTGCCAACCCAAGCAGTATACGGGAAGTTCATTGATTTAATTGATTCTGAAAGACAGTTGGTTGTTCTAGTTCTTGATGAAATCGATCAGGCTGTTAAAAAAATATCCAGTGATTTTTTATATAACCTTACAAGATTAAATTCAGAACTTTCAAATACTCAGATATGTCTTGTTGGAATAAGTAATAATTTGACTTTTCTTGACGAGCTTGATCCGCGTGTAAGAAGCTCGCTATCTGAAGAAGAAATTGTTTTTCCTCCTTACAATGCTACTCAATTGCAGGATATTCTTTCAAAGAGAGCTGAAAAAACATTCAAAGAAAATGTTTTGGGAGACGGCGTGATATCAAAATGTGCTGCTTTTGCTGCAAGAGAGCACGGAGATGCGAGAAGAGCACTGGATTTATTGAGAATTGCAGGTGAATTATGCGAAAGAGATCGCTCAAAAAAAATTTTGATAAAGCACATAGATGAAGCAAATAATAAAATAGAAAGAGACAAGATACTGGATGTTATAAGCACTGAGCCAAGACAGTTTCAGCTGGTTTTATATTCAATTATCCAGTTATCAGAAAAAAACAAAGAAGGACCTATATTTACAGGAGATGTTTATAATCTTTATTCCAGTTTGTGCTCAAAGTCAAAAACAGAAGTGCTGACTCAAAGAAGAGTAAGCGATATAATTCAGGAGTTTGATATGCTTGGAATAATTAATGTTAAAGTTATTTCAAAAGGAAGGGGCGGAAGAACACGGGAGATAAAGCTTGCAATTTCAAATAATATTGTTCAAAAAGCGAAAGAGATAGTAAGAGAATCGCTTGGCTATTAAAACAACATTTGGAAATTTAATCCAAGTAAGAATTTGTAGATAAAAATAATTTAGCAAAATCAGGTAGAAAAACATGGATCCAAAACAAATACTTCAATTTTGTATTCAGCAAGGATTGCTTGTTGATAAGGATATCCTTGAACTTTTTAGCGAAAGCAAGGATCTAGAATCAATTAAATTGATAATAGAGAGAATAAAAAATCAGACAAATCAAAAAATAATAACACGAGAATTGTTTGATAAAAATAAAGAAAGAGTAATTAATGTTTTTTCTTCTCTTCCAGAAGAACAGCAGAAAAATCTTGAAAGTCTGAAAATAAAATTAGGGCTTAGCATTGAAATTTCAAAAGAGATAATTTCAAAGCAGATAACTAACTCGACAGATTCTGAAAATGGAGGAAGAGTAAGAGTGATTTCAAGCAGTCCTCCTCAAAGTCCAAAGGTAAGTGTTGAAAATTTTGTAAATCATTTTAGAAATAGATTCTCTGAAATGAAAAATATTCTTCAGGAAAGAAGCGATCTGAGAAATCTTGTTTCAATAAATAAAATATTCGGCGACAAACAGAGGATATCTATAATCGGAATGATTCGAGACAAAAGAGTAACTAAAAACAAAAATATCATATTTGAAGCAGAGGATTTAACCGGAGCGATAAAAGTCCTGATAAACTTTAATCGAAAAGAGATTTATGAAAAAGCAGAGGAAATAAGCCTTGATTCAGTGGTAGGCTTCACTGGCTCTGGAAATAATGAGATTATTTTTGCAAACGACATAATCTTTCCAGATATAAGTCTTGGCGAAAGAAAAAATTCACCTGTTGAAGAATACGCGGTTTTTATAAGTGATTTGCATTTTGGAAGCAAGAAATTTATGAAAGAAAATTTTGAGAAATTTATAGATTATCTTAATGGAAATGTACAGAAAACTCCGGAGTCATTGAAAATAAAATATCTAATAATCGGAGGAGATTTGGTTACCGGAGTTGGAGTTTATCCAAATCAGGAAAAAGATTTAACAATAACTGATTTAGAGGAGCAGAATATTGAAGTTGCGGAACTTTTGAAAAAAATAAGAAAAGACATAAAAATAATAATCTGTCCAGGAAATCACGAAGGCGTAAGACTTATGGAACCTCAGCCACTTTACGATGAAAAATATGCCTGGCCTCTTCATGAAATGCAGAATGTAACTCTTGTTGAAAATCCGAGTTTGGTAAACATCGGCGCGACAGAAAATTTTTCAGGATTTAATATTCTATTGTATCACGGATTTTCTTATCCTTTTTATGCAGATACTATTCCAAGATTGTTAAAAATGAGGGCAATGAATTTTCCAGACGAAATAATGAAATATCTTCTTAAAAACAGACATTTAGCTCCTTCTCACACTTCTGCTCAATCATTTCCTCATGAAAAAGATGCGCATCTTTTAAGAACAGCTCCAGATATCTTTTTTTCAGGGCATACTCACAAAAGTGCAATTTCTTATTACAATAATATTCTTGTAATTTCAGGTTCTTCGTGGGAAGGAAAAACAGATTATCAAGAAAAATTCGGAAACGAGCCGGACCATTGCAAGGTTCCGATGTTTAATTTAAAAACACGGGCAATTAAAATATTGGATTTTGAATAAAATGGACACATTAAAATATTTCAAAGATATTGAAAGAGAAACCAAAAAAATATATTCAATAGCAGAAGAAGCAAGGGAAAAAGGATGGGATCCTGCGGAGAAAGTTGAAATTCCGCTTGCAATGACAATGGCTGAAAAAGTTGTTGCTCTTGTTTCAACTATTTATCCGCAAATGGAAAATTCAGGAATCGACAAAAGGATTCTTGAGCTTGAAAAAGAATATGGAAAGCTTGACGTAGCTATTGTTTTTCAAATTGCAGAGGAAGTTGCCAAACAGAAATTCTGCCAGTTTGAAAGTTTGCAGAAATCAATTGACGCAGGAATAAGAATAGGATTTGCATATAATACCCTTGGAGTTGTCTCTTCTCCGATAGAAGGATTTACCGAATTAAAATTTGGAAAAACGAAAAAAGGAGAGGATTATTTTGTTGCATATTTTTCAGGGCCAATAAGAAGCGCCGGAACAACTGCTTCATGTGTTGTTCTTATGCTTATTGATTATCTTCGGGAAATGTTTGGATATGCAAAATATGATCCTGGTTCTGATGAAGTAAAAAGGACAGCAACAGAACTTTTGGATTATCATGAGAGAGTAACTAATCTTCAATATATGCCGACAGAAGAAGAAATTTTATTTTTAGCAAAAAATCTTCCATTTCAAGTCAGTGGAGAAGCTTCTGAATCTATTGAAGTTTCAAACTATAAAAATATTGATAGAGTTGAGACAAATTATATTCGCGGAGGAATGTGCCTTATTCTTGGAGAAGGACTTGCTCAAAAAGCAAAAAAAGCTTTTAGGTTGCTGAAAAGCCTGAAGAATCGCGGATTTAAAACAACAGGATTTGATTTTCTTGAGGAATATATCAAAATACATGAAAAAAGAGAGATAGGGGAAGCAGATGAATCTCCGACATATATCAAGGATCTGGTTGCAGGCAGACCTGTTTTTGGACATCCTTCAAAATCAGGAGCATTTAGATTTCGATATGGAAGAGGAAGAGTATCTGGTTTCAGCGCATTTTCTCTGCATCCTGCAACGATGGCAATAACAGATGATTTTATTGCAACAGGAACACAGTTAAAAATTGAAAAGCCGACAAAAGGAGGAGTTGTGACAGTTTGTGATTCAATTGAAGGACCAATTGTGCGTCTTGTGAATGGAAGCGTTAAGAAAATAAAAACAAAGGCAGAAGCCAAAAGACTTTATTCAGATGTAGAAGAAATAATTTATCTTGGAGATATTTTGTTTCCTTTCAGCGACGTTGCAAACAGAAATTTTGAATTAATAAAACCAGGATATGTAGAGGAATGGTGGATTTCTGAACTTAAAGAAAAAGATCCGGATTTTGCAAAGGATATAGATAGATTTAATGTTAATTTTGAAAATGCCGTAGAGATAAGCCAAAAGTATGAAATTCCTCTTCATCCAAAATATATATTTTATTGGACAGAAATATCTACCGAAGAATTTTTTGCTTTGATAGAGTGGATGAAATTTTCAAGAATCGCGGAAAAAATTATTCTGCCTTATAGAAAAAGCGAACAGGAAAAATTTCAAAAAGCAAAGAGAGCACTTGAACTTTTAGGAATAGAGCATGATGTAACAATTGAAGATGTTGTTTTGTCAAAGGAAAACAGCAAGGCATTACTTGTGAATCTTGGAATAAATCCTGAAATTCTGAGTAAAGAACAACGTCTTCCTGAAGATTTTGGAAATTTGGAATTATTCCAAAAAGAAAAGCCAATTCTCGAAATAATAAATTCTCTTTCAAAATTTAATATTAAAGACAAAGCAGGAGATTTCATAGGTACCAGAATGGGAAGACCTGAAAAAGCAAAACTAAGAAAGCTTGAAGGAAGTCCTAATGTTCTTTTTCCAATAGGAAAAGAAGGAGGAAGATTAAGAAGCGTGCAGGCAGCTTGCGAAGCCGGTGGAGTTCGAAGCAGTTTTCCGATGAGATTCTGCGAAAAATGCAGCAAGGAAACAATTTATAACGCATGCGAAAACTGCGGAGAAAAAACAAGAAGAATGTATTATTGTTATGAATGCAAAACAAAATCATTTTTCAAATGTGCAGAACATTCTACAAAGAGCCATGCATATTCCACACTTTCCCTGGATATTAATTTTTATTATGAAAAGGCGCTGTCGCAGTCAGGATTAACAAAAGAGGAAGCGCCTGTTCTTGTGAAAGGAGTTCGAGGATTGTCTTCTTCTGGAAAATCAACTGAAAATCTTGTGAAAGGAATATTAAGGGCAAAATATGATTTGCAGGTGAATAAAGACGGCACAATTAGATTTGATGTGACTGAACTTCCGCTGGTTTCTTTCAAGCCAAAAGAAATCTCAACATCAATTGAAAAATTAAGGCAGCTCGGATATGACAAAGACATCAATGGAAATGAACTGGTTAATGATGAGCAGATTATAGAATTAATGCCCCATGATATTCTTCTTCCAAGCGCCCAAGCTCCCCATGATGAACGTGCGGATGATGTTTTTGTGAAAGTTTCAAAATTCGTCGATGATTTACTTGTTAATCTTTACAAATTAAAACCGTTTTATAATGCAAATAATAGAGAAGATTTAGTTGGACATATGGGAGTATGCATGGCGCCTCACAATTGTGCCGGTGTAATATGCAGAATTATAGGATTCTCAAATGCTCTCGGGCTTTTTGCAAGTCCTTTTATGCATGCAGCGATAAGAAGAGATTGTGACGGAGATGAAGCAGCAATTATGCTTCTTGGAGATGTTCTGCTGAATTTTTCAAAAGAATTTTTGCCAAGCCATCGAGGAGGAACACAGGATGCGCCTCTTGTTTTAAATGCAAAGATAGATGCCGGAGAAGTTGATGAGCAAATTCTTGATTTTGAAATAATGAATGGGCAGCAGGATTATCCTCTTGAGCTTTATAGAATGGCTGAAATGAGGAAACATTCATCTGAAGTAAAAATAAATGATTTAAGAAAAATGATGAAAGAGAAAAAGGACATCTTTTCTGGAATGGGATTCACACATAATACAACTAATTTCAATGACGGAGTAGTTTGTTCAAGCTATAAAATGCTAACGACAATGCAGGATAAAGTTGAACATCAAATGGAACTTGTTGAAAAAATAAGGGCTGTTGACGCTTCTGATACTGCAAGACTTGTTATAGAAAGACATTTTCTCAAAGATTTGAAAGGAAATCTTAGAGGATTTTCAATGCAGGAATTTAGATGTGTTGCATGTAACGAAATAATGAGAAGGCCTCCTCTGTCAGGAGTGTGCGTTAATTGCGGAGGAAAAATAATATTTACAATAAATGAAGGAGGAATAAGAAAATATCTTGAACCTGCACTTGCACTTGCTGAAAGATATAATCTTTCTATTTATTTAAAACAAAGTCTTGAACTTACAAAAAGATATATTGAAAGTATATTTGGAAGAGAAAAAGAAAAGCAGGAGGGATTGGAAAAGTGGTTCTGAATCCTACAACAAATAAAACAAAATTGTCTGCAAAAGCAGACAGCCCATCATATTGACGCGATTAATTCCCAGATTTATGCAATAAATTCCAGTAAGAGTTGAAACTGACAGAACAAGCAAACCGAAAAATCCAGATACAATCAAAGTTATTATAGAAATAATTACAATAGTTGCAAAACATATTTTCGCGTAATTTATTTTTTCAAGGATTATAACAAATTTCTTTGCTATAAATTGAACTATGAAAAATGCAAGAAATCCAGAAAGAAGTATTATTATTGTTATCAAAATAAAAATTTCTGTTTCAGGCATTCCTATTAATGTCTTTATTGCAACAGATGAACCGGTGCGTGTTTTTGAAATAAGAAATAGGGCGAGAAAAGAAAAAGCCATAGCAAGAACATTAATTATTCCTAAAAGAAAAAGAAACTGCTTTCTGTCCATCTTTGAAAATTGATTTCCTATAACTGCAATTTGTCCACTGCTTATTGCAGGAAGAAAAATGCTTAGAGGAGATGTAAATGCAGAAGTTATAATTGGTTTTAATTTTTTTATTCTTATACTTTTTTCAATTTTCTGCTTAGAAATTCTTGTTTTGCTTTTTATTGCAATTATTAATCCAGATGTTCCAAATAACCCGGACAGCAGAGGAAGAAGAGGTTCTTTAATGTTCATGTTCAAAACAAAGAATCCGAGAAGTCCAGATATTATAAAAACAGCAAAACTTAGAAATCTTTTTTTTGCTGTTTTCTCAATGAAAACTAAATTCAATGAAATTCCAATGAGAAGAAAAGGAATGAGATTTGCAGCAACTCCAAATTCATAAATGCTTTTTGTAATAAATAAAAGAGGAAATGAAAGAAGAATAAAAAGAAAAATTCCATATAAACATCCTTCAGAAGCAAGTTTTACTGCCTGAAAACCAAATCCTTGTTTAAGCATTTGATGTCCTGGCAGAATCGACAATTCTGTTCCATCTTCAGGAGCTCCAAGAAAAATTGAAGGAATAAAATCAACAAAAACATGAGTTATTGACATTGAAACAATAAAAATCACAAGATAAACAGGCGGAATTCCTGCAAGAATTGAAAGTGAAAGTGAAACGATTATTGCGCCAACAAGATTTATGTGAATTCCTGGCACGAGTCCGGTAAATGTTCCGGCAAGTGTTCCAATAAGAAGAGCAAGAAGAATTTCAATGAGCATTTTATTCAGGATAAAAAGATTTAATAATTAATAAGAATTTGGATAGTTTATAATGAATATTAACGAGAAAAAAGAGATTATTGAAAGAAATTCTGTTGAAGTTTTGAACAGGGAAGAGATTGATTCTGTTTTGCAAAAGAAAAATCTGAAGGTATATTGCGGATATGAACCCTCGGGAGAGATACATTTGGGACATCTTGTTACAATCACGAAACTTCTTGATTTTCAGAAAGCAGGAATTGATATTATTATATTGCTGGCTGATTGGCATGCATGGCTTAATAAAAAGGGAGACTGGAAGTTTCTTAATGAACAGATAAAAATATGGGAAAGAGGAATGAAAGCGGCAGGACTGAAATCAGCAAAATTTGTTCAGGGAACCAAATTTCAGAGGAAAGAAGATTACATTAATGATGTTATGATGATGGCTTTGGAGACGACTGTCAATCGCGGAATGAGGAGCATGCAGACTGTTGCAAGAGATATTGAAAATGCAAAAATTTCACAGATAATTTATCCCCTTATGCAGATAGAAGATATAAAAGCTCTTGATTTGGATTTTGTTGTTGCCGGATTGGACCAAAGAAAAATTCATGCCCTCGGAATCGAACTTTTCTCAAAAATTAACTTCAAGAAAAAACCGGTTTTTGTTCATACCGGGATAATTCCTTCTCTTAAAGGACCTGGACAAAAAATGTCATCCTCTGTTGCCGACAGTATGATTTCAATAAGAGATTCCAAAAATTCAATAAAAGAAAAGATAAACAAGGCATATTGTCCTGAAACTATTATTGATGAAAATCCCATCCTTGAGATATGCAGATTTATACTTTTTCCAAGATTCGGAAAAATAAAGATAAAAAGAAATCCAAAGTTTGGAGGAGATTCTGAATATAATTACTACTATGATCTGGAAAGTGATTTTGCAAACAGGAAATTACATCCTCTTGATTTGAAGAATGCAGTGGCAGAATATCTTGAAGATGTAATTGAACCGATAAGAAAAGCATGGAAATAATTTCATCTAGTCCTGAATTCAACAACATCCAGATCTTTCAGAACATGATTTAATCCGACTTTTTGCCCCGGAAATTTGCTCGATGGGCCCCAGATCTTTGTTTCAACCACGCTTTTTGAAAATCCCTTGAATATTTTTTCCGCAATTTCTTTAACAGTAGAATTTGGATTCATTATTACTGGTTTTTCTGATTTTGACTTGCCAGGCTCTTTTGTGAAAATTCTTAATTTGCCGAAACTTTGAAAGATTTTATTCTTTAGAGTTTCCAAATTTTCTCCGGTTTGTGCACTTATCATCACATAGTTTATTTTTTGACTTTTTAATCTCGCCTCTAATTTTCTTTTTTCGTTTTCATTAAGCAAATCAATTTTGTTGAAGGCAATAATGATCTTTTTGTTGAAATCACTTATTTTTCCCGTCAATTCCTGAATATCGCTTATTTTGTCAACCAGCAGAATAATCAAATCAGCAGTATGAACAAGCCCTTTGTCATAATATTCTGATTCTATAGAAGGAATTTCAACAATCTGAATATTTACTCCGAAATAATCCATCATTCCCAATATAGGTGTTTTGGTTGTAAATGGAATATCTGATATTTTTGGAGAAATATTTGTCAACGAAGATATCAAAGAAGATTTTCCTGATTTTGTTTTTCCTACAATAACTGCCTGCAATCCTTCTTTTTTAATTCCTGCTTTTCCTTTTCCCTGTTTTCTGTTTTTTTCCTGCTTTTCCGTGAGTTTTTTGAGGCGAGTTTTTAGTTCTGCCCTTAAATTTTCAGCTCCTTTATGACTTGGAGAAACAGAAATCATTTTTTTTAACTTTTCAATTTTCTCTTCAAGAGTCTGCGCTGTTAAATATTCTTTTTCAGCTGCAAGATATTCTGGATGTGCGTTTATTGGCATATAAAAACCTCCTGCGGGTTTTTATGAATCCAGCATCCTTCCTGAACTCTCTCTTTGCCTCCGAAGAATTCAGATAAAGACCTCTTTGTTTTATGAATCCAGCAACTCGGCCTTGGCATATAATTTTAAAAGGCATCAGACTTAAAAAATTAATGGATAAACAAGAAATTATAGAGAGAATCATGCAAAAACCTGAATTGAAAAATCTTCCAAAAGAAGACGTTGAAATGGCTCTTTCGCTTTGTTCAAGAAAAGGGGATTCAGATGAAGAGCAGATTAAATGTACGCGAGAGATTCTTCATAAGGCTTACGGTGCTTTTGGAAGCCGAAAATTATTTGTTGCAAAAAATAAAAATCCAGAATGGATATTAAAAAAACATCTTTCAACCCGCGAAAGACTTCCTTATTATCCGGAAATTTACAAAAGATTATTGGGAAATTTCAAAGGAACAATTTTTGATATGGGCTCAGGAGTAAACGGTTTTTCTTTGGGATTTATTCCTCAAATGAAATATATTGGAATTGAAGGAATAGGACAAATTGTAAAATTGATGAATGATTATTTTCAGAAGCAGAAACTTAATGCAAAAGCGATTCATTTGAGTTTATTTAAATTAGATGAGATAAAAAATCTGATGAAAAGAGAAAAGGGGAAAAAAATTGTTTTTTTATTCAAAGTTATTGATTCCCTTGAAATGCTGAAAAAGAATTATTCAAAAAAATTTCTTCTTGAAATAACCAAATACGCAGAAAAAGTTGTGATAAGTTTTGCGACAAGAAGCATGATATCAAAAAAACCCTTTAAAGTAAAAAGAAACTGGATTTATGGATTTATAGAAGAAAATTTCAAAATTTTGGATGA
>Ga0233420_10000807_pt1 | contig 12556 bp, 7 predicted proteins | sample Watercolumn_Mata_4_FD_183009 | JGI IMG/M metagenome (GOLD analysis project Ga0233420, IMG submission 183009) | Freshwater microbial communities from Lake Matano, South Sulawesi, Indonesia - Watercolumn_Matano_2014_102_MG | ecosystem: Environmental > Aquatic > Freshwater > Lake | place...
AAACAAATCAGGAAGGTGATCTATACGACCAACGCCATCGAGTCCCTGAACCGGTCACTCCGAAAAGTGCTGAAAACCAAAGGAGCTTTTCCCAATGACGAATCGATCATCAAGCTGATGTACCTGACTATGCAGAACATCGCGAAGCAATGGACCTTGCCGCTCCGGGACTGGGGCTCGGTGATCAACCAGCTTTCTATTAAATTCGAGGGGAGAGTCCCTTTATGAAAACGACCGTTTACACACTTTTCTGAACTGACCCGAAAACAGGTTTATAACGTCTTTATATCCTCAATCACACCAAGAACCCTTTTTTCCCAAATCGAAGGCATTTCAGAATACCCTGTCCTGCTTATTGCCCGTATCCAAAGTTCATGATTCCTTGTGCTCTTCAGACTTGAATAGAAAGTCTTTCTGGTCAATACACGGCAAAAATGATCATATGATTCTTTCACATCTCCATACTGACGATATCTTGTTTTACGCTTGAGACTGTTTTGCCCCACAATACCGAAATGATTGTTCAGTTCTCTCGCCGTCCTGCTCTGACCGGAACCTGATTCAACAATGGCAATCCCGAGAATAACCTTATATGGTATGGAATACTCATTTGATTTCGATAGGGCAATAGCCTTGTATGTCCGCACGTATGCTTGTGCAGACCGCTCGGTAGCCTGGGTATCATGGACAAAAAAAGCGGCAAAAATCAGATAAATTACCGGCAGCAGAACATGCATTGAATCAGGCACGGCAGCAAAACCGATGACCCTGCATTTCGTTTTCCCTGTTTCCTTTTTTTTCTGAAAGGAAATCATATGCATATCACAAGAGAATCCGGAAAATCCCGAAACTCAGGAATACTGTTTTTTGGAGGGATAAAAAACTGAACGATCTGGAAAGGCATGAACAAGAACATATAAAAAAACAACTCCCAAGTCACCGGGCATTCAGACAAGCAACAGAAAAAGTTCAATATATGTTTTTGGACAGATTTTTCACAAATATTGCATTTTTTACCCCCTTGCCTGAAAACATGTTGCCCCGCAAGATGCAACACCGGCTGATCCATCAGCCATGAACTCATTCCCGGAAACCGGAAGCTCTGCTGCCTGGGATCAGCGAATTGGTCCTGTTCCCTCATTCAAAGAGACATTTCTCATGACGCTATATTATGAGAAATGTCTCTTTGACCGGCACAGAGAATCATCCGGCTGCTTCGATGTACCTGAAAGACTCATGACCCGCGATGCAATACACTGTGGTGTCTCCCGTAGAAATAGTAGATGGCAATGCCGATGACCAGCCAGACAAGAAGCCTTATCCAGTTCTCGGCTGGAAGGGAAAACATGAGTAAGAGACAGGTAAGAATGCCGGCAAGCGGCACAAAGGGCACAAACGGCACCCTGAAAGGGCGCTCGGCTTCAGGATGACGTCTCCGCATGATGAGCACTGCCGAGCAAACCACGACGAATGCGAAAAGCGTGCCGATATTGACCAGTTCGGCAAGCAGACGAAGCGGAAGCAGGCCGCCCATGATCGCCACGAAAATCCCGGTAAGAATGGTTGATTTCCAGGGTGTTCTGAATTTTTCGTGGATCGCTCCGAATGTTTTTTTCGGAAGAAGCCCGTCTCGAGCCATGGCAAGGAATATGCGTGGCTGGCTGAGCATCATGACAAGCAGCACGGAGGTGATGCCGGCAATTGCACCGAGGGAGATGATGAAATGCGCCCATCCCAGCCCGACGCGGCTGAAGGCATTCGATACCGGAGCGTCGATGTTGATTTCGTTGTACGGAACCATGCCGGTGATAACCGCAGCCACCGCGATATAGAGCACCGTGCATATGATAAGTGAAGCGATGATACCGACGGGAATGTCTTTCTGGGGATTGCGGGCCTCTTCGGCATGGGTGGAGATGGAGTCGAATCCGATGTACGCAAAAAAGATCATGGCTGCCCCGGCCAGCATGCCTACCGGAGCCCCGCCCATGCCTGGCTCGCCAACAACGATATTGCCGAAAATGCTGAGTCCTGCATAGCCGAACGGCGCGAAGGGCTGCCAGTTGTCAGGGTTCACATACTGTGCGCCAAGCACGATCACGAGCAGCACGATGGCGACCTTCACCACCACCATTGCGGTATTGAATCCCGAACTTTCCCGGATGCCCTTGACGAGAATCACGGTGATGAGCCCGGTAATGATGACTGCGGGCAGGTCAAACAGCGAACCGGTCAGGGCGAGGGTGCCGGTATCGGGGTTGAAATCGAGCGGCGCACGAGCGAAAAGCCCGGGCACCCCGAGCCCGAAAATGCCGATGAAGTCCTGGAAGTAGTGCGACCACCCATGTGCAACCGTAGCTGATGCGACAGCGTACTCGAGAATCAGATCCCAACCGATGATCCAGGCGAACAGTTCTCCGAGGGTGGCATAGGCGTACGTATAGGCTGACCCCGCAACCGGCACCATGGAGGCGAATTCAGCATAGCAAAGCGCTGCAAAAATGCAGGCCATGCCGGCAACAGCAAAGGAAAGTGTCACGGCAGGACCGGCCTTGTCATGCGCAGCAACACCGATCAGCACGAAAATACCGGTACCGATGATAGCGCCGACTCCAAGACTGGTAAGCGCAGCCGGACCGAGAATCCTGTTCAGGCGGTGTTCGCCTTTCATCTCTTCGTGCAGCAGCGCAAGCGGTTTTTTCCTGAAACTGTTCTTCAAGAGCATTGTCGGTTATTTTCATGAACGGAAAGCAGAAATACAAGCTGTAATTAACGCATTTTCAGGCTGAAAGCATGAAAAGTACCGAAGAAAACGATCGGCTTATCGCAAGAAGGATCCTTCGGCTGCCTGCCGCAAATCCCTAGATGACTTTTCTGCGGATCAGCAGCTTCACCAGCTCGATGGCGGGTATGACGGTAACCGATGCGGCAAGCACGATAATCCAGTCCTCTGGTGTAAGACAGAAGGTGCTGAACGCTTTCTGCAGAAAAGGCACCGTGATGATGACGGCCAGGAGCAACAGTTCCCACATAATTGCCAGGTTGAGCCAGCGGTTCGCGAAAGGCTTGTGATACAGCGGCTTCGTTTCCGAACGGAAATTGTACGCCTTGAAAAACTGGATCAGCACCAGCGAAACAAACGTCATGGTCATGGCTTCCTGCAAGGAGCGTCCGGAATGGAGCGCCCAGTGAAAAAGCGACATATTCACAATCGTGGACCAGATGCCGCCGCAGAGCATGAGCGCGAGCACGGAACGGGTAAAAATTCCTTGGCGAGGATCGTTTGGCAGGCGTTGCATGATCCCTTTTTCAGGCGGATCGACCGCAAGAGCCAGCGCCGGCAGGCCATCGGTTGCAAGGTTCACGTACAGGATCTGCACCGCGGTAAGTGGCAGCGGAAGACCGAAAAGCGAGGCTCCTGCCATGAGACCGAGTTCGCCGATATTCGAGGAGAGCAGGTAGGTGAGATATTTGCGGATGTTGTCGTAAATCCCCCTGCCCTCTTCGATTGCTGCCACGATCGAGGCGAAATTGTCGTCGGTCAGCATCATGGCGGAAGCTTCCTTGGAAACATCCGTGCCGGTTATGCCCATGGAAATGCCGATATCTGCCTTTTTCAGGGCTGGAGCATCGTTCACGCCGTCTCCGGTCATGGCCACGATTTCGCCATTCTTCTGCAGGGATTCCACAATGCGCAACTTGTGTTCGGGGGCAACGCGTGCGAAAACGCTGATATCGGCAACCGACCTTTGCAAATCCTCATCTCCCATCTCCTGGAGCGCCGCACCGGTCACCACCCTTCCCTCACGCAGAATGCCAAGTTCCCGGGCGATGGCTTCGGCGGTTACGGGATGGTCACCGGTAATCATGACCGGACGGATGCCTGCCCTGATGCAGCGCCGCACCGCTTCGGCTGCTTCGGCCCTCGGCGGATCGATCATGCCGGCAAGGCCGAGAAAAACCAGCCCTCCTGATGCCGACGCAAGCGTGGCGCCGGGCTTTTCGGCAAGCGCGAGCACCCGCAGAGCCTGCCGTCCCATGGTTTCGGCTTCATCGAGCAAACGGGCTTTCAACGTCTCGTCAAGCGGCACAGCGCCATCTCCGCCGAGCATGGCGGAACACGCTTCCAGCACCACTTCCGGCGCGCCCTTGACAAACAGGAGCGGCCCGCCCTCCTCTTCTTCATGAACGGTCATCATGCGTTTGGTCTCCGATGAGAACGGCTGCTCCGCGATGCGGGGAAAACGCGATTTGACCTCTCGGATATCGAGACCGGCCTTCACGGCGGCAACCACCAGCGCGCCCTCGGTGGGGTCACCATTGACCGTCCAGGCGCCATCCGCTGTCCGTTCAAGAAGGGCATCGCTGCAGAGCACTCCAGCCGAAAGCATCCGGTGCAGGCTTCCGGGAAGCGGACCTCCCCCGGGAATAATGAATGCCCCCTCGGGAATGTAACCGGAACCACTCACCTCGATCGTGACGCCCCCTGTATGGATTGCGCGCACGCTCATTTCGTCACGCGTGAGTGTGCCGGTCTTGTCGGAACAGATAACGGTGGTGCTGCCGAGAGTCTCGACCACCGGTAGGCGCCGCATGAGCGCATTGCGCTTCACCATGCGCTGTACGCCGAGCGCGAGCGAGATGGTCACAACCGCAGGAAGCGCCTCGGGCACCACCGCCACAGCAAGTGCAATGCCGAAAATGAGCATCTCGATAAAAGGCTGGCCGCGAAAAAGACCAAGCAAGACGATCACGAGCACGATGACCAGCGCAGCGCGGGCAAGTGCGGCGCCTACCTTGTCAAGATTTTTCTGCAACGGGGTCTTCTCGGTCTCGACCTGCTGGAGCAGCGTGGCAATACGTCCGAATTCTGTCTGCATACCGGTGGCCACCACTACCGCTGATCCTCTGCCGTAGCTGACCGAGGTCCCGGCAAACACCATGTTCCTGCGGTCACCCGGCCCTGCATTTGCGGGAAGCTGCACGCCCGCATCCTTTTCTGAAGGAAGCGATTCACCGGTGAGGGAGGCCTCCTCGGCCCTCAGGTTCAGCGATTCGACAAGTCTTGCGTCCGCAGCGATGCGGTCTCCCGCGCCGAGCAGCAGCATGTCGCACGGCACCACCTCAGAAGCTGCAACAAGCTGTTCCCTTCCGTCACGCAACACCCTGGCCTGTGGAGCCGCCATGCTTCGAAGCGCATCAATGGCCTTTTCAGCCCTGAACTCCTGGATAAAGCCGAGCAGGACGGCAAAAAGCACGATAACGGCTATCGCGGCAGCCTCGAGACCATGACCGAGAAAAACCGACAGCACGGTAGCAAGCAGCAGCGTAATGATAAGCACATTCTTGAACTGGTCGAAAAGCAGCTTCCAGGGATTAACCGTCTGCTTCGACTGCAGGACGTTCGGACCATATCTGTCAAGACGCTGTGATACTTCGGAGGAGCTCATGCCAGCAGCGGGAGTCCCGAGCTTCTCAAGCACTTCTTCCGGTAAGTACGTATGCCATTGTTCATGAGCCATACAAGAACTCCTTGCTTTTCCAGAAAAGCCGGAGTCCGGCTTTCCATGGCCGTTCAGAAGCTTATTGCCGCAGCCCTTGCCGCCTGGATCTGCAACTTCTCCTGCCAGCCTGTGCCCGAATGCTTTTCGGCCAGCGCAATTGCGATATGTTTGGGTTCGATGCCGAGATCGAGGTTTCTGCCAAGTCCCTGAACACAGGAAGGGCAGTTGGTCAGCATGACGTTTCGGCCGGATCCTTCCATAGCTTCACGGATGGCGTCACGCTTGCGATGCAGCATGGCATCGGTAATGTCCGGCCTGGAAAGCGCCAGAGTCCCTGCCTCGGAACAGCAGTGCGGTACAGCCATGACCGAACCGAATCCACCGAGCCTGCGCAACGTGTCAAGTGCCTTGCCGCCAAGTGAATCGTGGCAGGGCGCGTGATAGAGAAAAGCTCCGTCGCCATCAAGCCTCAGCCCCTTTTCAAGCACAAATGCGGCGACATCCATGATGCGACCGCCAAACAGCTTGCCTGTCTCGATTGCATCGAGTCCCTCCAGACAGGTCCCGCAGGTCACCACGCAGGCATCGAAATCGAGGTAGGAAAACATCTCTCGTATCTGGCTGAAAAGCACGGTATTGCGCAGCACAATGCTCGAATACTGGTCGCTCTTGGCGTTCACGTGCGCAGGAAAGCCGCAGCAGAGAAACGGTGGCGGCAGAACCACACGAGTACCGGTCTCGAGCAACACATGCAGTGCTGCCATGGAAATCGTCGAATTCAGCCGTTCGGAACCGCATCCGGGAAAAAAGAATACGGTGCTCCCTATCTCGCCCTGCGGTTCGAACACGAGAACCTGGTCCTGGCCGCATTCCGGCAGGACGTCGCGCAGCGTCTGTTCCGGGACAGGCGGAACAGACGAACGCAGAAGCCTTAAGGGATAAAAGGCCGGAGGATCATCCTCGGGCTGAAGAGGGAAGGAAATCCTGCTGCCGGCACGCTGCACCGCTCCGCCGAGACGGAGCACCGTGTTCCGGAACACCCTGTTGAAAAAAGGCGATCGGCTGTCGAGATAGCGAAGGGTCATCTCGGTTACCGGTGACGAATGCCTGAACCCTCTGGCTGCCAGCAGTTCGCGTTCGAGCACCGAAACCTCTCCGGTATCGATGTCCACCGGACAGGGCTTGAGACACTTGTGACATATCGTGCAATGATCGGCAACCTCGTCGAGCCACTGAAGCAGTTCGAAGTCGGTCGAACGTTCCCGCTGCGCATCGAAAAGCAGTGCCTCGATGAGCGAACCGATTGCGAGGTTCTTGTTGCGGGGATGATAGAACATACCGCGGGCCGGATAATACACGCAGCAATCGGTCTTGCATTTTCCGCAGCGGATGCAGGTATCGACTTTTCTGGACAACTCCTCGATCTTCGCCCTCTTGAGGATGTGTGCCTCAAGCTCCAGCAGATTGAACGACGGCGTGAAGATATGGCCGAGCACTTCCATATCCTCAAGTTTTCCGGGGTTCATGATGCCTTTCGGATCAACTTTTTTCCTGTACCGTGCCAGTTCATCGACAATTGACGCATCAAGGTATTTCAGCTTCGTGACGCCGATGCCGTGTTCTCCGGAAACCACCCCGCCAAGTGAAACAACCTTCTCCATAACCCGATCGACCACTTTGTCGGCACGCTCAAGCATAAGCCGGTCATTCGACAGCACAGGAATGTTCACATGCACGTTGCCGTCACCGGCATGCATATGCGTGGCTATGGCGATCCTGCTGTTCCGGACGTACTGGTTGGCCTGCTCGATGGCTCCCTGGATTTTCGGATATCCCTGCAACAGTTCGGCAAGTTCGCGACAGAGTTCGTGAAGCACTTCCAGCGAACGCAGTTCAGTGTCGGAAGCAGCCGTCACTCTCTGGCGAAACTCCCTGCAGAGTTCGAGTCCGGCAGGAACCTTGGAGGCAAACTGGCCTCCATCTTCACTCACTGTCGAAATTTTCAGGATTTCTCCGGCACGCTCGATGAAACGAAGCTGCGAGTAGCGTTCCTCACCGGTATTGAGATGATCGATGAAACGGGCGAATTCGGCAAGCGCTTCAAGAGGAATGACAATATCCTCGTTCAGCTTGAAGGCATTTGTCCGCCGGGCAATGGCGCTGAGTTTTTTGCGATCGGCCCAGAAACGCACCGATTCGGCATTGTCGCGAGCAACGAACATCAGCGTATTCGGGTAACGATCCAGAAGCGACCCTACCCTCTCCACGCCCCTTTGAACCTCTTCTGCGGTCCGGGCGGCGATGTCGATGAGCAATACCGCTTTGGGCGTCTGTGGACGTGCTGCCTTCACCTTGTAGTCGATCGCCCTGACATACTCGTCGTCAAAGTGTTCGAGCGCAAGCAGCGCCTCCTCGTCATCGTGCGGAAGCGGAAAAATCCGGGAAAGTTCCACAATGACCTTGCTTGCCTCATCCATGTCTTGCCCGAAAAACTCCAGGCAGAGCGTCTTCTTTTCAGGATACTCCGGGTACAGCATGAACACGGCCGACGTGATCACGCCGTCCGTCCCCTCTTTCTGCAATCCCGGAACGCCTCCGAGCGCCTTGTTGGTGATATCCTTCCAGAGTCCTTTCTTGCGGATATCGGTTCCTGCAAGCTCAATGCGGTCCCGCCGCCTGCCCGATTCGTCGAATACCTCGAAAGCCACCGTATCCTCATGCAGGATCTTGCGAAGCTGATGATCGGTCCGCCTGACCGTCCAGCGCTCGCCTGAAGGCATGGCCATACGCCATTCAAGCAGGTTATCGATGCAGGTTCCCCACCGAACCGCCATCTTGCCGCCGGCATTCTCGGCAATGTTTCCGCCGATCGTACACGACCACTCGCTTGTGGGATCGGTAGCAAAAACCAGGCCTTGTTCTTCGGCTTCATGCATTGCTCTTTCAGTCACCACGCCAGCTTCAACCTCAATGACCGGAGCCTGCCGGTGAGAACCGTCAGCCAGGCGGAAATCCTGCATCGTTATGCCTCTGATGCGGTTCAGTTTCTCCATGTTGATGATCACGCACCGGGAACGAAGAGGCACCGCGCCGCCGGTAAGACCGGTTCCCGCTCCCCGTGGAATGATCTTGAGACCAAGGCTGGCAATGGCAGTGACAAGCGGGGCAACCTGCTGCTCCTCATCAGGAGTAACAACCGCCACAGGAAGATGCAGACGCCAGTCTGTCGCATCGGTTGCATGCGCTGCAAGAGAAAAGGGATCGAACAGGACATTTTTCGCACCGACCACCGATCCGAGTTCCCGTTTGAGCCTGCGGCGGAGTTCAGGAGTGTTCTCGACTGCAGCCTGAAACCTGTCAAGCTGTTCACGAACCTCGGCGACGACGGAAATGACCCTGGACTCTCCGTTTGCGGAATTGGCGATGATATCGATGTCCTTCGACGCCCGCTCAAAAAGACGCTGACGACGCTGCGGAGAATCAACCAGTTCCTGGAACAGGTAGGGATTGCGGCGATGAATGAGAATTTCGCCGATAATACCCATGAGAAGACGTGCGGAGCGGCCGGTAACGCGATGCTCCCGAAGTTCGTCGAGCATTCGGACGATATCGCCGCCGAAAAGGGAGGAGATGGCCTGCCTGTCATCGGCCGATGTATAGTTGAATGGAATTTCCCTGGGAACGGTATGCGATATTTTCGCAGTTTCAGGGCCGGTGGTTAACATCATGGCGAATAAAACCTTTTCAAAAAGCTTGATCACACTCGTTTGCGCACGGGCAGCGGCGCTGCTGAGTGGAAAGTACAAATATTTTCAATTCCAGCATGGAACCGGAACGGGTGGCGTTGACTTGCTGCCACCATCAGGTGATCTTACTAACCTTTCAGCGCTTCTGAGAATTCCGCTGAAACGCGGATACCGGAGAAAAGATATTACACTGCTGCCGACCCCCTGACCTGCAGAAACACAAAACAGGACCGGTCAGGAGGTTGCAGACAGTTTCATTACCTGGCAAAATCGACGTACTGGCCATCAGGGAATGGAACCAGTGCGATCTTGCCATCAGGTCGTTTCCTGTTCAGCCATGTCATGAAATCGCTCCCTTTCCACTCTTCGAAACCGCCCTTGAAACCATCGTGCCCGGAATACAGATTGATATATCTTCTGAACAGTTCGATCGTGAATGCCGTCTCTGCTCCTTCGGGCTTGTAGGTTTCCGTGCCGGGACAAAGGGCGCATTCCGAGGGTTTGTCCGCCTGGTTGCAGAACCAGCTCTCTTCGGTAAGGTAACCACAGTGGCCTCCCTTTTCAATGCGCGCCACCGCTGCCCAGCTTCGGGAAGAGGATAACTGGCTGAACTGGGTGGCGGCACCGGCATTCTCCGACCAGGAAGGAGGGTTGGAGCTCTCGAGGGTGGCGCAATCACACTGCCCGATCACTATGAGCGATGGCATCTGTGCTTCTGAAAGCACCTCCCGGTAAGGCTGCATGCCCGGGGCGAGAACGGGAACCTTCATATCGACCGGCGAAAGCTGGACCAGACCTACCGGATTGGCTCGATCCTGAGGATCCCACTTCTCCATGCGATCCGAATAAGCAGGAAGAAACTCACGATCGTAGATCACGGGATTGAAAAAACGGCCTGTTTTTTTTCCGATTTCCCGGAGTTTTTCGAACCCTGTTGCTGCAACCTGGGCATGAGCGCCCCCGACGGAGTGGCCGGCAAAAATCACGTTGTTGCCCTTCATGAAGCGGGTCCTGTTCCCGATCTCCCGGTCATAAAAGCCTTTGTTTCTGTTATGCTCGTCGATCTTGTAGAACTCGTCGGTGGCACCGTATTTGACGAGGTACGATGCTGCGGCATAGGCATCCTGTCCAACACGAGGGTTCCCCCCGAAATCAACCCAGGGCATGGCCAGCGACTGCATATGCGATGCAGTGACAAAAGCCATGGCCCAGTTCCTTTCAACAATCGCCTGGCTGTAGTTGTAGTAGGCCGACGGATTGATGCCGAAAAGCGGGTTGTCGTTGAGAAAGGCGCCTGCGATCTTTTTGGGATAGTACAGTAAATCGTTGCCGATAAGAAAGCCATGACTGAACATCACAAGACCGTTGGCATCGAGATTCTTCGGATAGAACACTTCAATAACCAGTTCGACGAACTGAGGAATCCTCCAGTCGTACTGCAACCAGATATGGACACGATCGAAGCAGTAGTTGTTGATACGGATGGGTTTCATATGCGGAGGGGGGGATAAAAGGTTAGAAAAATACCTGAACCGTAAACTGTACCCGGTCTCGACCGCTCAATGCCACAGACCTCCTCCACACCTCCGGCCGCGAATACGGGTTGCTTCGTTGTCCACATCGCAGAACCATCCGGCCACGTGACCGAGGGCTCCGGGCGAAAGCGTGGATTTGGCCTCCTCAAGCTCCTCTTCGGTAAAATCGTACCCTGCTTCGGCAACCAGCTCGCGACGTTTTTGGGCAAGCCTGCGGGTAAGGGAACTGCAGAAATCCTGATCTTCAGTGAGCTTCACGAGAAACTGCCTGGCGGACTCGATGGACATGATACAGCCTCCTTGGTAATTAATAAAAAAAGATATCCTGAAGGTAATATCTTCAAATATAGGCATTTATCATAAACCTTGCATATCCGGGGAACGAACTTGCACAGAAAACAGCCACACCTTCTTACAGCCTCGCTCCTCCGGAAATTTCAAGAATCTGACCGGTAATGAAGGCAGCATCGTCCGAAGCGAGAAACAGTGCGGCCCTGGCGACATCGATCGGTCGAGCGATCCTTTTAAGCGGATAGCGGGATGCACTTTCCCGGACAAGCGCTTCCCATCGCTCCTGGCCAAGAACCTTACGGAACACCGGCACATCGACCAGCGAAGGTGCAAGCGCATTTACCGTAATATTGAAGGTACCGAGCGACATGGCAAGAGAACGCGTGAACGCCGCAATGCCACCCTTTGCGGCAGCATAGGAAAACTGGCCCTGAGCACCCCGGTACACCAGGGAACTCATGGTGACAATCCTTCCGTATTCCTGGGACTTCATGAGCCGGGCAGCTTCCCTGCAGCAAATCATGCAGGAGCGGAGATTGAGCGCGAGGTTACGGTCAATCATGTCGCTGCTGATCTCATCAGCCGGACTGAACGGGTCGAGATCGCCGCCGGCGATGGTAACGAGAATATCCAGCCTGCCAGACTGTTCATGCAAGGATGCGAAAAGCGCTGAAACCATCTCCTCGCTGGTCACGTCCACGCCGAACCACGAGGAACGCCCGCCTCGATCCCTGATCTCGGCACAAAGGGCATCACAACCGGCGGTATCGGTATCGGCAAGAATGACTTCGGCCCCCTCATCCGCGAAAATGAGTGCTGTCGCACGCCCGATACCTCCTGCCGCTCCGGTAATAAGAGCGGTCTTCCCGTGTAGTCTCATCGGTTTTCCTTCAGTTCAGGGTTGGCAAACAGTTTAAAGCCCATGAGACTGGTCATGGACTGAACCGCGCTGTTGATGCGCCCGATAAAAAGATCGAGATCGGTCACTTCATGGCTTTTGTCGGATGCTGCCTGTTCCATGAATTCGAGAAACTGGCGGTGCCGCATCTCTCCGATCCTCGAAGACCAGGAAAGGTTCGAAATCCGGAAAGCACAAAGCGGTTCGTCGATCATGTAAAGATCACCGTGTTTGAGCAACTGTATCCAGAAATCCAGATCGATGGTATAGGGAACCACGGCGCTGTAGCCTCTTGTTTTCGGTATAAGTTCTGCAGGATACAGGCCGCAGACCGGTTCTCCGATGATGTTCGTGCCCATCCTGATCATTTTTCTGATTACATCGACAGGCTCGATGCGGCCACCGGGCACGAAATTGACCTTTTTGATGAGTGGCTTTCCCTCGGGATCGATGATGGTTCTCTGGCAACTGACGAGACTTATGCCCGCATGGCGGGAATATTCAAGGACATCGACCTGCTTTTCGAGACATTCCGGAAAAAGGATGTCGTCGCCACACACAAGCTTGACGTATTTGCCTCTC
>Ga0233420_10000809_pt1 | contig 12552 bp, 8 predicted proteins | sample Watercolumn_Mata_4_FD_183009 | JGI IMG/M metagenome (GOLD analysis project Ga0233420, IMG submission 183009) | Freshwater microbial communities from Lake Matano, South Sulawesi, Indonesia - Watercolumn_Matano_2014_102_MG | ecosystem: Environmental > Aquatic > Freshwater > Lake | place...
CTATCAGATCTGGCTTTTCGGGGTGGCCTGCAAAGATATTTTGGGCGGTGGTGTCGCGGTTGGTGGAAAGCACCGTGGTGGCATAGTTGCCTTCCTGGCAGAGTTTGTGCACGCAGGTGCCGAGCCAGAGCTGTGGTCCCTGTGCCGATCCAGCGGTTGGATTGTATATGAGAAGTGCTTTATTTTGAGCCACGCTAATTTGCTGTTGCAGTCCGTAGTCGTATCCGTAGTCGTAAATGAATGATCGATGTAGATAATAACGTTTTGCCAGTCAAATGGAGTTTTTACCCTAATGTAAAGCACTTATCTGGTGGAGTAGGACTAGTAAAACTCGCTCTGGCACTGTGTTTTATATTTTGCATCCCACCTTAAAAACAATCTCTATTGCCGAGGTAGTCAGGAGGAGATAAAATCTGTCAGTCGGTCAGATAAAGAGTTTGGTAGTTGCATATCAAAAGGTGTCGACTGTCTTATATATCTAGATCTATTAGATCGATGTCTCTCTATGACACCATTTGAGGTGGCATGGTTGACAATGAATGAAATTTCAGTATTGTATTCAATACAAATTTTTTGATAGCAATTTCAACAGGCAGGAAGGTATTAACTGGTGAATAATAGAAAGACCGCTGTCGCTGCTCTTTCTCTCGCGGCAACCATGTTTGTGGCCATGGCACCATCTGTACTGGCAAAGACCCAGACTACCAATAGTGTCACCGAAGAAATGATCAATGGCAAGACTTATTGCGTTTCGCGCGTTTCGGTCAAAGCAAGTCCCGACAAAGTCTGGCAAGTGCTTACCGATTATGACAATGCCCATAAGGTATTTCCTCAACTCAAAAAGAGCAAACTAGTGCAAGATCATGGCTTCGCCAAGATCGTCAGGCACGTCATGACTCCTAGCGGCCTGCCAGGCTCATATGAGTACACAGTCGAAGTAAAAGAGAACGCTCCCCACAGCATGGAATGGCACCGTTTATCCGGCGCCTTCAAGCAAGTTGATGGCTACTGGAAGCTCGAGCCCCTCGATGGCGGCCACACCACCCTGGTGACCTATGCTAGCTATGTCGATGGTGGTTTTCTCGTTCCGCAAGGGCTGGTCAAGCGTCAAAGCCGCATCGACATGCCTCAGGTGATGTCGACGCTCAAAGCTCAGACCGAGTCGCAGGGTGCAGTTCAGATCGCCGGACGTCCCGCTCACAACACTCAGTAGTCTAGAGCGTTCGCCAGATACAAGCATCAAGCATTCGGGGCCTCTGTTAAGAGGCTCCGTTTCTTTTTATCCCTAAAGACCCGGCTTTTGCTAAAATCATTGCTGCTAATGAGGAGAGGTACCGAAGCGGTCATAACGGCGCCGCCTCGAAAGCGGATGGGCGCAAGCCACGTGGGTTCGAATCCCACCCTCTCCGAGCTTTCGAAATATAAAGACGCGATCCCGACATTATTGGTATCGCGTCTTTTTATTTGCCCCTGGAAAGCTCCATGGCTTTGGTAATACGTATTGTTGTATATCTAACCGATAATAAATGCATCTACAGACGATCTCGTTCAGGTGCGTGAGAAAGTATGAGAAAGGACTAGCCGATTTCCCAGCTGGCTCCGCTGGCACTATCCATGACATTGATGCCTGATTGGCTAAGACTCTTGCGGATCAAATCTGCTGAGGCATAATCTTTTCGGCCCCTGGCTTCTTGTCTGAGAGTCAGGATGAGATCCATGAGCTTTTTGCCCGTGTCGAGATCGATATCATTGCGAGTGTCCTGGAGAGTGAGGCCCAGGATGGCTGCGTGCTCTTTGAGCGCTTGAGCCATTGCTCTCTGGTCTGAGCCTGACTTAGAGGCGAGGATAGCATCGGCAAGTTGATACAACTGAGAGATAGCGACGGCAGTGTTAAAGTCGTTGCTCATGGCTTCGGCAAAGGCTTTTTCAAATTTGGCGACTGCCTCTAGGTCTGCACCCAAGTCTGCATCTGCGTTTTGCTCTGCAAAAGCGGCGGCTTTGATCAAGCGCATAGAACCAGATCTGGTGGCATTGAGGGCTTCGATCGTAAAGTCGATGGGGCTGCGATAATGCGATTGCAGCACAAAAAGCCTGATGGTATCAGACGAGTATTGCTCTAGCAGGTCGCGGATGGTTTTAAAATTGCCGAGTGATTTGGACATCTTTTCGGCTGAGACCTGCACAAAGCTATTGTGCAGCCAGTAGCGCGCAAGCGGTTGGTCGTGCAAGGCTTCGGATTGGGCGATCTCGTTTTCGTGATGTGGAAATACGAGGTCTTCGCCGCCAGCATGGATATCGATAGTCGGTCCCAGTATGTGCTTGACCATGGTCGAGCACTCCAGATGCCAGCCCGGTCGGCCAGGGCCCCAGGGGCTGGGCCAATTGAGTTCGTCTGGATTGGCTGATTTCCATAGGGCAAAATCGACAGGGCTCTTTTTGAGATGAGCGAGTGCTTCTTGGGCGACTGCCTGATCGCGAGCGCCGCTGATCAAGGCGTCGAGGTTTTGCTTGCCAAGCTTGCCGTATTGATCAAAGGACTGCACGTCAAAATAAACGTCGCCTTGAGCCACATAGGCATGTCCACCGGCAATCAGTCCCTCTACAAAACTGATCATCTGCTGGATGTACTCAGTAGCGCGAGGTTCGTAGTCTGGAAACTGTACGTTGAGCGAGCGCATGTCGTGCCAAAAATCATAGGTGCATTCGCGGGCGAGGCGCTCCGGACTGATGCCGAGAGACTTTGCTCGAGCTATGATCTTGTCGTCTACATCAGTGATATTGCGGACGTATGTGACCTCATAACCGCAATGTCTAAAAAACCTCTGCACTGTGTCCCAAACTATGGCCATGCGAGCGTGGCCGAGGTGGCTCAGCATGTAGACGGTGGGGCCGCAAGCATACATGGTGACCTTGCCTGGCACCATGGGCTCAAAGGTCTCTTTTTTGCCTGTGAGCGTGTTGTATACCTGTATCTCTCTCATCTGACTCATGTGGTGAGTGCCGTTGCCAGTCGCTGCTTGACTCTTTCAGGTCCGAGTATGGAGATAATGGCTCCTAGATCCGGGCCTGCAGTGCTGCCAGAGAGTGCCACTCTGACCGGCCAGTAGAGATCTTTGCCTTTTAGTCCATGAGTTTTGCCGATGGCATCTACTGCTTTTTTTGAGCCCTGATTGTCGCCAAAAGGCACAGACTGCTCGTCGATGGACTTGCTCAGATCCGCCAGGACCTTGCGGCTGCCTTCTTTTTCGATTATTTCCTTGAGCTCCGGTTGCATCTGAACGTGCTCATCAAAGAAAAATGCAAGTGCGCCTTTGATCTGCGAAAGAGTGGTCAGGCTCTCGCGAATGAGCGCCACCATCTTGTTGATCTCGTCCTTGGAATACTTGGACAAATCAAAGTCAGCAAGGTAAGGCATGGCGCGCTCGACGATGAGATCGAGGGGCAGGTCGCGCAAATAATGGCTGTTGAACCAGTTGAGCTTGGCCACGTCAAATACGGCTGGGCTCTTGGAGACCTTGTCCAGATCAAAGACCTCCGCAGCCTCTGCCAGGCTATAGATCTCCTTGCCCTGTGGATGCGTCCAGCTCATCTGAGCCAGGTAGTTGACTATGGCTTCGGGCATGTAGCCTTCTTTGCGGTAATAGTCGATGTGCACTGTCTCACCGTGTTTGCGCTTGGAGAGCTTTTGGCGCTCGAGATCAAAAATCAGTGGCACGTGCGCAAAGAGAGGCAGGTCGTAGCCCAGGGCCTTGTAGATCAGTATCTGTTTGGCTGTGTTGTGGATGTGGTCTTCGCCACGGATGACGTGAGTCATGTGCATGTCGACGTCATCGACGACCACGGCAAAATTGTAGATGGCTACGCCGTTTGACTTGACGATGACCATATCGCCACCCAGATCCGAGCTATCGATAGCGATCTCGCCCTTGACGGCATCATGCCATGACACCACCTGTGGTTCTTCGACTTTAAAGCGTATCGATGGGATGCGGCCTTCTTTTTCGTAGTCTTTGCGTTGGTTTTCGGTCAGGTCTCTGCCACGATTGTCATATCTGGGAGCGGCACCGGCTGCCCTTTGCTCTTCTTTGAGTGCAGCCAATTCTTCGGCAGTGGCAAAGCACAAATACGCGTCTTGCGAGCTGATGAGCTTGCTGGCGATATTGTTGTAGTGATCGATTTTTTCGGTTTGGCGATATGGAGGGTAGGGCCCTCCTACTTCGAGGCCTTCTTCCCAGTCGAGGCCCAGCCATCGCAAACCGTCGACGATGTCTTTGGTGTACTCCTCTCTGGAGCGTTCTTCGTCAGTATCCTCGAGACGCAGCACAAAGGTGCCATTGTGACGTCTGGCATAGAGATAATTGTACAGAGCTGTCCTGGCCGTACCCACATGGAGGTGACCTGTTGGACTCGGGGCTATGCGTACTCGGACTTGTTGTGTGCTCATATGCTCAAGCGTGGAAGGCTCAAGCAGCAATCATATCAGCTCAAACAAAAAGCAGGTCATCTAGGCGACCTGCTCTTTACAAACTCAGTTATCGTTGTTGTTGATGACCATGCAGTCGACCATTGCTACGCCTGAAGAAAGCATATTGAGCTTTTGCGCGGCCCCACGAGAAAGGTCTATCACCCTATCCTCGATAAACGGGCCACGGTCGTTGACTTCGACTACGCAGCTATCGCCTGTACGACGATTGAGTACCAGTAGCTTGGTGCCAAAAGGTAGTGAGCGGTGGGCTGCCGTAAAGCCATCCTGGTCAAACCTATCACCATTACTGGTCTTGCGGCCATGAAAGCGTCCGCCATACCAGGAAGCGTGTCCAGAAAAATTGGCTACGAAATTGGAAGGTGTGCTTGTACGACCCAGGCATGAAGCCATGGCTTGCTCGGGACTCTGTGTTTCCACAGCCTTGAGAAATGCTGCAGGAACGGGAGGCTGACCGAGAATAGTGCGGATATTGTTGACCACCTTAAAGCTCTGCTCCATGGCGGTTTCATCATTATTTGCGGTTTCGAATCTAATCAGAGTCGAGCCATCCATGCGGATCGAAGACTGATTGGCTTCGGCGCCTGGGAGCATTTTTGAGAGGTCAAATTTTGCGTCTTTTAGGACGTCTTGCAGCTTGTCAGCGAGCTTTTCGGCTCGGTCTTCTGCTGAGCCCTGAGCGTTTTCGCCGCGAAAGGTAATGATCTCTTTGCCGTTTACAGTAACCGTTGCGCATTCTTGATTGTTCTCTTCCCATACTGTCGATTCGACTTCGGGAGTGCAATCAGCAGCCATAGCGCTTGGTGCTGAGGCGATCGTGGTGCCTATTGCTCCACAGGTGACCGTGAGGGCCATGAGGAGGTGGGCAAATTTGCAAGTAAGTGTGTTGCCTGTGTTCATCGGATTTTTCTAGCGCCCGGGGGCGATGTCCTCTTTAGGGTCGACGACCGCATATATGCGATGTATGACTCTTGGGTAGGTTTGCCGAAGCAGGCGAAAAGGTAGCAGAAGGTTTGTGGTGGCGTCAAAGATCCCCTGACAATGTCAATTTTTGCCATTCTTGCTGCAATACAGGGATAGTGTCTAAAATTTCACAAAACACATATTGATTTTTTGCGCCATTTGATCGCATGCAAAATCAAAAGCAAGATATATCGAGCCCGTGTGAAAAATCTGGATTAAGCCAAACTCATGCATTGGTATCGCATATGGTTGCCAAGGGGCTTTCGTAACGCAAAGTAAAAGCTAGGTTAAACGAAATAGTGGTTTGCAGCCAAGAGGTAGAGATTGGTAGGAGGAAATTTTGAAGACGTAGTATCGATGGACGTTTCCAGGCATGAGTCCATGCCCATAATAGCTCAAGCGCTGCTTAACAAAACTACAAAAAGAGTTGTGCGGATTTAATCTATTTGCATCGTTTTTTGCTTAAAGCAACTCTTGCATCCACTCCGCTGCCATATCAAAATTGGCGTAAACCTGTTGGACGTCATCGTGGCTTTCAAGTTGGTCCAAGAGCTTGAGTAATTGCTTGGCCGTATCTTTGCTTTCTACTTGGATCGTGTTGCTGGGGGCCATTACGCTCTCCGCGCGCATGACTTTGTAGCCAGCCTTTTGCAAGGCTTCTTTGACTGATTCGAGTTGGTTGGCTCCGCAAACCACAGTGGCTTCTGTGTCTTGAGTAGTGTCGAGGTCGTCGGCGCCGGCATCTAGTGCCACCATCAACAGTGCATCTTCGTCAAAGCCGGTCTCTTTGGATACTGTTACTTCGCCTCTTTCGGTAAACATCCAGTTGACGCAACCTGCCTCGCCCATATTGCCGCCATTTTTTGAAAAATGCATGCGTAGATCGGCGGCAGTCCTGTGTCGGTTGTCGGTTGCGCATTTGACTAGTATGGCAATACCGCCGGGGCCATATCCTTCATAGGTCAGCTCCTCAAAATTGTCGGCACCACCGCTGCCTGAGCCTTTTTCGACAGCTCGAGCAATATTGTCGTTGGGCACGCCTTCGGCCTTGGCGCGCTCGATAGCGGTACGCAGCCTAAAATTGGCTGCTGGGTCCGGACCTCCCATTTTAGCGGCGACAATAATCTCTCGCGCCATCTTGGCGTAAGCAGCACCACGCTTTTGGTCTACGACTGCCTTATGCCTTTTGATGGTGGCCCATTTTGAATGCCCTGACAAAGTCTCGATCCTCTATATATAAAGAATGTTTTGCATCGAAGAGCAAGTGACGACACCGCGCTAAATCAGCGATTTACCCGGGAATGGCGCCGCTTGGCAGCCTGCGTGCCTTTATCTTGGCTCTTCGCAAGCAACTATACAAGTATACGTTGCTACAATTGGTTCTCTTCCAATTCCCATTCGAATTTTTCTCTTCCTTATATATAGATAGAAAATTCAATTCATGGAGTAAAAAATGGCCCCTCGAAATAACCTCAGGTATCTCTCTTTAGTCCTGGCTGGATCTGTGTCCTTGCTTGCAAACACCACGGTCGCACCAGAATCGGCATGGGCCAGAGAAGCTCACGACGGTATTTCTGGTACACAGATCGCTGTAGCGAACAGCAAAGCTCCTTATAAAATGAGGATCACCAGAGAAGTAGTGAGAGCGGATCAGCTCATGCTGCAAGGCAAATTTGACGAAGCTGCCGATCTGTATAAAAACGAAATGGGCAAAAATCCTAAGAGCACGCCTGCTCAAGTCGGATTTGGCATGGCTCTGGCCAAGCAATTTAAGCTCGATGGTGCAGAAGAAACCTTTGATAAGGTCCTCAAGCAAGATCCGATGAATGCAATGGCTCACGCTGGTAAAGCAATGGTGCTCTACAATCGTTTGGCCTCCAGCAACAATACCGTGATCAAGAGCCGTGATGCAATGCTCTCGCAAGCCGAAGCCGAGGCTAAGCAAGCTCTCAGTATCGATCCTGGTATGCCTGAAGGTCACGTGACCCTGGGCAATATCTATAAAGAACAGGGCAAGATCGATGATGCCATCAATGCTTATAAAGAAGCGACCAATCTCGATCCCAAGTATTCCGAAGCCTATGCTCAGCTTGGTCTGGCTAAGATGATGAAAGAACAGTACGGTGATGCTGTTTCCGACCTCAAAATGGCTGTCTCGCTCAACACCGGCAATTCGACTGCTCACTATGGACTGGGCAAGGCCTACTACAAGCAAGGCCAGTACGACGCTGCGCTCAAAGAGCTCAATACCTCGCTCTACCAGTTTCGTAACAGCGCGCCGGTGCACCAGACCCTCGGTGATGTCTATGCTGCACAAGGCAATAACGTAGCGGCTATCAAAGAGTTTCAAGAGTCGATCCGCATCAAGCCAGAAAACCCGGATGCTTATCTGCACATTGCAGATATCCGTGAGAATCGCGGCGATTTGGAAATGTCCATCGCCGAATTGCGCTCTGGATTGGAAATGATGCCTAACAACGCCGAATTGCACATGCGCGTTGCCGATCAGAGCTTGAAGCTAGAAAAGCTCGATGATGCCATCAAAGAATACGACACAGTCTTGTCCAACAACGGACAAAATGCTGCTGCCGCCAAGGGTCTCACTAGGGCCTATTACCTCAAATCCAATAAAGAGGCCGGTGGTGCCTACTTTATGTCCAACGAGTTTGAGTCGGCTCAACGTATGATCGATAAGGCCGTGGCTATGAATCCCAACGACATGGAATTGCGTCTGGCTCAAGCCAAATTGCGCTCCATGGCGGGTACTCCTGTCGACCTCGCATCTATCGGCACTCCGACCAATGATGGCGAACGCGTGGCTTATGCTGAAGCCTTGCTTGCTCAAAATCGGTTTTCTGAAGCAGATCAGCAGATGAATACGGTTATCGCCAATGCTCAGACATCCAAGCAAGCTTTTGCCGTAGCTGATTTGGCCCTGATGATCAAAGATCTCAACAATGCCGAGTCCGCCTACAAAAAAGCTGCCTCCATGCCTGGTGGCGACGAGCGCGCCAAGCGTGGCCTGGCTAGCGTAGCTAAGGCCAAGGATAGTGCTCGCCAGGATCTGACAATGGCTGATGACCTCGCTCGCAAAGGCCAGTTGGCCAGCGCGATCGACAAGTATCACTCAGCCATCTACGGCAACCCCAAGGTCGCCGACAGCAGGTTGGGCGTGGCTAAGACTCTCGAGCGCCTCAAGCCCGAGACCAGCAAGGATCTCAAAGAAGCAGTCGTGCAATACACTGCCTACGGCTCTCTTTCTCCTAATCTCCCTCCCAAGGAAAAGGAAAAACTCGATAAGAAGATCGAGAAGCTGAAAGAGAAGGCCTACAAGGTCGAACAGAAAGAAAAGGAAAAAGGAAAGCTCTAAGCTTTGTTTTTGCGAGCGGGTCGAAAGACCCGCTCTTTTTCTTATGCACTGTATATAAGAAAAGGGCTCTTTCTGCCTTGAAAACCACCTGATACAATTGCCATGTGGCAGATTGGAAGAATAAGCGAGCAACTATCTTGGGTCTGGGGCGGAGCGGGCTGGCAGCAGCTGCTTACCTCAAGCGTCGTGGCGCTCAAGTCGTGGTTTCCGAGTCGCAACCTCAGGACAAGGTCGACGCCAAGCATTTGACCGAGCTCTCCAAGCTGGGAGTAGAGGCCGAGTTTGGCAATCACAGCGATCGCGCTCTGTCTACTGCTGAGATCATACTCACCAGCCCAGGCATCAAGCCCAAGAGTGATGTGATCACTCGTGCCAGAGCATTTAAAAAAGAAGTGATCTCCGATGTGGAGTTGGCATTTAGAGAGATAGGGGCCCAGGTCCCATTTATCGCTATCACCGGCACCAATGGCAAATCGACTACTACTGCCCTGATCAGCCATATATTAGAAAAGTCTGGTCGCATTGCACCGGCCTGCGGCAATATCGGCGTACCGATCTTGAGTCTGCTCGATGGGCCGCCCCTAGACTTTTTGGTCGTTGAGGTCAGCTCCTATCAATTGGAGTATTGCACTACCTTTGCGCCTCAGATCGGAGTGTGGCTCAACCTCACACCAGACCACCTCGATTGGCATGGTGGGCTCGATCCATACATTGCCGCCAAACGCTCGATGTTTAGTCGCATGTCGGTCGAAAATTTTGCGGTCTACAATTTTGATGATCCTGTAGTGGCGGCTACGCCTACCGCTGCCGAGGTTTTTCCTTTTTCGCAGATGCCTGATGGGCAGGAACAAATGCAAGGTGCCTATGTCAATGATGGGTTTCTCTGCTACAACTACAATGCTCGCTCTCGCGTGGTGTGCCACATCAATGACCTGCGCATAATCGGACACCACAATATCGAGAACGCTCTAGCTGCCATCTCTGCCACCTGCCTCTCCGGACTTTCGCAAAAAGAGATCGAGACTCACTTGCGTACATTCAAGGCTCTCGAGCACCGTCTCGAATACGTTGATACCGTAGATGGTGTGGAGTTTTATAACGACAGCAAGGCCACTAATACTGACTCTACTATCAAGGCTCTCCAATCTTTCCCAGAAAAGAGCATGGTGCTCATCGCTGGTGGAAAGGACAAAGGGACGCCGCTCGAAGATCTTGTGCGGTATATCCGCAAGCACGCTCAAGCCGTGATCCTGGTAGGCGAGGCCAAGGACAGATTTGAGACAGCTTTGCGGTCGGAAAAATATGAGGAAGTCTATCCTGTCGCTTCGATGGAGGAGGCGGTGCGATTGGGTGGTACGATGAAGAAAGGGCCTGTGGTGCTTTCTCCAGCCTGCGCTAGTTTTGACATGTTTAAGGATTTCGAGGATAGAGGGCGTGTCTTCAAAGATCTTGTCCGCCAACGAGCCAGAGAGGTGGCGTCGGCGCGCTAGACGCTCCGGCTCCCCCGATCAGAATGGCCCCAATAATGGTATCTCGCCTCAGGATTATCGAGGCGGGATCGATCGCACTCTTGCGGCCATAGTCCTTAGTCTATGCGCCTTTGGCTTGATGGCTGTATATTCGGCTTCTGCTCCAGAGGCTCAGCAGAGCTTCCAAGACTCGACAGCGATGCTGCGCAAGCAGACCATCTCTTTTGTCATCGGCCTTTTTGTTATGTTTACCGTCAGCCGCTATGACTATCGCCATCTCAAAAAGTTTGCCTGGCCACTGACCTTCGCTGCAATCGGCATGCTCGGTCTCACCCTCATACCCAGTCTTTCTGTCACAACCTGGGGCTCTAGCCGCTGGATCCAGTTGGGTCCGATCCAGTTTCAGCCTAGTGAAATATGCAAGATCGCCACCATCGTGCTTTTGTCTTCTGGTTTTTCCAAGTATTTTTGGTGGCACCAGCAGATCATGCTGCGATTGATCGTCGTGTTGGGCATGGCTGGTGTCATCGTCAAACAGCCTGACCTCGGCTCCGCCAGCATGATCATGGCGAGTCTTTTGGCTCTCGTCTACGCCTCTGGTGTCAACTCTCTCTTGATCTTTGGGTCCATGGGCATTGGTGGCACTTTCATCTGGCACCACATCCAAAAGACTCCGTACCAGATGGCTCGTATCGAGACCTGGCTAAATCCCTATCTGCATCCACAAAAAGAAGGCTGGAACATCATCCAGGCGCAATTGGCTATCGGCTCTGGCGGCTGGTTTGGTCAGGGTTTTGGTCGGTCGCTGCAAAAGCTCTATTATCTGCCCGTACAACATGCAGACTTTATCTTTGCCGTTATTGCCGAAGAGTTTGGCCTGATTGGCTGCTGCACCATCATCGCTCTCTTTGCGCTCTTTGGCTATTATGGCTTCAAGAATGCGCTCAAGGCCAAGACTTTGTTTGGACGTTTTCTTGCGATCGGCATCACCAGCGAGATCTGCACTCAAGCTGTGGTCAACATGATGGTCACCACGGGCCTTACCCCTGTCACAGGTATCACCCTGCCTTTTATCAGCTATGGCGGTACTTCGCTCGTTATCACCATGGCCATGGTAGGCATCTTGCTCTCGGTTTCTCGTGACCGCGGCCAAGAAGAAGACGAGGAAGGCGATGATGACGAAGAAGGCGGCGATGACGACAATAGACGAGCGCAGTCCGATAGTGGCGAGTTAGCCACCACCAGGATCTAAGCTGTGAAACACCGGATAGTTTTGACAGGCGGCGGTACCGGGGGGCACATCTATCCAGCTCTTTCGGTAGCAGAGCATCTCAAAGCAGACCCTGATGTCGAGGCGATCCTCTATATTGGCGCCAAGGGCCATCCCGAAGAAAGACTCGCGCGTGATATGGGGCTCGACTTTGTTGGTCTAAAAGTCTCTGGGATGCCTCGCAAACTCTCCTTACGTCTTTTGACCTGGCCTCTGGAGCTCAATAGAGCGGTTGCGTCAGCCAGGAAAATACTCCAGCAATTTCATCCCACTGCCGTCCTTGGTACTGGGGGCTATGCCAGTGCGCCGCCTCTGATGGCCGCAAACCAGCTCGGAGTGCCGACTGCAGTGCATGAGCCCGATGCGCATCCGGGTCTGGTCAATCGCCTTTTGTCGCGCAGGGCCAGCCTTGTCTCGCTAGGAATGCAAGGAGCCGCTCAGAGGCTTAAACCGCGCGCCAGTGCAAAGGTAATGTTTAATGGCAATCCTGTAAGGCAGAGCTTTGGTGGCGATCGCAAGCGAGATGCTGTTTCGGCGGTGCTGGGTTTGCGCTCTGATTTGCGCACAGTGTTGATCACAGGCGGCTCGCAAGGGGCGCGTGCACTAAACGAGGCTGTTGTAGCCGCTCTTCCGCATTTACTTGATCTAGAGCCACACATCCAGATCGTGCATCAATGCGGCGACAAAAATCTGCAAGACGTCAAAGAGCGGCTCACCCCGGGCCTCGAGCTAAGCCCAAGGTATCATTTGCGTCCTTATTTTGATGATCTATCCATGGCTTATGCCGTGTCTGATCTAGCCGTCACGCGTGCCGGAGCCATGACCGTGGCCGAGCTAGCCGTGTCCGGAGTGCCGGCGATCTTTGTGCCATATCCTTTTGCCGCGCAAAATCATCAGACGCACAATGCCGAATACATGCGCGAGCAGGGTGCTGCCCTGTTGCTGGCCCAGGAAAATTTGACTGGCGAGACACTGTATTCGACTATCGTGTCACTGA
>Ga0233420_10000811_pt1 | contig 12538 bp, 10 predicted proteins | sample Watercolumn_Mata_4_FD_183009 | JGI IMG/M metagenome (GOLD analysis project Ga0233420, IMG submission 183009) | Freshwater microbial communities from Lake Matano, South Sulawesi, Indonesia - Watercolumn_Matano_2014_102_MG | ecosystem: Environmental > Aquatic > Freshwater > Lake | place...
ATAGCTGATAATTGGGAAGTGCTGAAAAATTCGTTGACGGCCGAAATTATAGGCCGGGCGTTGACCACTTGATTGGGCATCACTTTGGTTTTCGGATCAAGTAAACTCATTCGTTCTTTGATTGCCCTCTCCAACCGTAACAGTCCGTCGCGAAAAGCAATGTTGCCTACCAACTCGCCAACAGAACGAAGGCGGCGGTTACCCAAATTGTCAATATCATCCGTGTAAGTTTGAGGGTCTCCTTTCTGCAAACGAAGAAGGTACTTGACCGTAGCCAAAATGTCCCCGCGAGTAATGACCTGATTTTCCGGTAAGTTGGGAATATCTAATCCTAACCGTTTGTTAATTTTGTGCCGGCCCACCTTGCCTAAATTGTACCGGCGCGGTTGGAAAAATAAGGAAGAAATATAATCCAGGGCTGTTTCTAAAACCACCGGTTCTCCGGGCCGCATTTTTTTGTAAATTTCCAGGGCGCCCTCTGCCGATCCACGGGTCGGGTCCTTTTTAAAAGTAGCCTCTAAAAATTCGCTACTTCCCAAAGCTTTTTCAATTTCTTCGTTGGACCCAAGACCTATGGCTCGCAAAAAAGTGGTGATAGGAAATTTCCGGCGTCGATCAATACGCACCGAAACCACATTGGCGCGGTTAATGTTAAATTCTAACCACGAACCGCGCAGGGGGCGAATTTCCGCAAAATACAAAATCCGGCCGGTTACCGGATCCACATCTCCTAAAAAATAGACGCCAGCAGAACGCACCAGCTGGTGGATAACCACTCTTTCAATGCCATTAATAATAAAGGTTCCGGCCGGCGTCATTACCGGCACTTCGCCAAAAAAGACTTCCTGGGTAGTAGTTTCCCCTGTTTTCTTGTTAAGCAAAGTGGCTTGAACGCGAATAGGGCAATCAAGAGTCACCCCTTTAACCAAGGCCGTGGCAATATCATATTTTGGCGTCCCAAAAGAATATTTTCCCAAGGTCAACTCCCAATTTTTGCCGGTAAAATCAGAAATGGGGTTTATTTCCGAGATAAGGTTCCCTATGCCTTCATTTAAAAATTTTTGATAAGATTCCTTGTGAATAGAGATAAAATCCAGATCAGGAAAACGGGGATAGTTTTTCCCCCAATTAAGCCGCGGCTGACTTTTGCTGGTAGTATCAGTCTTTTTAGCCATTTAAGATTTAGTGACCGAACAAAGTCCCCCTTGGGGACCACAAAAACGAGCGAATCTACAATATATTCGCCTAAAAAACTTTATTCAATTGGGGCCATTTTACCATACCCCCAAACTTTTGCAAGAGGGAATTTACCTCACAGATACTTCGCCACATTGGCGTTGTGTTCTTGAAGATTTTTGGCAAAATGGGCCAGGCCAGAAGAATCATGCATGTAATATAAATAGCCAGTTTTGGCGGGGTTAACCGCCGCTTCAATAGCCGCCAGACCCGGATTGCAAATGGGCGTTGGGGGCAAACCGGCGTTAAGGTAAGTATTGTATGGGGATTTAACTTTTAAGTCTTCTAAGGTTAATTCTTTTTTCCACCAATTTTCGGATTTTCCTAAAGCATATTGCACCGTCGCGTCCACATCTAGTTTCATTCCAATTTCCAGCCGGTTATAAATTACGCTGGCAATTTGCGATCGGTCAGTGGCCGTTTTGGCTTCTCGTTCTACTAATGAAGCCACAATTAATTGGTCTCTGGTTATGGGAAAACTAACTTTTGTAACATAATTGCTCGTCATTAAAATAACTATTTGATCAACCGTGCTCTCTTTAGGTACTAAATAAGTATCAGGAAACATCTTCCCTTCATCAGCCTCACACGGATCTCTAAAGTATCTCATCTTCTTATCTTGCTCAAAACCCCGCGAAAGCAGATACTCCTTTATCTCTTCGCATCGCCATCCTTCAGGAATGGTGATCCACACATCTTCTGTTCCTAAAATTAATTTTTGGGCAATTTCTTTAGCAGACAAAGATGGAGATAATTGGAAAGTCCCGGCCTGGGGAGAATTTTTGACAAACAACCGCTCCCACAAAAAAAAGGCAATTTGGTCACGAATCAGCCCCGCATTTTTTAAATTTTTAGAGATTTCCTTAACCCCATCGCCTTTTTTAACCACAAAAGTTACCGGTTTGTTATTAGAAGAATTAACTGGGGACAAGGAGACCGTCCACCAAACTGCAAAACCCACCACACAAGCCAAAACTACACTCAAACCTACTAAAATTCTCTTCATTTTTATCCGTGTTCATCCGTAACCAATCCGTGAAATCTATTTATACTATACTTCTTCAAATTTAGCCCTTCGGTATTTTCCATCCTCCATCACAAAAATCCGTTTGCATTTACAAATTATTTTGCTCCCTTCTTTTTTGGCTTTGGAAAGAGGCATCCCGCACCCCACGCATTTTCCTTGGGACAGTAACCACGCCTGAACCGGGGAAATTAAATTTTTAAACATGGCTACATACTATCTAAATATCTTTGTAAAATCAAGGCGGCGGCCACGGCGTGCTGTTTTTGTTTGTCTTTAACTTTAATCTTTCGCGCTTCCACCGAAGTTAAGGTTTCGTCAATTGTTTCTACCGGACATTTAGTCCACTGATGAAGTTTTTGGACAAACACCAAAGTTTTCTTAGCCATGTTTTTTTCCGAAATGCCTGCCACAATTTTTTCCGGTTTCAACCGCTCCGCTTCCTCAAAAATATTTTTAGTGGGGACAGTTTTTAGAGGTTCCGCTAAATTCCCTTCACTGGTAGCCAACCCGCAATTTTTCAAGCCATAATCAATTCCTAAAATCATAAATTTAACTCCTCACCAATTTAGCCTTAATAATCCCTCTTTTCCACAAAGTCCCCGGGGGGACGCAGGTAATTAGAGTGATATAAGAGGTGTCAAACCGTTGTTCTAAAACGGAAATATCATCAGCCTCTACCACTTTTTTATCTAACACTTGGTAATGATAATTAACTCCGTCATAATCTACAAAAATATCATCCCCCTCTTTTAAATCCATCAAAAAAGTAAAAATGCCGGAATAATTTTTGGGCGAGGCCAATTGGGGTAGTTCTGAATGACCAAAAACAATATTATTACCATAAGACCCGGGCAGGGCTGACGAGGGCCACGCCACCAAACTTTTTTTTAAATCTCCTCCTACTTCTACGATGGCGTTATCAATTTCCAGTTTGGGGATAGATAAAGAATAGGTTTTTAAGGTGGAAACAGTTTGCGCGCCTAAAATTTTCCCGCCGGAAAACCAGCCTGCGGGATCATACGAATCATCATTGGCTCGCACCAGCGGCCCAAAAGTTGAGGCCAACGGAGAAATAATTCGCGTGTTAACTTGAGGCATGACAAAAAAATACCAACTAACCACCGGCCAGGCGGCAAAAAAAAGTAAAGAAATTCCACCAACCAACAACAGCCAAGAAGCAAATCTAGTGATGATTTTAGGTTTTTTAGGAGAAGTTACCCGAAATTTACCTTTGACATAAACATCCATAAATTAATCACTTACAATCTCCACACTGATATTTTGTAATTTTGCCGGCAAAAACTTTTCCACCCAAAATTGAAATAGTTTTGGTTTGGCGGTTATTTCCAAACTAGAAACCCCTGTTTGGCCGCGGATCGTTTCTTGAACCTTAGAGGTGCTTTGACCAGCAATCTCTTTAATTATTTTCTCGGGGTCCAATTTTGGTAAAGTCACCCCATTTAAGGAAACGGTTAAAACCACTTCTCCGGCCTTATTTAACTTTGCGGCCTTTATTTCCGGAACAGAATTTATTTCATCAAGATAGTAACCGGCGGGAATGTCTTGGGGGAAGCGAGCAATAAATTCTTTGAGCAAGTCAGCTTGAGAAACCGTTACTCCTTTGTATTCCACGGTTATGTCTAGGCTAATATTATCTCCTTCTGCCCCAATTTCTTTAGAAAAATTTTTCTTGGAAATAGTGGCCGTAATGGCATTAGGGAGCAATTTTTGACCGGCGGGTAACTTGGCATTTAAACTCTCTTGCGCCTTTAGGGCTAGCTCGGCAGACAAAGTGGCCAACAACCGATCTTGATCCGCTTTGGTTACGACCGTAGCTTCGTGAGAGTTGCCGCCAGTCAAGGTAGCTTCGTTTTTAGCCAAATATAAGGAGGAACCCCCCAACGAAAACTTGGTGTTGGGAGCTAAATTATATTTATCCCCAATATCCATTGCGGTGATTTTGCTGGTAGCTGTAGCCGGAGACAAAAAGTCACTGGCCGAGGCAATAGAGACATCTTGGTTTAAAGTGAATTTAAGCCCGTCGGGGGAAGCCAAGATTGTCCCGGCCGGAAAGTTTCTGGCCGCCCCAGCGCCGTAAACGGTTACCGTCCCGGAAGCCTTGTCTCCCACCAATTTTCGTCCGGTCACTACCCCTCTTTTTGTTCCCAACTCTTGGGTTTCTACTGTTTGACCGGAAATAGTCGCGGTTAATTCCCGAGTAAAAGTTTTAGGAGTTACATGAATAATAATTTTGGCTTTGGGCAAAAAGTACAGTCCTGCCATTATTAAACCCAAAACCCCCAACATCCCCAACACCCCCCAAAGACCCCCTTTTGGTTTTCCTTCCCCCGTTATCTTGGGCAACCTAAGGAACTTAAGAGACTTGAGTTTTTCCCAAATTTTAGAAAAATCCACTACCGGAATTTTAATTTTTGGCTTAAAAATCTCGGCGGCGACCGGTTCTGCTGACACCATTTCTTGTAAACCCCCAAAACTTTCTTTTTGTTCAACTGGCGCCGTAATGGTAGTTTTTTCTTCCCCAAAAACAAACCCTGCCTCCGTCGCGCTCACCTCTTCCACCTCCGGTTTTTCTTTTGTTTCGTCATTACTTTCATTATTGGAGGTTGGTTCTTGGACGTTGGATGTTTCAATCTTGCCTCCCATTTGCGTTCCCGTGGCCGCCGCCACCGCTTTAACCACGGTTTCTCCGGAAACAATTTCCACCTTGGGAAAATGCAAGAAGGGTAAATTTTTTGTCCACGGATGAGCCATAATTTTTTCCTCACTAGATTTTAATTCTGGCCCGTCAAAAAGAATAATTCTGGCCGGTAAAACTTCCACTTGGGAAAAGTTTTTTAGAGCTTTTTCTAAACTACTCGCTAAATCAAATTTTCCTTTATCTTCTTTCTCTAAAGCGACCGTCCCTAAATTTTTCCCCGCTTGAGATAAACTTACCCATCCGCCGTTACCTTCAAGGCTAACAAGAATTGCGGTTAGAGGCGCCCCCTCCACCTCACTTAAATAATTTTCTACGGCGTCAGACAACAAAACATACCCCATCGGCCGCAAATCTAGTTCTTGGCATAAAGATTTTAGAAGCTGCCGCTTTTCTTCTACAACCTTACCCCCATCTACCCAATCAGGATTAACTCCAAAAATAGTTTTGGCCATGGGCAATTCTTTTATGCCTAGTGCTTGAGAAACGGCCGCATCTGCCGCCACTAAAACTCCAGAGAAATCATTTTTACTAATTTTTTCACCAGAAACCGTCCCAATGGTTACTTGGCCGGCAATGACACTCCAAAGAGTAGCTAAAACTTCACTTTGGGAAATTTTGACCGCCAAATACTGGTCGGCAACGGGATTTTCCTTGCTTTTTACCACGCGCGAAAAAACAGATTTAAAATCCATTAGCATCAGCCTAACACAAATGGTAAAATTCTTCAAAGTGGCTACTCACATTACTCAATCACCGGCCTGGGCCAAATTTCGGTTGACCACCCCGAACGTTAAAAAAGTGGTTAATTTTAATGGTGTTCAAATATATTTTCACCGCGTTCCCCTGGCTCCATTTACCGTAGCCTACATCCCCCGAGCAGACATTAAAATTACTGGTGACCTTAAAAGGCTTTGCCAAAAAGAAAAAGCCATTTATCTGAAAATAGAGCCGCTCTCCCCATTTGACCAATTTGACAAATTTGTCCAATCCCGCTCCATTCTTCCCCGCCACACTATTTATGTAGATTTGACTAAATCCGAAGATGATCTGTTAAATGATATGCACGAAAAAACTCGTTACAATATTCGTCTCGCCGAAAAAAAAGGTGTCATGATTAAAGAAAATGAAGACATTGAAGGTTTCATCAAATTACTAACCAGAACCGAAAGCCGCCAAGGTTTTTACTCCCACTACCCAAATTACTACCGCAAACTCTGGGAAATTTTAAAACCGGAAAAAATGGTTTATCTTCTCTCCGCTTATTTACCCCACGAAGCCTTGCTTGCCCCGCGAAGCTTTTGCAAAGTGGGGGCGAGGTGGGGCCCCATTGCCGCCATCATGCTATTTAAATATCAAGATGTTTTGTACTATCCTTACGGCGGATCCGACCCCAATTTCAAAGAATACCAAGCCCCCAGCCTTCTTCATTGGGAAGCCATGAAACTGGGTAAAGAATTGGGTTGCAAGGTTTATGATTTGTGGGGCACTTACAAAAATTCTAAAGACGAGAGTGATCCATGGTTTGGCATTTACCGTTTTAAGTCTGGCTTTGGCGGAACAGAAATTGATTTTCCCCCATCATTTGATGTCCCCTTATCCCCCTTATATCTCCTTTTTAAGTTTACAGATAATTTGCGGTGGTTATTTTTAAAAAAGTTTAGGTAATTTTTAATTTTTAATTTTTAATTTGAAATCAATTTCAAATTTTAAATTTTAAATTTCAAATTTTTGTGTGGATCTGCATCAATCCCCAGCTTACGCCAAATATATGGCCTCTCTCGGTTGGAAGATCGAAAGAGTTCAAGGGGTCAATGTTTTTATTAAAAAACTTTTCTTTTTTTATCTAATAAAAATCCAAAGATATTCTAAAAAATTAGATTTAACTTTTTTAAAAAGATACTGGCCAATTCTCGTTTTAAAACTAGAACCTAGAACCCAGAACCTCGTCACTTCTGATCTAAAGAAGGACTCGTCGAACTTGCTCCCCACCAAAACTATTATTGTGGACTTAAAAAATCTAAACCTAGAGAAAGATGTTCGTTACGAAATACGCAAAGCCGTAAAATCTGGGTTGATCGTTTCCCAACAATGCAGCAATGAAGCAATTGAGCAATTTATAAAGTCTTGGCACCAACACGCCCACGATCGCGGCTTTTGGGTCCCGTTTCATAAAGAAATCAGAAACTTAGTTCAAAATTTTGGCCAAAATTGCCAAATTTTTATTACATACTATCTTGACGATCGTCATGGTAGTATGTTCAAACCCTTGGCTGGAGCCTTGGTAACAACTGCCGGAGACACCACCAATTATATGTACGCTTTCTCGACCAAGGAAGGGCGCAGAGTTTCTGCCCCGTATTTGGTTTTGGCCAAAATTATTGAAGATTGTCAAAAAAGGAAAATTCGTTATCTGGATTTACAGGGCATTTATGACGAGCGGTTTCCCAACAATAACAAAAAATGGCAAGGTTTTTCGGCATTTAAAAAACAATGGGGTGGAAAAGTGATAGAATATCCTGGAAGTTATGTAAAATACTTCTAAGCTGATGAAAATCCAGATTTTCCCTACCAGAAAAGCGCTTATAACAACAGTCATTCAAACCAGTCTTCTAATTCTCTCTGTTTTTTCCGTTTTCTTAGGAGCCGCCCTTTTTCTACTCATCCCATTTTTAATAATGGGAGCGGCTATGGGAGGACCCTATTCTCAAAAAGGCAACATCACACCAATCGATGCTTACCCACTATTGGCAGTGATTTTAGGGGTAACATCAATCCTATGCTTGGCCGCATTTGTAATCATAACAATAAAAAGGGTGTGGAAATTGTAAACTTATATCCCGGAAGTTATTCCAAAAACCCGCATCTTTGTAATGTCATTTAATTATGAAACAATTTTCGAAACTTTGGACTTTTTTTACATTTGGGATAACACCTTACCCGCACAATATTTCAAACTCACACTTTTCGCAATGTTTGGAACCGGAACAGGCAAAATCTGATTTCTGAATTTCTTCGCGAATAGCCAATAATTCTTTTTTGGCATTTTCTAATTGCTCTTTGGTGCGCGTTGTGGAAATTTTCGTTTGGTTGTCAAAAAAATAAAAAGAAAGTTTTACTTTATCAATTGATTTTTGTAAAACCTCTGTCGCGGCTAGCGCGTAAATAGTCATTTGCAAATCCAGATCAATGTCTTTTTGGCTGGGAACATTAGCCCCGGTTTTATAATCAATAATTTCTATTTCTCCATTTGGCAATTCGTCAACCCGATCCAATTTGCCTCCAATCTTCAACACTCCCTCGTCATCCTGGAAGGAGTGAAGCGACTGATAGGATCTCTTTTGAGATTCTATCGGCTCGCCCTTCGGGCGGCCTCCAGAATGACCGGAGATTTTAAAAGTGAACGGCATTTCTAAATAAATTGGTTTAGCTTTTTGGTGTAAACCCGTTTTTAAATACTCTTGCAAAAACTTTTGGGCTTTTTCCAAACTTTCCTGTTCGTGTTTTTTACTGGTGTAACCTTCAATGATCCAATTATTTTTTAAAGCGGCAAAAATTTCTGTTTTTGTCAAGTAAAATTCATTAAGAGCCGCGTGGATGGAACTGCCAAAAGACAGTGGGGCGGTGGTGGGGGTGGGAATTCTTAAAATGTAGCGGAGTTTATAATGCAATGGACAATCTTTGAAAGCCTGAATAGCCGAGTAAGACAAATAGTCCACTTTGCATAATTCATAATTCATAATTCTTAATTCTTCCCTTTGTTTCTTCCATTCAAACAGGGGAATTTGTTTTTGATTATTCGCTGTCATCCTATCATCCTGTTTTCCTATTGCCTCCAAAACAAACGGCGAAATTTTCCGTTCCCTCTTCCCTTCCCCATAAAAACTAGCGGCGCTAAAAAAAAGTTTTTCTTTCGCCCGCGTCATCCCCACATAAAAAAGCCGCCGTTCTTCTTCTAAATGGTAATCCCCAACCGGTAAAGTTTCTTTAATCAATTTATCCGGAATGGGAATTTGCTCTTTTCTTTCGTAGGTGGGAAACCGACCCTCAACCAGATTAACCAAAAATACAATCGGAAACTCTAATCCTTTGGCTGAATGCAAGGTCAAAATGTTAACGGCGTTGGTTTGGCCCCAGTCGGTCTCGGCGGCTAGCGGTGATTCTCCCAAATCCATGGCCAAGTTTAAATATTCCACCAGATTAAAGACACTGGGTTCTTTAGAACCCATTTCAAAAGTTTTCACTTTATCAAAAAACTTGGCAATATTTTGCGCCCGTTTTTCCTCCCAATTAGTAATGTTTTTAAGTAATCCAGAATCTTCCAAAAAGTAAAACAAAATCTGCCCGCCGGTCTCTTTTTTAATTAGTTCCTGATGCCGGTGAACCATCTTTATAAATTGCTCAATTGTTAAATTGTTACATTGTTCAAGCTCTTCAAAGAGGGAAATATTCTTCCTTTTTGCCCGGTTTAACCACTCAATTAAGTCACGTTGTTTTATGCTAAATATGTCCATGGATAAGACTCTGTATAACGAAACCGTGTCCGTAAAATCCGTTAAAAATTTTAAGTAGGCAATTAAATCTTTCACTTCTGGTTGGTGGAACAATCTTCCGAGGCCGAGGAACTGATAAGGAATTCTCGCCCGTTCCAGCGCCCGCACAAATGGCTCACTGTGATTATTCGCCCTGACAAGTATTGCGAAGTCTCTCCAGTCGTATTTATTTATTGGGTTACTGTGTAACTGATTTATTTTTGTTACTACACCTTCTGCCTCTTGTTCTACTCTCTCGGTGCGGATTAACTCTATCTTCTCCCCATCTTTCACTTGCGAAACAAGATTTTTATTTATCCCCAATTTCGCTTCTAACGTGTCCGGGTCGTTATGTTTTATTAATTTATAAGCGGCGTCAAGAATTGTTTGGGTGGACCGGTAATTTTTAGTCAGAAGAATTTGCTTAGCCTTGGGATAATCTTTCATGAAGGTAAGAATGTTACTTATAGCCGCGCCTCTGAACTTATAAATGCTCTGCGAATCATCTCCTACCACTGTTAGGTTAGAATCATCTGCCGCGAGTAATTTGACTAGTTGATATTGGGCATAATTGGTATCCTGAAATTCGTCAACTAAAATATATTTAAATTGTTTTTGGTACCGCGCTAAAACATTTTTCCGGGTCCGGAAAAGTTTCAAAGCATTAGTAATTAAATCCGCAAAATCCATCACTCCTTCAGCAACTTTTAGATCCTCATAAGTTTTGTATGCCTCTGCCAATTCTAAAAATTTATTCTTTTCTTCTTTGCATAATTCATAATTCATAATTCTTAATTCTTCTTGAGAGATAGGTTTCTTTGCAAATTCCAGGTATTGTGCCGCGCCAACATCCTCGTCTTTAATTCGTGAGAAATGTTGGATCATCCCGTCAATAAATTTATAAGGGTTCCCGTGAGGTCTAAAATGTTCCAGTTTAAATTTCCAAAAATTCTTTTTAACGAGGAGATAAGTTTCTGCTTCTGTCAATAATTTATAGTGGGGATTAAGTCCAATTTGTAACGCTTCACTTTTTAAAACCCGGTCGCAAAAAGAATGGAAAGTGTTAATCCACATCCCAAAAGTGCCGTAGGGCAAAGCTTGATCCACCCGCTCTTCCATTTCTTTGGCCGCTTTTTCCGTAAAAGTCAAAGCCAAAATTTCTTCCGGCTTAGCTAGTTTTTGTTCCAACAACCATTTAATTCTTTCGGTAATGACCAAGGTCTTTCCCGTCCCCGCCCCGGCCACTATTAACAGCGGCCCGCTTTGATGTTTTACTGCTTGCTGTTGCTCTTTATTTAATTCCATATATTCCATGTATTAAATTCCATAAAAATTTAAAATGGCCAATTTTCTCTTTTTCTCTTGTATCAATTAATCGATTAATCGATACAGTTTAGAAACTAATTATAGAAATTCCTTCTGTTTTTTTGTCGTATCTTTCATTCTAGCGGTTAAGGTAAGTTTGCCCACGGGAGACACTATTGAAGCTAGTGTTGTAGTCAGATCTTCCAGAAAATCTGTGGTTTTTTCGCCGGCAATAATTTTGTCTACGGCCCTTTTGTATCCAGCCCCAAAATAGCGAATTTGGCTACGAATCGCGTTAACAGTCCCAGTAGAAACCTTCACCGCCAGACTTATTTCCCGAGTGTTGAAACCCTTTTCTAACAAAACCGCAATGGCTAGCCGTTTGGCCAACATTACTTTCTCTGCCGGTGACAGAAATGACTCAAAAAACTCAAAAACCTCCTTGGGAGTTTTAAGATCAACAAAACACTGCCAAAAAACTTCAAACATCCTTTCCTCTAATTCTTTCTTTAATGGTCTTCTCGAAATTCTCGTCATATTTTTTATCCCCCTCTTATTGTCATCTTTTTGTTACTATTTGCACCCGTATTTATACTACCACAATTTGCCTATTGTTTCGATTAATCGATTAATCGAAACACACTCAACTAAAGAATATATCTAAGAAATCGTGCTATACTTCTTTTTGTGAGGCAGGCAATTGTACTTCCACTACTCTTTTTGGGGGTTGTGAATATTTTTTACTTATTGGTTTTTCTTCCTTGGTTTGCGCGCAAAAAGAAACTTAATCTCGGGCGTGAACCGTTTAGCCATCTTGGAAGTAGGGCTGATACCTCAAGGAGTTTTTCAAAAATATTATCAATGGCTCTAATATTGCAGTATCTTTTTTTTCTTGGTTTAATACAGGTTATTCCTGTGCCAATGGCCGCAGTTTTTGTCTTGACGGTAGCCGCCTTTTCAGGAATATTTCCCGCTTTCTTCTCTTCGAAGAATTCCTTTTGGGTCCATACTATTTTTGGGCTGACGGCAATTTTTGGAAGTTTTCTTGGAGGGTTGATTATTAATCTCCACTCTCCCGTCAAGTCAATTGGGCTAGTAGCAAATTTTATAATGTTAATTGGGTTTATTTACTCATACTATAAAAAATTTATTGACAGAACGGCTCGGGATTTTAATTGCGTGGGAGAATTAATCATTTTTTCCGGAATTTCTTTGTGGAATTTAATTTACTTTCTCTATGCTATCTCCAAATTGTTATATGGGTAAAATTATCCCTGGTTGGCTATCAAAGAGAGAAGAAAAATTGTTGGCCTATTTTGCGGCAAAAACCCCAGGCTTGATCGTGGAAATCGGTAGTTATCAAGGAAAATCTACCGTGGCGATGGCCAGAGTAACAAAAAATAAAATTTACGCCATTGACCCCCACTATTTAAAATCCTATAAAAAATTTTTGGCCAACACCAAAAAATATAAAAATATTATCCCGATTAAAAAAACTTCCGAAAAAGCGAATATTAATTGGAAATTGCCCATTGCTTTATTGCACATTGACGGCAATCACGAATATGAGTTTGTAAAACAGGATATAAAACTGTGGTTAAAACATTTAGAAAATAATGGTGTCGTGGTTTTCCACGACGCCTTTGCTCCTTACCCGCAAGTTTGGCAAGCGGTTTACGAAGAAATTTTTTTAAAAAACTTTGGTTATATTGGTATAAACGA
>Ga0233420_10000812_pt1 | contig 12536 bp, 19 predicted proteins | sample Watercolumn_Mata_4_FD_183009 | JGI IMG/M metagenome (GOLD analysis project Ga0233420, IMG submission 183009) | Freshwater microbial communities from Lake Matano, South Sulawesi, Indonesia - Watercolumn_Matano_2014_102_MG | ecosystem: Environmental > Aquatic > Freshwater > Lake | place...
CTTAGTTGATTGTATTGACGTCTATCCAGTTAAAAATTTAGCTGAATTGATTCTGCATCTGAATGAGGAAATCAAAATCTCTCCTTGTCCTAACATTTTATTTAAGGAAACAAAAAGTAATGAGAACTGTTTTCTTTTTGAAAACATCAAGGGCCAGCAGACGGCAAAAAGAGCTAGTGAAATAGCCGCCGCCGGTTTTCATAACATACTTTTTAAAGGCCCGCCAGGAACAGGTAAAACCTTGCTTTCCCGGGCAATGCCTTCGATACTTCCTTCTCTTGAAAAAGAAGAAATGCTGGAAATAACTAAAATATATTCGGTTGCCGGTTTATTAAAAGATTCATATATTATTTCCTCTCGGCCTTTTCGTACACCACACCATACTACATCCCGAATTGGTTTGGTTGGCGGAGGTTCGGTACCTGCTCCGGGCGAGATTTCCCTAGCCCATAGAGGAATTTTATTTCTGGATGAATTTTCCGAATTTCCAAGAACCGTATTGGAGTCTTTACGTCAACCAATGGAGGACGGCTCAATCACAATCTCCCGAGCCCAAGGCAGTTTATCGTTTCCTTGCCGTTTTTTGCTTTTAGCAGCTTCAAATCCCTGCCCGTGTGGTTATCTCGGACATCCAAAAAAAACCTGCCGTTGTCTTCCCGGAGCAATTATGAGATATAAAAAAAGGCTGTCAGGACCTCTACTTGACCGGATAGATCTTCACGTCGATGTTCCGCCGGTTGACGAAGACGATCTGATAAGTGATTTTGTTTCAGAGTCAAGCGATATGATTAGATCAAGGGTAGAGCAGGCCAGAAAAAATCAAATTAAAAGATTCAAAGGTATAAAAATTTTCACCAATGGAGAGATGAGTCCTTCGGAGATAAAAACTTTTTGTCGGATTAGTAAACAGGCCTTAGAACTGTTAAAAAAAGCTATCTCAAAACTTTCACTTTCGGCGCGGAGTTATTTTAAAACGATTAAAATCGCCCAGACAATTACCGATCTATCTATTAAAGAAGTGATCGAATCATCAGCGATTGCCGAGGCATTGCAGTATCGTTCCCGTGATGATTAGTTATTTATTGGTTCATCCCTTGACAAGCCAAAAAACTTTCTTTATACTTTTTTTAATCATATGTTAAATTTTATCAATCTACTTGCTCTAACAGTTTATGCAGACGATACTTACGCTCCTGTTAAATTAGGTTTTACTATTCCAAGATTTGACGAAGTTCTTAGTTTTATTATCAGATTATTCTTTGTTGTTGCCGGTTTAAGTGCTCTGATTTATCTCCTTTTAGGAGCAATGGGATGGATCACTTCAGGAGGTAATAAAGAAAATGTCGATAAAGCCCGGGAAAAGATTCAGGCTGCTTTAATCGGAATCATTCTCATTTTTGTAGTTTTGGCGATTGTTGCCGTTTTCGAAAATATATTATTCCCGGAGGGATGCGGACTAGGAGTAACAAGGAATATATGTTTCCCCGAATTAGTTAAATAACTTTCCCTATTGTGATAAATTCATTTTTACTTGCATTTCCGGTTTATGCCCAGACGCTTGACGAGTGGGGAGAATGTGTTGTTGACGGTGTGCCAACTTTAAAATGTCTTGAAGTAGTGTTTGGCAATATTTTAACGATGTCTACGGCATTTATTATTTTGGTGCTTTTTATGATGTTTGTCATCGGAGCGTTCCGTTACCTGACCTCATTTGGTAATGCCGAAAAAGTCAAGAAAGCTCAAGGGACATTAAGATATGCTGTGATTGGTTTTGTCCTTTTTGTCTCGACTTATTTGATATTAAATATCATTGATATCCTTTTCCTAGGAGGTTGTGGACGAATTTTCAGATTTGAAATCGGAGGAACGGCAATGACTTCATGTCCTTAGTAAATTTTATTTAAACCGATCGACTTCATTTTAGCTTGCCCGGAGTGACAAAAATTACCTTAACACCTTCTTCTTCCGGTATTGGAGATGCCATTTTATTTTTTTCTTTAATGAAGTTGATAATTACAAAGATTAACAGAGCTAGACCGATAGCGATGAGAACTAAACCAAGTCGTTTCATAGATTAATTTTTTCTTTAACAAGATATTTCGGCCGTTTTTGAATTTCTTTATAAATTTTACCAATATATTCTCCAATAATACCAATCGTTAGAAGTTGAATTCCCCCCAAAAAAATAACAGCAACAAAGATTCCGATCCATCCGGTGACAAAAGTTTCCGGGTATAAAATCTTTTTTATTACTTCATAAATTATGCCGGCAAAACCCAAACCGGCGGCAAAAAATCCGAAAAAAGTTGCGAGCCTGAGTGGTTTGGTTGAAAAAGACATAATCCCGTCAATGGCAAAGTTAAGCATTTTGAAAAACCCGTAATGGGTGTTTCCGGAAAATCTTCTTTCCCGTTTAAATTCGATGTATTCGGTTGGAAATCCTGGCCAGGCAACCAGTCCTCGCAAAAATCCGGGCGTTTCTTTTAGTCCAACCAGATAGTTTACTGCCTCGCGATCAAGTAGACGAAAATCTCCGACTTCATTTGGAATGGGCGTATCGGATAAAAAATTTAAGATTTTATAAAAAAGTGTTGCCGTCCCAATTTTAAAGTAACTTTCACCTTGTCTCTCTTTTCTTTTTGCATAGACTACTTTGGCGCCTTTTTGCCATTTTAAAATCATTTTTTCAATCACTTCAGGAGGATCTTGAAGGTCAGAATCAATCGTGACTGCCATATCTCCTTTCGCCGATTCATAACCGGCCGATAGAGCCATTTGATGTCCGAAGTTTCGGTAGAATGAAATCAGTTTTATATTTTTATTTTTTTCTCCAATTTTTTTTATCAGTAGAGAAGTTTTGTCGGTTGAACCGTCATCGACGAAAATAACTTCGTAATTATATTTACTAATTACTGGTAGCAGGCGGTCGAGAAGAGGTTTAATATTATTTTCCTCGTTATAGACCGGGACGATGACAGAAAGCAAGAAATTAACCATGAATTATATTATAATATATAACCAATTGATATTTACGGGGTAGTGTACGGCCGCACAGGAGGCTCATAATCTCCTAGACCGTGGTTCGACTCCCGGCCCCGTAACAAGATTATCTAAAAAACACCTTCCACCATTTTTGCCAGTTGGTTAAGATTGGTGTCGGAGTTACTTCAGGAATTTTGGTTGGCGACGGAATAATGATTGCTACCTCATTTTCTTTAATCAGATTCAACTTATTTCTGATTGTTTTTTCCACTTCATCAGCGCTTTTTTTCTTGACGATTTCTGTTTTTAGTTCAATCTGCTGTTTTTCCTCTTTTTCCAGATCTTTTTTGGTCTGATGATAAAACGAAATTTTATTTTTGTAACTAACAATATTAGGAATTAATGAAGAAAAAAGGAAGATGACTAATAGAGCAAAAAGTAGTTTTTTAATTATTACCATATGCCGATATTTCTTTCATTATTCTTGACGGGCCGGCCTTTGATTTAAGAAGCTTCATACAAATACCGATAATAGCTTTTGGATTGTTGTCATAAAGCGACTGATTATCTTTGATAATTTTTTCGATCTCGCTTTTTAATTCTTCATCACTGATTTCTGCCGGAAGATATTCGGAAACGATACTCAACTGTTTTTTATTACTGTCAACCAAGTCTTTTCTTCCTCCCTTTTCAAAAGCATCAATAGATTCTTTTAGTTCTTTGGCAATTTTTTTTAAGACCGACAGCGTTTCATCGTCGTTTAATTCTGACTTCTTGTCGATTTCCTTATTCTTAATTTGGGAAATAACAAATCTTAGAACCGAAAGCTTATCCGTTTCTTTATTTTTAAGAGCTGCAAGTTGATCTTCTTGTAATTTCTGTCTTAACATATAATAATTATACTCTATGAAAAAACACACCGACAGCGACGTTTTAGAAATCATTAATAATTTTCAGCAGTCTCTCAGCAAAAAACCCTCAGCTACGAAGATGTTCCAGGAAATTAAAATGATGAAATTCAAGGTCAGGCCGATTCAAGGAAACCTAAGCGAAGTCAACCTTAACAACTTTGAATTCGTTTCGATTCTTTGGAGTCTGGGAAAACTTGATGAATTTTTTCAAAAGGAATATTACCGTCTAACAGAAAAAAAACAGAACTTGTTTATCAAAATATTTAACGAGATATACGAAAAATTCCAACAGGATTTAAACAGAATTAATCTTCAGCGGGAGAGAAACTCCCGCAAAGTTCATTCTCTTGAAGTGGAGATTTTTAAAGAAATAAAAGATAAATTAGAAAACTAATGAAAAAATTCCCCGTAGTGTTGGATCTCGAAACGAAGTACAGTTTCCGTGATTTTAACGATCCGAAAGAACTTGGTATATCGGTTGTGGCCGTCTATGACTATAAAATCAGTAAGGGAAAGGTATATGAAGAAAAAGAACTAAATAATCTTTTTCCAGTTCTTGAAGCCGCCTCATATATCGTTGGTTATAATGTTGCTAACTTTGATATCGCTGTTCTTCAGGCTTATTATCCAGGTAAAGTCGAAGTTTTTACTCCATTTGATATTTTAGATGATATAAAAAGTAAGATCGGCCGGAGGATTTCTCTAAATGAAGTAATTGGAGCAACTTTAGGCAAGAAAAAAACAGGTCATGGTTTAGAAGCGATCAATCTTTACAATGAAGGCCGAATTGAAGAGTTGAAAAAATATTGTTGATGATGTTATTTTTACTAAAGAGCTTTTTGAATACGGTGTCAAAAATAGTGAGATTTTTTATCTTGCTCCAAGTGGAAAATTATCAATAAGGGTTGACTGGAAAAAATACCTTGAAAGCCAAGAAGAAAAAGATGTGCCGTTAACACTTCCGTTTTGATATAATTTCCTCATTAATGAGAATAATTCTTTCTTTATTTTTCTTAGTTGCAGTTTTATTTATTGGCGCCGTTTTCTACTTTTTCAAACCTGCAGGCCTTGGTATTACCTATACTCAAGAAAATTTAAAATCAGTCTACTCTAAATTAAATGTTAAGTTTGAACCCCTTTCTCCTGATTTAATCAAAAAAGGCAAAACCTTGATTGTCGCTGGAGCTCATCCGGTTGATGTAAGCTTTTCCAGTGAAGAGCTAACCGCAGCTGTTGACAACAGAAGAAAAAACTACGTTTATTTTCCATTTAGAAATGTTCAGATTAGGATAAATTCCGATGGAACAGTTGAAGGCGCCGCAACTGTAAATTTTAACGATGCGGCCAACTATTTAGTCGCTCTCGGTGTTTCATATGAAGATATTGTCAAAGCAGCTGCTAAGTTTAAAGTTCCCAATGTCAATATACCGATTTACTTAAAAGCCAATGGTTCCATTTTAAACAACCTGGGGCATATTAATATTCAGGCTGCGAAAATTGCCAATATACCAGTACCGCAGAATTTAGTAAATCAGTATGGGCCCGGAGTGAACGATCTGGTTGAATCGGTCATTAAAGACAGACAGCCAAGCTACAATATTGAAAAATTAGAAGTCGTAGACGGGAAGGTTCATTTTAAAGGAACATCTCCTGACAAGGAACAAGCTGCGAGATCGCTTTAATTCTAATGAATTCAAAACCGGTTTTATTACAGAATAGATTAACTCCGTTTTACAAACTACTTAAGAATAATTTAGATATTAATTACCGGGGCTTAGAAAATATTAAACCAGGTCATAATTATATTTTTGCAATGAACCATCAAAGTATAATGGACATACCGATTGCTTTTTCGCTTTTGACTCCGGTTCTTGATCATAAACTGATTTTATTTCTTAGTCATAAGTTTTACGATTTTTTTTGGCCGGTGACATTACCGCTTGAAGTGATTAGAATCGAACTCTATTCGCAAACTGAAAAATCAAAAAAATATAATAATCACCAGTTAAGTAGAGGAATATTCAAGATTAAAGCCGGTAACAGCGCACTTATTTACCCGGAAGGCATTATTAGAGGTGGCTTGAATAACGAGTTGATTCGCGGAAAAACAGGAGTTATCAGGCTAGCTCTTCTCTCAAAAGTTCCGATCATTCCCATCGGTATAAGTGGAAGTAATTCGGCCTACCCGTTTTTACTCAAAACTAAAAATCCTTTTGTTTTTCATAAAGACAAAAAAATCAAAATAAAAATCGGAAAAAGAATCAATCTTGATAGATATTTTAGTGTAAATATTACTGTCCAAAATGATAAAAACAAAAAACTACTCCGGGCACTAACAGATGATCTTATAACAACTCTCTCCGAACTCAGCGGCCTTCCTTATCGGCCGGAAAAAATTTGAAATTCCTCTTGACAAATTAGCACTTAAAATGTTAGACTGCTAATATAGACTTTTATTAGGGGGAAAGAGGAAGAGTTTCGTCTTTCAAAAAACTAAACTTTTTAACCCTTCTGCAGAAGGGTTAAGTTTAGAACATTTATATGAGTAAATTGACTGAGGAACAAAGAAGAAGATATGAAAATGAAATTCCTGACTGGAAGATTGTTGATGATGTCAAGATAGAAAAAGAATTTAAGTTTAAAAATTTCATCGTAGCTTTGAATTTTGTCAATAAAGTCGGAGAGATTGCCGAGAAGATGAATCACCATCCGAATATCTATCTTCACGGTTGGAATAAAGTCAAGCTAACTTTGACAACTTTCGCCACAGGTGGCTTGACTAGTAACGATTTTCTCGAAGCCAAGAAAATTAATGCCATTAAATAGCCTCAAAAGTTTGGTAAAATATACTTACCCTTTGACATTTTTATTTGTTTATTTACTTATTAGTAATATTTTAAATATTTTTTATCCCCTGTAGCTCAATCGGTAGAGCAGGTCGCTGTTAACGACAAGGTTACTGGTTCGAGTCCAGTCGGGGGAGCAAATGATAATTAGATTGTCAAGACAAGATAATAACAAAATACAACCTTTAATAATCTTGTCTATTGTTTAATTAGAATAGAGGCAAATATGAGTCAAAAGACAAAAGGATTCTCAGATGAAGAAAAAGCAGCAATGAAAGAACAGACTAAAGAACTGTTCGGAAAAAATAATGAAAACGCTGTACTCGTAAAAATCACCGTTCTTGTTAAAAAAGCAATCGGTTAATACAGTCTTTGTAAGCTTGCTTAAATGATTTTCTTGTATTATCATTAAACTATGAAAGACGAAGAAGAAATGAAGGATTGGAAAGATTGGTGCAAAGATGAAAAGTGGCACAAACACAAACATTGGCATCATGGTGACCATGGATCTAATGCCCTTTATGGTCTAGGTATCTTCGGCGCCGCGTTTTATTTCCTTCAGGGAGCAACTACTTTTACAGCAGTCGTCGTCGGAATTATTAAGGCAATTTTTTGGCCCGCCTTCGTCGTCTTCAAGGTTTTGACTTTTTTAAAGATTTAACTAATATCTTACAAAGAGATAAGAATTAATCCGAGAACAATTGAAGTAATTCCAAGGTATTGATTGATCTCTGTTTTTTCCTTCAAAAATATTTTTGCCAAAATAATTGTTACCAGTGCATAGGCGCTTCCAATCGGAGCGACGATTGAAGCGAATGAGCCTGATGTCCCTAGCGAAAAAGTAAAAAACGCTCCCATATCAAAGACACCGATCAACAATAATAATCCCCAGGGAAATTTTATTTTTCCCGGAACAAATCTCTTTTTTGAAAATAAAATCAATGCAGCCAGTAAAATCAATAGAAAGAGGCGGAAAAGAAAGGCCGGCAAAAACCAACCAATGCTTTTTGTCAATGAAGCAAGCAAAAATAAAGCCACGCCCCAACAAGCCATCGCTATTAAACCTTCCTTGACTCCCACCAACAGTTTCAACTTTTTGTTGTTAATCAATTCTTTTAAATTAATTGAAACTAAAACGATGCCGATGGCGATAAAAATAATGGCAATTAGTTGATTAGCTTTAAGAGCTTCTTTCAAAAAAACTACTCCAAGTATTGCTGTTAAAAGTCCCCAGGAGGCACCGATCGAACTGACCATTGATACCTGACCTTTTGCTAATCCGCGGTAAAAAGAAAGGTAAGCGCCGATTTGCAAAACAGCGACAGCCAAGAGCTGCGGCAAATAATGATAGATGCTGTTTAAATCAAACGAAGTAAACTTAAATAAAAAGTAGCCGATTCCCAATAAAAATCCAAAAAGCTGCATCCAGAAAAGAACTATGACATTTTCCAATTTCCGATTGGCAATCGCTGCTAAAAATATTGCAACCCCCCAAAGAGCCATCGTTGCTAAACCCATTAATATACCCATATTCTTTAAACAATACTATTACTTTGAATGTTACAAGTCAAATAAAATTAAATCTTTTTAAAAAAATCTTCTTTTCTCGGCCTCGGATCGAGGTCTCTTTTGAGCAAGGCCTCGTCTATTTTTCTGTAATCGCCGAGTTTCCCAACGGCAATAATAACAAACGGATGATGCTCTGTTTTTATTTTAAATAATGCCTTAATTTTTTCTTCATCAAACTCGCCCATCTGCCGAGAGTAGTATCCAAGATGCTGAGCCTGAAGAACTAAAGACATAACAGCAGCCCCTAGATCATGTCGGAAATATGATTTTTTTCCTTTTATAAATTCAATAAAACAACCAATAATTAAAAGAGGTGCTTTTTTAGCATATTGATTATATTCGCCAAGACAGGAAACAATCTTATCAAAAGATTTGCTATTCTTTTTTGCCCAATAGAAATACCAGGGTTGAGAATTCCATCCTGAAGGGGCAAAGCGGGCAGCTTCGAGGATTGAATTAATATCCTTTTCCGGTATTAAGTCAGAGGAGAAATGTCTTGGACTAAAACGCTCCTCAATCTCTTTCATTACCGGGAATCTTGGTTTTGGTTTTCTGATTTTGATTACTTCGTCTTTAATATTTTTCATATCGTTATTATAGATTAATTATTTTGTTAAATTACAAAACATTTTTCAAATCAAGAGGAAGAGCGAAAGTGAAGGTAGACCCTTTTCCCGGTTCGCTTGATTCAAGGGCAACATCACCCTGCATTAACTGGGCGATTTTTTTTGAAATATAAAGTCCAAGACCACTGCCTTTTGCCGTAGACTGTTCTCGAGCATATCATATTTGGATAAATCTTTTGAAAAGCAGTTTTTGAAAGTCAGACGGTATTCCGCTTCCTGTATCGGTAATTTTTGTCACGAACGCTGTATTTATCACATGATGGGAAACGGTTATCCCACCTTCAATTGTATACTTCATGCCATTGCCGATGAGATTAGTTAATACCTCCTTGGTTTTTACCGGATCGCCGATGATATTATAGTAAGTTTCCTCAACCGGCTCATGCTCAATATATAATCCCTTTTGTTTTATAAGAGGTGTTAGTTCTTTAATTACCTCATCGGTCAACTTTACCATATTGAAAGATTTTTTTTCGACTGTCAGCTTACCTTGGTCGATTCTAGACAGATTAAGAAAATCATTAACAAGATTAGTAAGGTATTCAGCCGACTCATCTGTTTTTTTAAGATATTCCAGTTTTTTTTCTTTACTTAAAGTATCCATTTGTTGAAGAAGAAGTTTCATTGTTAACCTAATTGCGGATAAAGGTGTTCGGAGTTCATGTGCGACAGTTGAAAAAAAATTTTTTTCTTCTTTAATTCGTGCAACATTTTGACTGTTATCCGAGAAAACTAAAATAATGTAATTTACGTCAGCATTAACAGTTAAAGGGATTATATTTCCAGTAATAGGAATTCTACCAGTTTGAGTAACAAATTCAGCTGTCTCCGGAAGAGTTTGGGTTTTTCCAGTAAACGCAAGATCAAAAAACGAATAATCAAGAATGCCATTTATCATTGGATGAACTACCTGCCGGTAGGACCTACCTTCAGCCGGCGCTATTTCAACGTAATGCTCGGCATATGAGTTTGTTAGAACGACAGTTCCCGTCTGATCGATGCAGATAATACCAACAGGAAGCTCTTTAATGATAGGCGAAGAAAGATTATTGAGTTGATTTTCGGATAGGTTTTTTTGAGTTAATTCTTTGATGATTTTAGAGTCATCATCTATTTTTGCCTTAGAAGATTTTAATTCTGTTTCCAGACTAGCAATGGTCTTTTTAAGTTTTTCTTTATTATTTTCGCTATAAAAAAATATACCCACGGCACCGGCGATCACTAAAAACAAAAGGACGATTAGAAAAACAAGCATACTTCAATATTATCAAATCAATAAGACTCCTGGATTAAAGATGGTCGTCTTTGTCCGCCAGAGCTTCGGCTTTGGTTTTATGAGTTATTCCATCTTTATGATGCGGGGGAGAGTAGATGGTATATAATCTCAAAGATTCGGTTGATGATGTATTGATTACGTTATGCTGAGTTCCGGCGGGAACAATAATCGCATCGCCTTCTTTTATTTCTTTTTCCTCGCTGTTCATAACCACCTTACCCTGACCTTTTTCAATCCGAAAAAACTGATCGGTAGTTTCGTGAACCTCCATTCCGATCTCTTCATTAGGTATTAGCGCCATTACAACTAACTGTTGATGTTGTCCTGTAAAAAGCACCTGTCTGAAGTTATTATTTTCTTCCGTAATTTTTTCAATACCATCGACATAGCCTGTCATATTTATTTAATAAATTTTAACGTTAATGTATTTATACAGGAAAACAGCCTTGATTTGGAGATGTATTTAACTGTTATAATACTTGTGTGAATTTTAAAGAAAAAGTTTATAAAAATTTGCGTTTAGTACCAAAAGGTAAAGTTGTCACCTATGGACAGTTAGCGAGATTGTCCGGAAATCCAAAAGCAGCCCGGGCCGTCGGTTATTATATGAGGACAAATCCGGATGCCCCTGGTACTCCATGTCATCGAGTAGTTGCTAGCGACGGAACCCTCACCGGTTATTCCGGACGAGGCGGAATAAAGACTAAGAAAAAGATGCTTGTTGATGAAGGAGTAAAATTCAATAATAACAGAGTTAACTTAAAAGCATCTCAATTTATGAAATAGATTTCAAAATTTCCGGGCTGTTATTTGAAGGCCGGTTAATGTCTTTGGAAACCCGGTAGCTTATCATTCCATTTTCAGGATAAGGATTTAAAAATTTTTTAATTTCTTCGATTTCGACCAGATCAGGATTCAGCCAGTTTTGTTCATCTTCCTCTTTCAGGATCACCGGCATTCGGTTGTGAACTTTCTCCATTAGATAATTGGGCCGGGTAGTAATGATGCTGTAGGATTTTATCTCTTGGTTGGTTTTTGGATGCTTGTAAGCGCTATAGAGTCCGGCAAAAGAAAAATATTTTTTGTTTTTAAGCGCGAACCGATAAGGAATTTTTTCGTTTACTTCTTTTTTCCATTCAAAAAATCCGGTCGCCGGTACGAGACAACGCTGAAACCGAAGATATTTATGTGCCCAAGGTTTTACCGTAACTGTATCGTCCCGCGTATTTATCAAGCCATGAGGGATTTCTTTTTTTTTCTTACCAGAAAGGGATCATCCCCCAAATCATAAATTCCATTGTGTTTGGCGAATGACTCACTACAACCGGCATTATCTGCGACGGGGCAACATTGTAATTGGGTTTTACAGGAAGTTTGTTGGCTAGTCTATAGCGGCTGTAGAACTCTTCATCGAATTCGAGATTGTATCTTCCGCACATATTCTTATTATAGCATTTTTCTTATTGACATAGTGAACGATTGTTTACTACAATGTTGATGTATGTTTGAAACCATTAACGAAAGAGTTTCCATTTTGACCAAGTATGATAGGGAAAACGGCAATGTTATTCCCGTAAAAATCAAGTGGCAGGGAAGAATCTATAAAATTGAGTCGGTTTCATATTATCACAAGGTCCGAGAAGGAAGAAATATTCAACATGTTTTTCACGTCACCGACGGCAATATGGACTTTAAATTAAAACTTGACTCAGAGACCCTGCACTGGTCACTGATTGAGATCAGCGATGGAAACTAATTTAATTGTCAATCATAATCGGCCGCTTGTCATGCATATTGATCTTAATTCGTGTTTTGCCACGGCCACCCAACAGGCGTTTCCGCATCTTCGCGGCAAACCATTAGTGATAGCAGCTTATAATTCTCCTCGTGGCTGTGTTTTGGCGCCGTCAATCGAAGCAAAAAAACTAGGGATAAAAACAGGTATGAGGGTGATGGAAGCAAGACATCTATGCAAAGATATAATTATCAGAACAACCGATGTTAATTTAGTCAGAGATATTCATGTCAGACTGAAAAAAATTACCAGTGACTATTCAACAGTTGTTGTTCCGAAAAGCATAGACGAAGTGGTGATTGATTTTAATTCCGTCCAGTCGGTAATAAAAAGATCGTTGATAGAGATCGGATTAGAAATTAAAAACAGAATAAAAAAAGAGATCGGCGACTGGATGCTTTGCTCAATCGGAATAGGAACAAACAGGTTTCTGGCCAAAACAGGCGCCGGTCTTCATAAGCCCGACGGTCTCGATATAATCAACCATAAGAATCTTAGGGAGGTGTATTCTCGACTTAAATTGGTGGATCT
>Ga0233420_10000815_pt1 | contig 12485 bp, 14 predicted proteins | sample Watercolumn_Mata_4_FD_183009 | JGI IMG/M metagenome (GOLD analysis project Ga0233420, IMG submission 183009) | Freshwater microbial communities from Lake Matano, South Sulawesi, Indonesia - Watercolumn_Matano_2014_102_MG | ecosystem: Environmental > Aquatic > Freshwater > Lake | place...
CATCTGTGTCTATATTTAGTTGTTAAGGCCATATGGTAATCGCAGTAATAAATACAATGAGACAATTTTACAAATTTCATTACTCCAGTATACTCTTGAGGAACGAGGATTCTGGAATAAACTTGCCTCCTTCGGGCTTACGCCCGAGGTTTCAAGTAAGGTAATTATGAAAAATTTTCTTCATTTCTGAAGTTTTGAGGCTAGTGTGAGCCACCCGAGACTCGAACTCGGAACCAACTCCTTAAGAGGGAGGAGCTCTACCAGTTGAGCTAGTGGCCCTTCGTCACTTCGTTCCTCAGGGTAAACCCTTCTTTAATTTCAGTTGAACCCTTCGTTTAAACTCAGGGTAAACCCAAAATTAGTTTAAGCTTTTTTTTATTCCACCCCTTAATTTCTCTTTCTCGTTTAGACGCTCTTACCTGATTTTCGGCTCTTTCAAAATAAACTAATTTAACAGGAATTTTACCTCTTAACGATTTTGCACCAATCTTACTTTTATGTTCGCTCACTCTTCGAAAAACATTCGTACTAATTCCTGTATATAAAGAGTTGTCTCGGCATTCAACTATATAAACATACCACATCATATCCTTCTGTGTTTACACTTAAAAGGTTTACAAAATATCCTTTTGTTACAAACCTTTTAAGTGCCCCCAGGAAGAATCGAACTTCCATCACTTGTTCCGAAGACAAGTACTCTATCCGTTAAGCTATGGGGGCTTTTATGCTATATTATACTAAATTATGCTAGCCACTTTTTTTTACCTCTTAGTAATTCTACTCCTCATCCTGTTTTTGCTCTTTATGATTATTTATACTATTGCTTTATTCTATTCATCGTATATGGGCGCACCCTTTGTTCCAACAAGGCAAAAAGAGCTCAAATTTATCCTGAAAGAGGCAGGTCTTAAAAAAGATAAAGTATTTCTTGAATTAGGATGTGGCGATGGTCGGGTTGTAAGAACTGCGGCAAATCAGTACAAAGTGATAGGGTATGGAATTGATATCAATCCTTTTATTATTATATTTGCCAAATTCCTTGCAAATATTCAAAAGATTAATTGTATATTTTTAGTTAAAAACCTTTTTGAGTTCAATTATTCCAGGGCGGACTATATTTATTTATTTCTCATGCCAAACATGCTAAAAAAACTGGTTCCGATATTTAATAGAGACCTTAAGAAAAATACTATCGTTATTTCACATGGATTTAAGCTTATTGGATGCATGTCTAAACTATACAGGACAATCCAGCATGAACCATTTCCAACGTACTTCTATAGGTTTTAAAATCTTGCGTTTTGGGTTAACTTGACAGCAGCCATTGATTTTTCTATCATGGATATATGAACAGGTTTTTTTTGTATGGAATATTATTTTTGGCTCTTTTCGCTATAAATATTTTTATTGCTGGACTCATGTATCAATCGTCGCGCAGGCAGGCTAACGTGCAAAAAATACTCGCCGAAATATCCCATGCAAATAATCCCCAAAACCAGTTCCGTTTTTCTGCCGCCCCGTTTGTTTTGGGAACTTACACTACTGACATCACATTAGGTGATAGTCGAGTTGCCAATCTAAAAAGCTTTTTCAGAAAATATAATTCTCCTTTATATGACAGTGCGGCTACCATTGTTATAATGTCGGATAAATACAAATTTGACTATCGTTTGTTGCCGGCTATTGCTATGCAGGAATCAAATCTTTGTAAATTTATTCCTGAGAATTCTCATAACTGTTGGGGGTGGGGAATTTACGGTAGTAACGTGCTGAGATTCGAGTCTTATGACGAGGCAATTGAGACAGTTGCGAAAGGAATAAAAAAAGATTATATCGATCGTGGATTAGTTACCGCCTCAGCCATAATGGCTAAGTATACGCCGTCCTCAAACGGCAGTTGGCAATACGGTGTGAACTGGGCAATAGATAAAATTGGAAACTGGGGTCCTTTAACTAATTAAATATAGATCACTGAATTGATCTTGCAGTTTGTAATTCCTGCGAAAGCGAGTATTGAGTACCTTGCTTCTTTGATCGCGCCAGAAAAAGGGATCCTCTTTTTTTCTTTTTGCTCACTAAAGCCTGTAACCATGTTTTTGACTCACCTATTTTAGCTCGAAGCGCTCTAAGAATATTTAAAACAATCTCAAGGAATCTGATATGATAAATACCCGGTTTTTCAGGAAGACTATTGAGGCTGATTTTTTCAACGTCTCGTACTTCATTGAGTAATGAAGCATCTGCCTTTTTTATCAGTTCTATTTCTTTTTTTATCTGCTCGGTAAGTTCTTTTATCTGCCTCTTCACTAATTCTTTTTCATAATACTCAGTGTAGTTAAAAAGCTTAAATTCCTGCTTAGTTTTCTGGGTGGGTTTTGACTCTTTCTGCCAGTTGAGTGGACTCTCTAAACCATCATTATAGTCAGTATCGTACGAGCCAAAAAATTGATCAAATACACCAGAACCGATTTTCTTAAATTCGTTAGCAGTATTTTTAACCATCGAATTCCCTGTATCGCGAAGAGTTTCGAGAGTGGTGTCCTTCTGACCTTGAGAGTTTTTTGTTTTATTACTCTGACCGGACATTTTTTGAAACATGTCAAAATTATACTACAGGCCTAACAAAAAATCAAGAGTCTTCTGCTTTCTTAAGATACTTGCATAATAATATGCATTTTGTTCAGCTTCCTTTCTTTCGGAATCCATTTTAATATTAGCAAATAGTTTATCAAGGTCACTTTTCTCAACCTTAATATTCTCCTTATCGGCTATTCCCATAAGAATAAATTCAAGTCTATACATATCTTCAATTTCCTTTTTATAGCGTGATTTGAGATCGTCTATAGTTAAGCTTTTTGACTTGAGATAACTTTCAACCGTCAACCCTATTTTCCGTACATCGTCAACCAGTTGAGTGAGCCTACGGTCCAATTCATCTTCAATAATAAGATCTGAAATTTCGCACTTTACTTCTCTAAGAAGAACTGAAAGTACAGCATTTAATTTTTCTTGTTTCTTTGTCTCACTATCGCTACTCTGACTTTTTGCCTGATCCTTCCCCGGAACCCAAATATCTTCTTTTTTTTGTTCTGTTTTTGCCTTTTTCATAGCTTCCTTGTATATTCCAAGATCAACAATAGGCTTCTCAGCAATGGTAATTTTTACTTCCCAGTCTTCCCCTTCCTTTGCTTTAACTAAATCAATTTTTGGATTGATTACTGGTTGTAGATTTTCTTTCTTAACAATCTCCTCATAAATTCCAGTAAGTAAAGTCTTCAGGAGTTCCTGATAGATTGATTCTTTGCTCAGGTGTTTTTCTGCAATTTCCTTCGGAACCTTACCTTTTCTGAACCCTTCAACCGTAAGTTCTTTTTGTAAAGAGTCAAAAGCTAATTTTCTCTCCCTTTCGATATCAACAGCAGGAATCTTAAGTAGTATTTCTGTAGTTCTTTTAGGAAGTTTATTAATAGTATGGCTATACATGGTAATAAAGTGCGAAATTTTAATAAACGGTTCGCGGATTGTTATAATTTTACGGTATTTTCGCTTAAATACAACCGGAGTTTATCTTCTTCTGCCTGAAATTCGGCCATAAATCGTCTTATTCTTGGTGCCCATGTTGGGCTTTCGGAATATAGAGAAGCTATCTGCTCAATAGAGTTCGCTCCCTTACTTATATAATTGTAATGAAGTCCCTTACCTACCTTCTCAATTCCATCGTCCCATGACTTAAACATGATATAGCCTCGCCCCCACCCAAAAGGATTAAATGAGTCTGGATAAATAAACTTTCCGAACGTAGATTCCAATCCCGAAATTGATGGTAATAAATAACAGTCTAATTTATAGGAAGAGCATGTCTTCATAAATGAATCCGCAGAGTCAGAAAGAGGAGCGGAATATCTATTAATGACTTTTTTTATGGCAAGTTTCTTTACAAATAATGTATTTTCTCTTTCTTGCATACTAACATTATAGGTTACTATAGCGGAATTCCCAGCCACTTTTTCTGCGCTAACCTGCCTGGTTAAACCAAGAAACAACAGAATAATTAAGAGCATTAAAGTTAACCTGTTCATAAAAAAAATCCTAAAGCTTTTCAAACAAACGTTGATCAACCTTAGGATCTGTTTGAATTATAGCATACTATTATAAGCTTGTCAAGTGTGATGTAAATGGATAACAACAGTCTGTCAAAATCTCTTTCGATATCGTCTTGTATAATAGGTAACTATGAATAAAACCTTTTATTCCTTTAGCTTTGGTTGTCGCGTAAATGAAGCAGAGAAAGAAGAGTTTGATCGTCAGATGCTTAAGGCTGGATTCAAATATTCTGTTTCCAATCCCTCCATCTATATCATCAATACGTGCTCAGTAACCCATAAAGCTGAGCGTGAGGCCAAACAACATATTTACCAGGTCAGGCGCAAATTTCCTGCATCAAAAATTGTAGTTACTGGATGTTCAGCAACCTATTGGAAAAAAAACGACTTAGCCTTGAATTTGCCTGTAGACGAAACTTTTGATAACCTTCAAAAAGACTATCTTGTACAGCTTCTCTTAAAAAGGCAACAACAAGAGAATAGACAGTCTATTAAAAATCCTACAAGTAAATTCTTGGATTCCGGCCGACTACTTCTTAAAATTCAGGACGGCTGCCAGAGATTCTGCAGTTTTTGCGTTGTTCCATATCTACGAGGTAAACCAAAATCATATAGTACTAAGAATCTGGTATCTGGCATCCAAAAAAAAGAAAAACATATCAAGGAAGTAATACTTACCGCAATTAATACTGAGGCGTTCGGGTATGATACTGGCGAAACATTTATTAACCTTATTCAGAAGATTATTAATGAAACCAGAGTACAGCGAATTAGTTTTGGGTCGATTCACCCATGGAGTATCAATAGGGATTTTTTAAAATTTTATGAAAAAATTCTTCCAACTAAACGGCTCGTTAATTTTTTTCATATCCCGATTCAATCCGGTTCAGATAAAATGCTACGTCTGATGAAGCGAGGATATACAAGAGACGAAATGATGGATAAACTTATAGCGATTAAAAGGATAAACGACTTTGCATTTATTGGAACCGATGTTATTGTTGGATTTTTGGATGAGACAGAAAAAGACTTTGAAGAAACTTATTCCTTTCTTGATAAAGCTCCAATAAATAAATTTCATATTTTTCGTTTCTCAAAGCGCCAAAATACTGCTGCTTATTATTTATCTAAAAGGCTCTATGAAGCCCCGAATCATGTAAAACAAGCTCGCGCTAAAAAACTCACGGAATTAGGCGCTAAAAAATATCAACAGTTCCTTCAAAGGCATATTAATACAACCTTTGATGGAATGTTTTTGAAATACAAAACTGATAGTTATCAAAAAGTATTGCTCTCAAACCAGGTCCCAGTATATATAAAAACAAGTAAACTTCACTGTTCGGAAATCAAAAAAATAAAAATAACTGAGTATAAAAATGGGGAGCTATTTGGTAAAATTGTGTAGAAAAGGTCGCTTAGCTCAGTTGGCTAGAGCGTTTCATTGACATTGAAAAGGTCAGAGGTTCAAGTCCTCTAGCGACCACTAAAAAATTTTCCATTAGACTTCAAACTAATTGGGTTGACAGGAGAAAATTTTGTAGTATCATGAAAGTATGAAAATCAAAGTAATTCAAGTTTGCACAACCACTGACTCCTTCTAAGGAGGGTGGTTTTTTAGTTGTTAATATACCCTCCAAACGGAGGGTTTTTGTTATGTAAAGTTTCCAATAAAATTGGAATTACTGTACATTACATCCGCCAAAGTTCGCTCTTCAAGACGTCGAGCGAATAGCGAAGATTTAAGTCTTGAAGGAAGAACAGGCGGATAGATATAAATATTATGATTTTAATACTTAATGCACATTATTGTTGCACTACAACCACGCGAATAGATGCGGGGTAGTAGTGTTATGTAGTTAGAAATTAATACAGCCCCGCGTAAGCGGGGTTTTTTAGTTAGGAGGTGAAAATATGGCAAGAGAAAAATTAAGTCATTCACAATTAGCATATATGCTAATTGATTTTGTAGTGTACCCTTTTTCTAGTCATGGCGGAATCAATGATAGGGAATTAGTAGCTAGTTCTTTTGGTCATCATATTGCTTCTGGCCAACCTATTCAAATTGCAGGCTTTATTGGTCAGGGAGGAAAGGACCACCTAGGAAAAGGCGATATCGAATTACTGGAAAGATATGAACGATTACAAAAAGAAATAACAGTATATTATTCTTTTGGGACCGAAGTTAATCTTATTGGAGCTGATATGCATGGTATCAGTAATGGAATTGAGGATCGTGGTTATCTGGCTTTAATGCAGGAGAATGCACAAGCTAGAGGATTAAATTGGGTAGATTTATCCAGTCTTTACAGAGATAAAAGTCTTAGTTTACCGAATCCAGATCAAGTAAGATTGATTATGGATAATCAAACAGACTTGATATACCTAGCTTGGCGAGATAATTTGCCTCCGGAAATTCGTGCAGTTTTAATTAAGCAGGCAGGAAGACACAACATAATAGATGGTGACAGTTTATTTCGCGCCTTCTATTACTTCGTCATGAGAAAACAAGAAGAGACGATTCTTATTCCAGAATGGCAGAATAATGTATTTGTTATAAATGGTTCAAGAGATATAGCAGAATGGACCTTTCCCCAATCAATTGGTCAGATGTACTGGCTCGATGTAAGAGATGGAGGAAGAAAAGCAAGAAATATAAAATTGCCGCCACCCTGGTTTCGCAATGATTAAAAATTTATAAAACTTATGAAACAATTAAATTCAGTTTGGATAAATGAGCTTTCTTGGAAAGATGTTAGCGATTATCTCAAGAAAGAAAATATAGTTATTATTCCAGTTGGTAGCACTGAAGAGCATGGGTTTGCCGGCCCGCTTGGACTTGATAGCTATGCGGCAATTGCATTGGCCGAAGACGTAGGGAAAAAGACAAGTGTTTTGGTTGCCCCACCTTTGTGGTATGGTGATTCCAGCCACCATCTCGCATTTTCAGGAACTATTTCTCTAAAAACTCAAACACTTGTTTCAGTTATTGAGGACATAAGTGAAAGTCTGGTCCGTCACGGATTTAAAAAGATACTCATAATTAATGGTCATAAAAGTGCGAATTTGCCGGCTTTACTTTCCGCTGTTAAGAATTTACATGAGTATAAGCTCCCAGATATTTTTTTTGCAGTTGCTGATCCGATGAAAATCGCCAAGGGAGTCGCAAATAAGATAAAAGATAATATTGAACATCATGTTGGCGAGCTTGAAGTATCACATATCTGGTATAAATACCCACATCTCATAAAAAAAAATATGTTGACTAAAAAAGGAATCAACTTTGAAAAAATATTTTCTTTGTACTCTCAGTATGATCTTTTTGGAAAAACAGGAGAGGTGATTGATATTCCATGGAATAGTTATGAGCAAAAAGCGTTTGCACCAGACGGTTCTTTTTCTAACTCATCAAAAGCATCTCCAAAAAAAGGGAAAGAGTACCATGATTATATGGTTAAGGTTCTTGTTAATTTCATTCATTGGCTAAAGAAATATAAAGGCCCTATTGGAAATATTAAAAGTTCTATATAATACATACTATGGATCAACAATATTTAAATAACCTTAGACATTCATGCGCGCACCTATTGGCTCATGCAGTTAAACTGTTATACCCCGGTGCCCTAAATGCTATTGGTCCAGCAATCAAAGACGGGTTTTATCAGGACTTTGATATGGGAAAATGGAGTATTTCCGAAGAAGATTTTCCCAAGATCGAAGCCAAAATGAGGGATATACTTCCGCGCTGGGTTAAATTTTCTTTTAATGAAGTACCTCTTTCTGAGGCAAAAAAACTTTTTAAGGATAATAAATATAAGGTCGAAATGGCGAAAGAATTTGCAAAAGATGGAAAGAAATTAATGACAAATGATCCGGGAGATTTTCTTGATCTTTGTAAAATGGGACATGTGAAAAATCCTTCCTTAGAACTTAGGAATTTCAAGTTGCTTTCTGTAGCCGGAGCATATTGGAGAGGAAACGAAAAGAATAAAATGTTGACAAGAATCTACGGTACTGTTTTTCCATCTAAAGATGAACTTGATAAATACCTTTGGCAACTTGAGGAAGCAAAAAAAAGAGATCACCGAAAATTGGGAGTTGATCTTGATCTTTTTGCATTTTCAGACCTCGTAGGAAAGGGATTGCCACTTTTTACTCCAAAAGGAACAATTGTAAGAGATCTGTTAAATGAGTTTTCGCAAAAATTACGGCTCGATAAAGGATTCCAAAAGATTTGGATTCCACATATAGCCAAAAATGACCTTTATAAAACATCCGGACACTGGGACAAGTTCGGTGATGAACTTTTTTTGGTTAGAAGTCAGGAAACGGAAGACCAGATGGTTTTAAAACCAATGAACTGCCCACATCACCAGCAATTGTATGCATCAAGACCAAGAAGCTATAGGGATTTACCGATTAAATACATGGAAACAACAGCAATTTATCGTGATGAAAAAGCAGGCGAAATGATCGGTCTCGCCCGTGTGCGTTCTGTTACGCAGGATGACAGTCATTCGTTTTGTATGCCGGAACAGATTGAAGATCTGTACACAGAGCTTATCCAGATTACTAAAACGTTTTTTGACAAGCTGAGAATGAAATATAAAGCAAGAATCTCCCTTCGAGATCCGAAACAACCTAATAAATATTTAGGTGACATCAAACTCTGGGAAAAAGCTCAGGAAATTCTTTTAAAAATTGCTAAGTCAAATAACCTTGACTATTATGTTGCTGAAGGAGAAGCTGCTTTTTATGGACCAAAAATAGATTTTATGGTTATGGATGCTTTAGGACGTGAATGGCAACTTGCTACACCACAACTTGATTTTGTCCAACCGAAGCGATTCGGTCTTGTATATACTGACCCTAAAGGAAAAGAACAAACTCCCGTTATGATTCATTTTGCATTGATGGGATCCTTAGAGAGATTTTTGTCCGTTTATATAGAGCATACCGCCGGTGCATTTCCACTATGGCTATCACCAGTACAGGTGCATATATTGCCTATCTCTGATAAATTTCATAGGTACTCGCTGAAAATTAAAGAAGAATTCACTAAGTATGGATTTCGCACACATATAGACTTGGAGAATAGGACGCTTGGCGCGAAGATTAGGGAAACAACCTTGCAAAAAATTCCTTTTATGATTATAATTGGGGAGAAGGAATTGGAAAACGAAAAAGAATTTCAAATTTCTGTAAGAACAAGAGAAGGTAGAGATCTCGGATTACTGAGTTTGGAGAAATTTATCAATACTTTAAAAGACCAAATTGAGAAATTTCAGTAATAGACCGCATCAGCACAAGAAATTTTATGCGCTGAATTTTAGAATTGAGGCATCAACGTTACGGGTAGTTGATGATCAATCTAAACAGATAGGAATTTTACCAAGAAGTGAAGCCCTTAGATTAGCTCAAGAAAAAGCCCTTGATTTAGTATTGATAGCTCCAAAGGCAAACCCACCTGTTGCAAAGATCATTAATTTTAAGAAATTCCTGTATCAGGAGGAAAAAAAACAGAAGGAGGCAAAAAAGGGAATAAAAAGAAGCGTAGTAAAGGACCTCAGTTTATCGCTTTTTATTGGACCGGCTGACCTTGAGAGAATTGAACACAAAGGAAAGGAATTTCTCGATAAAGGTCATCAATTACGGTTGAATCTCACCTTGAGGGGAAGGGAAATTGCAAAAAAACAAATGGCTTTTGATTTGATGCACAGATATATTATGACGCTTGGAGAAGTAAATGTATCTAAAGAGCCTAAGTTAGAAGGAAGAGTTATAAGAGCAGTAGTTGCTAAAAAAAAATAATCCGTTCGACATTACTCAGGATAAATATTATGACTAAACAAAAAACACGAAAATCAGCACTTGCTCGTTTTAAAGTCACCAAAAGAGGTAAGCTTTTGCATAGATCATTGCAGCTGAGACATCTGCGTGCTAAGAAAGGCAAAAGGAGAATAAGACAATTAAAACAGCTGAAATCGCTGCGAGGAGTTTTTAAGGGAAAATTAGAAAGAATGTTGGGAAGAAAATAAATTTCAAATGTCAGTTAGTTAAATATTAAAAAAAATTTAAACTTTTAATCTTTAATTACTATGGTACGTGTTAAAGGCGGAATGACAACGCGAAGAAGGCATAAAAAGGTTTTAAAGATGGCGAAAGGCTATTGGATGACACGCCATAAACAGTTCAAGAAAGCAAAGGAAGCAGTTCTGCATGCAGGAGAATATGCATTTGCCGGTAGGAAATTAAAAAAAAGAGATTTCAGGTCTTTATGGATTGTGAGATTAAACGCGGTACTTCGATCCCTTGGATTAACCTATAGTAAATTTATCAGTCTTTTAAGAAACAAGAAAATTGCTCTTGATCGAAAAGTCCTTTCTCAGATTGCAGTCGAATATCCAAATATCTTCAAAAACATCGTTGAGAAAGTAAAATAACTGTTATAGGACTGAAGTAACTCCAACATATTTTTAAGATAGTATCTAAAATAGAAAATTGCTCCAATATCGGTTATAATCTCTTTATGAGAGATTCTTCAGAAATAAAAATAGAGTTTCAGTCCGAGTTAAATAAAGCATCTACACTCGATTATTTGGAAAAGCTCTCGATAAAATATTTAGGAAGAAACGGATCCATAAACAGGCTGTTGCAATCAATGAAGGGTCTCTCCATTGAAGAGAAGAAAGAGTTTGGAACAAAAATTAATGAATTGAAACTGCTTATTTCGCGTAAACTTCAAGATAAAAGGACATTTCTTGCTCAAAAAGCAGAGATAGAATCAGTGATTGATATTACAATGCCCGGAAAAAAATATCTAAGGGGCAGTTTGCACATGCTTACACCTTCAATCGAAGAAATAAGTTTGATTTTTGAGAAAATAGGATTCATACGTGTATCTTATCCTGAAGTAGAGTGGGAGCACTTTGCTTTTGAAGCTCTTAATATGCCGAAGGGCCACCCTGCAAGGGATGATTTTGAGACATTTTACTTTGATGTTAAAGAGCATGAAAAATATGCAAAAATGGTACTATCGCCACATACTTCATCAGGTCAGGTAAGAGAAATGCTCAGATTAAACAGTAAACCACCTATTCGGATGATTAATATAGCAAAATGCTACCGGTTAAACTGTGATACAACTCATACTCCGATGTTTCACCAATTTGAAGGATTATGCGTAGATAAAGGAATAAACATTACTCACTTAAAGGGAACAATAGAGCATTTCGCCAAGGAATTTTTCGGACAGAGCAGGGAAGTTCGCTTGCGACCTCATCACTTTCAATTTACCGAGCCGTCATTTGAGGTTGATGTTAGTTGCGGCGTATGCCTAGGTAAAGGATTCCTTCGACAAGTTCGAGATAAAGAAGTGAAATGTCGTGTATGCAAATCAGGTTGGATGGAGCTTGCCGGAAGCGGAATGGTGCATCCTAATGTATTAAAGGCTGGAGGCATTGATCCAAATATCTATACTGGTTGGGCTTTTGGATTTGGACCTGAGCGTTGCATTATGATGAAGGAAGGCATAAAACTCAGCGACATGAGGATAATGTATGCAAATGATATTAGATTTTTAGAGCAATTTTAGAAATAGTTCATAGTTAGTAGCGATAAATTTATAGCTGCCAACTACAAGTTAGATAATGAATATAAAAATTACGCATAATTGGTTGAAAGAATATCTTGAAACCGATGCGAACCCTGAGGAAATTCAAAAGTATTTATCACTCTGTGGTCCATCCGTTGAACGATTTGAAAAGAGAGGGAATGACTATATATATGATATTGAAGTTACTTCAAATAGAATTGATACTGCCTCGGTGTATGGAATCGCAAGGGAAGCAGCTGCAATCCTACCAAGATTTAACATCAAAGCCCGGCTTAAACCATTTCAACTGACTGAGCCAAAAAAAATAAATAACCCGCTTCCACTCTCAATCAATGACTCATCGCATCTCTGCAAACGTATATTAGCAATTGTCATTGATAATGTTCAGGTTGCTCCTTCACCTCACTATATTCGAGATCGCCTACATGCTGCAAATATTCGTTCACTCAATAATCTAGTTGATATTACGAATTATGTAATGACCGAGATTGGATATCCAACTCATGTATTTGATTATGATCGAATACATACGCAAAAATTTATTCTTCGCTATGCAAAACAAAATGAGGAAATCATTACTCTTGATAAAAAAAAATACCATCTTAATGAAGAAGATATAATCATCGATGATGGTACGGGAAGAGTAATTGACCTTCCCGGAATCATGGGTACTGATAATAGTGTAGTAACCTCTAAGACCAAGAGAGTCATTTTTTTCATGGAATCAAATAACCCGCAGGCTATCCGAAAAAGTTCTTTAAGATATGGTA
>Ga0233420_10000816_pt1 | contig 12470 bp, 5 predicted proteins | sample Watercolumn_Mata_4_FD_183009 | JGI IMG/M metagenome (GOLD analysis project Ga0233420, IMG submission 183009) | Freshwater microbial communities from Lake Matano, South Sulawesi, Indonesia - Watercolumn_Matano_2014_102_MG | ecosystem: Environmental > Aquatic > Freshwater > Lake | place...
GACTCCCGAATAGATTGTCTGGCCGACTACGGCAGCGATCTGTTCGGGAGTCGTGCTCCAATTGGTATGGAATTCAGCCCACTGCAGCATGTTCGTCCACGGCGGTAAATACACTGCCGTGTAGCACTGGCATGTCTGCTGACCGCCAGTCCATGGCAACGCATGGCAACCGCAGTAGTTCACGGGTTGTGGCTCAAATCCTGTATTGATTTGGAATGTTGCCCAGGCTTCATCATATCCGTCGCGCCATGCGGAGAGGTGTACGCCGGGCGGTAACAGGATACCGTGGACTCTGAAATGATTCCCTGTTTGGGCTGAGCCTCCGATTGTCCACGCCGGTTGATTCCAATACGACCACACCGCCCACTCCCCCGCGATCCTGTCGTGTTCCTCGAATTTCCAGGCAGCGCCGGAAAACGAGACAGCGCCGAAATAGTCACACGTTACGACGGCAGCCAGGTGAATTTTCGTGGCTGGGTTGAATGATATATTGCTCAGCGCAGCCAGTTGGGTGCCCGTCATGTGGTTATTCGTGTTTGTGAGCGCCTGGAACAGCGCGGTCTCTCGATCATTCAGAGCCGCATTCTGCCACTGCGTGCCGTCGTGGTATTTCCACTGGCCTGCATCCAGCTGCACGATGGCTCGCCAGTCGGCCTGTTTGATCCAGAACACGGTCCCGCCGTTGTTGGAAAACGCATAGTGGATAGTGGAACTCCCGGTTTTTGTTTCGGACGGAACGAGTTGGTTCCAGATGCTCCACCATGTTGGAGCAACGGCCTGAGCATCGTTCAGATAGACGAGGGATGGAGTCCACGGCGGTTTTTGTGCGGTCGGAGAGTAGAGGAACAGTTCTGCGATCCGAGACGACCCGGCAAGCACGGTGAACCGATACCACTTGTAGGCTGTCGAGTTGTACCAGTTCGTATTCGCAGACCCGGACGCCTGAAGCACGGTCCAGGTCTGGCCGTTGTCGTTCGAGGCTTCGACTTTCAGCGATGTGGGGCCATAATAAACCCAATCCCAGATGTCTACCATTCCCCATTCGACGCATTGCTCGTTCTCCCACCGGATGCACTGCTGTTCCTGTCGCACCACTTCCAGGAGCCTCATCCCCTGAGCGTAGCAGCCGTTCAGGATGGTTGCATTCGTGAATTTCGCCGTGATGCTCGCTCCCGAGCCAGCGCCGGCGTTCCAGCCGTTCCCGTCGGCAGTGGAATTGTCGAACGCCTGGCCTGGGTTCTGCCCTGCGGAACAGTCACACGCGTTCGCGTAGACTCGTGATCCTCGAAGCAGGGTGCCGTCATATTCGATTGCAGTTGTCGGCACTCCCGTTGATTCCAGGCCATAGATGCCGGTCACAGCCGCGGTCACGTGATCACTGTCGATCTCCACCGCGTTGTCTGCGGAGCCATTCCCTACTATCCGAAGGATCTTGCGATAGCCGTCTGCAAAACAGACTTTCTGCATCTTGCCCACGTATGGGCAGGAGTTCCCAGGCCCGAGCGTGAGTCGGCTACCGACCGAATCCACGAAATGGCCGTACCGGGCCGAATCCCTGACGAATGTAGCAATCTGCGGTGCCTGTGTTGCTATGGTAAACTGAGACGTGGATCGTTCCTCGGTCAAGTCGAAATCACCGAACGCCACGTACCCGACGAGAATCGTATTCCCGGAGATCGCCAATTTCTCGTAGGTTGTGGTAGGGCCGGCCCCACTGATCGTCAGGCCGCCAGCCCCCAGGTAGACGTAATAGAACACGGAGTCTACCATGCTTTGCGCATTGAGAACAATCCCGTCGGAATCAACCTCTATGATGTGCAGGTTCGGCGTGACGATCGTGACGGTGCCGGCTCCGACCGGGACCAGTTTCAGAGAATGGTGCGAGTTGATCAGCAATCGCAGCGGACAGCCCTGTGTCTTTTGCAGTTCATAGACCTGCGCTGCATCCATCTGGGCCAGCAGCGCATTATACAGCGATTGGATTTTGAGACCGCTAAACGTGGTGTCGGCGGTCGGGGTGTCGTCATTGATCAGCAGGGGTGTGGGCGCGATAGAGTCTAGGATAAACGTCCCGACAAACCGGCCTGTGGTGTGGATCTTGATCGCTGCTACCCAGCGAGCCTGATTACCGGGCCAATTTTTCGACAGATAGCCCTCCGTGGGCGCTGTCGAACAGAGGAACGGTTTCCCCGCGAACGGTCCCCACAGACTGCGGGAATTCGCAATATAGCAATGCAGCATCTCTCCAGGATGACTCCAAACCCGTGTTCCGTCTGTGAGCGGTGCGGATGGATTGGCCTCTGAGTAGGTCTGCACAAAATCTGCGTTTTTCACCGCCAGCGTGTTCGTGTCGTAATCGGTGTAGGTCTGGACGTATTCGCCTCCGACATGGATGTAGCCGGAGGAGCCGCGCTTTTTTGCAATGACGAATTCCGTCTCGCTCCGGACCACGAAGCGGATCTCCGCGAGCCCGTCGAATGCAATCGGGTCGAGCTGAGGCGGGGCAACCTCCGAAATGTCTGTCGAGGGTCTGAATTTTCCGTTCCCGTCGGTTTTCACCATACCGATCCATCGGGCATAGAATCCCGGCCACGTGTCGGTGAGTCGCCTGTGCATGGGGGCTTTCGTTGTCAGAAACGGCTTCAATCGAAGATCGAGGAGGAATTCGTAGTTGTCGGCCGCACCTTCGTCGTCCTGCCACCACGGCCGGTTGGTGTCGGGATTGATCGAATTGAAATTGAACTGGTCGATTTCCGTGGGGAGATAGATATAGTAGGTCGTGTTGGAGAGGATATTCGTCGCGCCGAGCGACACGTTTCCGTTCGCATCCACAACGACTTTCGGGTCATCGACCGTGATGCTCTGACCCTCTCCCAGACATTGTAGGGAGTCTGGAACGAAGATCTCGCCGTACCGTCCGTCGAGTTTTTGCAGCTCGATGACGTTCTGGTTCACGAACACGACGCGGTAATCGGAATAGTCCCGGAAGGCTCCCACGATGTTCGGCCTGCGGGAGATCAGCGAAATGTCGATACCGCGGGCGAATCGCGGAAATCTGTTGCTGTCGAGTACGACCTCAGTCCGGATGCGGCCCGCGAGTTTCGCGTTCCTTCCTACACCCGATGCGGCCATGTACTGGCCGTCAGGTTCCGTGGTGGAGAGAAAGAGTTTTCCACGAAAATCCCACGCAGCCGTGTCTTCATAGACAGGATCACCAGTCAGAGCACCTACTGAGAATTGATCGGAAAGGGTGTTTGCGAGGTATATCCAGTATTCGGTGTCAGGGTGCAGATAATCGGCTTCTATTGTGCCGTCGATGGTCAGGCTCAGGACCGGACAGGTATTAAACACGCTGCACGAGGGCAGCGGGACAATCCGATCGCCAGCAACACTCTCGTACCCGGTGCCCTCTGCATTCGCCTCGATACCGATTTCGACGGGGGTAATGAAACGCAGTTCACTGTTCGGCGCCAGGAGGGAGATGAATCCTCTCGGAATATGTCGATTGGGCTCGTCGTCGTCCAAACCGCTGTGTGGCGGACGACGGAATTCATAACCGTTCCATCGAACCTCCACGTCAGGTTCGAGTAGTCGGTGCGCTTCTCCCACAAACAGACCGACCGCCGGGATCTCGTTGAGGTTTTTGATGGTCCAGAGGAATTTTATGAGTTTGAACGATCGGTCCAGAGAATCCCAATAGTAGCAGCTCCCCCGCCATTTCTCCGTCACCGGATCGTATTCGCCCTTCACCCCCCACACCTCACCGAACGGGCGCTGCGTTGTCGGGAGGTCCTCAACCCTATCTACCGTCCCGGCTAGTTCCAGGTTCTTCCAGCCGGTCCCGTCGTACCATATCCAGTGTTCAACATCCCGGATGAATCTGCGCTGGCCGAGGACGTTGCCCTCGGGTGATACCCGTCCCATCTCGCGGCCGTAGCTTTGGCCATCGCCGAAAAACGGATTGTCAGTGGTGGGGTATTCAGGCCAGGTTGCCATTCGGTTATGCTCTACGCGTAGGCTTGGCTCTTTTTGCCGGTATCGCTCGGACCAGGCAAGCTGTATTGATCCGGGACTGCCGGCTGCGTCCCGTTCGTGCGGAAATTGAAATTCACGGTTTCAAAGCCTTCCTGGATGGATTCCTCATCACGAGCAATCTTCACGGCCTTGCCATAGATCAGCCAACATGCCTGAGCGTGCTCGTCCCACGCGACACCGCCCTCTTTCTCAGCCTCCTTTTTACAATCCTGTTGGGATTTTCCGAGGGGCTGGCGGCCGTAACCCTCTTTTGTTCCGGGTTGGGCCTTCGGACGGTCTGACGGAGTTTGGCCTGGGAGTTTTCCAGCCTTTTCCAGTCTGTCGAGATTTGGTGAGTCCCACATAGTCGTTACTCTGCCGATTTTTGGCTCCGCTCCGTGATGACCGGAGCCTTTAGTTCGTCCAGACGAGCCTCCATTGCCTCAATTCGCGCCGCCAGGTCCTGGTTCAATTGGCGCAATTCTTTCACGCGTCTGTCGCCCGCGGTGCTGCGGGGAATCAGAACACCCGGTTTCGGCCCTCTCCGAAAGCCGCTCGGAGGTTGGTTGAATATGTCGGTCATGATGTTCTCCTATGCCGCTGCCGCCTCGATGCAGCTCAGTCGCACGTTCTGCACCTTCGGCGTCTGAGCCTGGTTGCTGGTCGCGAGGTGGATGCGAAGTCTGCACTGGTCGAATTCGGCCAGTTTCATGGTGCCGCCGGAGGTGTAAGCCCCGTTGCCGCTGCTGTTCGCTCCGGTCGTGGGATTCACCAGCTCCGCAGTTCCGGCCGGCTCGTTGACGTTCTTCAACCTCCACGTTCCATTGGCTGCTGTGTTGCCCTGAACACCGGAAATCGTGACGATTGCGTTCTCCTGGAAGCCGTTCGCAGCGGACGTGATTGCAATAGGAGTCGCGTTCGCGGCACCGCTCAAAGATGCCTCATCAGGCGTCTCGAACAGGTATTCGTCGTATGGCTCCGTTTTGATGATCGGACTGTATTGCGTCGGGACCTTCAGCCGCACCCACGTCTCACCGTCATCTATCGTGTAATACACGGTGATGTTCCGGGTGCCGGTCCCGTCGAAGCCGTCTGCATCCACATCGAGGTACACCTGGACCTTATCCGGATACTGCAACGGATCATCGAATTGAATCTCATTGAATACCGCATCCGCCTCCATGTCGTGCAGCAGGAACAGGATCCCGGTGCCCCATTTGTCAATGATGCGGAAAGTGCCGCCGATGCTCGTCACGTCCACGCGAATTTTCACCTGAGTCACCACGCTGGACAGGCTCGTATTCAGCCCCGCCGTGAACGGTATCCAGGACAGGCCGCCGTCAATCGAGTATGACCACGCGACTGCGGTTCCGGGCGCGAGGAACTGTTCCACGCGGGCCACGAATGCGTTCGCCTCGATCCCCGTGAGGTTGTCGAACACGATCTGACAGGCATTCTCAAAATTGCTCTTGTAGATCTTGTATTTGAGGTCTGCCCTCGTCATGGCCTCCCAGGTTGAGGCGTTGGGGGAGTGGAACAGCACGCCGCCTGCGGGCTGAGCCATGACGATCTCGCCGCTCACCACATCCGCTTTGCCGAGTTCAGCCATCCACACCTCGTAGTCGGTGCAGTTGGTTTTCAGCACGATACAGTATTCCTCGGGCTGATAGGCCAGCACGTCCGCGAATGTGAAGATCGTCTCAGCCGTGCCGTCCTTCGAGACGTTCACCTGCACCGGCCCCAATGTGCAGGAGGCCAGCACTTTTCGAGATGGATACCCGTTCAGGCACTCCCGGATCTCGCATGTCACGGGAATGGTCGCGCTCTTCGATGCGAAAAAGATCCCGATCGCGCTGACATACACGTTCGCCTCTTTCACGAGGAACGTCTGAGCGAGCGGGTCAACATATTCGAATAATTGGAGGCTCTCCTGCACCGTCTCGGTGATGATTTTCGCGCTCGTGAACCCGAGGGTCGTTTTCTGCTTCGTGGTCCGCCATCCACTCGAATAGAATTGATGCAGAGCCGATGAAAGCGTCGGGTTCGTGGTGTAGAGGGTTTTGATGGTCGCGGTGCCGGTGGGGATTTTCCCAGGCATCACGAATTTGCCGGTGTACGCACCGCTGGCATTGGCCTTTATCGTGGTTTTGCCCTGGTACGCCGCCCCCTGCTGGCTGCTGCCGGTGGCCACGGCGTTGACCAATTTGCCCGCGATCTCTACCGCATAGTCGCCGTTTGGAATGAGATTCTGCGCTGTCAGTTCGATCTCGAACGGATCACCGTCATCATCCTTGGTTCGCATGAACGTGGCCATGGTCAAATCGACCACGCGGTCTCCGAGGTCAACAATCTTTTTGTCGGGCTGAAGTGATTTCTGCGTGCCGGAACGCCAGATGTCGCCCACGTTCCACGAATTTGCCACGAAATGTTGCCCGAGAGCCTCTTCAGTCTGAATCCGGCCAAACCCGGTCCACAATTTGCTCCATTCCTCGCCGGTCGCGTTCTGGTTCGCGTTGACTGTCTCCGCAACCTGGGGGATGTTCGATTCCCATGAGTTCCACGCGACTTTGGAGAAGTCCTCCGGGAGCAGTTGGGAAAGCACTGCGGAGAGATTGTTGTCATAGTCCGCGTTCAGGTCCGGGCGCTGCGTCGAATCCTGGAACATATCAATCTCGGGAATGATGCTCAATTCACCGCTGGCGAAGGACACTACGTCGTCGGGGTTGATGTTGATCTTGGAGGTCGCCTTGAGTTGCTGGTCGTACACCTCGGGCTGATAGTCCAGCATGATCGAGTTGCCCACTTTTTTGATCCCGCTCGACTCACTGAGGCTCGCTCCTACCCGCTTCGCTGTCTGAGCAGCCGGCAGCCGGAGGCACCGTTCCGCCGTGTCCAATGCGGCCGTGAATTTGATCCCGTTTTTGTTGAATGCCACATCAGACCGGCCGAACCCGGCCAGCGCATCGGTGAATATGCCTCTCGATCCGGTCGCGGCCGGGCCGTATGCAACGCTCTCTTCCAGGCTTTTCTGTTCGTTCCAGTACTCGAGTCTCTCCACTCGCCGCAGGAGTTCATGGAGCCCCTGCTGAGTGATCCGAATCGGCTCCACAGAGCGGATCGTCACGTCCTGCGGGCCGTAGGTGTATGGAGCAATGGCGACCAGCGAGAGAGTGAGATTGCCGGTTTGTTCCGCCGGGATCTCGATCTTCTTCGACGGTGTTCCTGCAATCACGTTGAAATTGCCCTGCGGGTCAATACAGATCTTGTCGAACCGGCCCAAATAGAAATCGAAATCGAATGTTGGGCTGTACCCGCTGGTCGGCAGCGTACCGAGCGTTCGCCAGTCAACACAATCCCGGAGGTCGTATTCCGATGCGATGCCGGGAGCCTGTTCGATGCGGGAGTACATGTCGTAGGATTGTGCAGCCACGAAGTCGCCTTCCGTCGCGTGCATCCAGAATTCGAACGTCACGTAGTAGGTTGCAGCCGTGGTCGGCTGCCCCCCTGGAACCACACCCTGTGCTCCGGCCGCGGACCAGTCGATCTGCGAGGTTGCATGTCCCATGACAGTCGAGTTCTTCAGGAGTGAATAGCTGTTGTACTGGCTCTGTCCCTGTCCAGCGGAGTTGTTCACCTGGACGATCCGCACTACGTCGGATGCGCTCCCGGATAGGCCAGTCACTGGCGTGCCGTCAATGACCTTCGCATAGGACCCGCCGGTGAACACGAGGTTGTCCTGTCCATCTTCCGCGCCCTTCACGACCCGAGCATCCGTCACGCGGACGAGCACGCGGCTCGCAAGCGTCGCCGTGTAGTTGTACGCGTATTTCACGTAATAGGTGGCGCCGGGATTAGGATCATTGCCGCCGAGAGTAGCGAAATTGATGGTGTCGCCGGTCTTCACAAAATCCACACCCAGATGGTAATCGAACTTCCCGTCGTGCGCGTTGGCCTGGCTGTTGGACGCACCGATGATCGAGGCCACATTCACATTGGCCAGATTGTCGATATGGGTGCTCCCGTTGTGGGTCACAGCCTCGACTATCGTGACCCGATAGACCATATCCGAAATGGCCTTGATGAATTTCTCGTTGCACGGATAGATGCGCTGCCCGCCGGGATTCGTGATCCCGACCGTGAGACCCAATTCGGTGTAACCGTCGCCGCTCACCGCTTCAATCGCCAGTGTCTTCCCCGGTGCGGCCTGAATGGAAATCGCTGCGCCCACTGCAACACAGTTGACGAGATCGCCTCCCTCTGCGGACGGGTAAGCATTCACCGCTGCCTCGATGTCTGAGCACACGGTCGCCGCGGTTTTGTTGTTCCCGGAAAACGTGACGGTGTGGCTATTTCCCAAGCCCACTTTGAGTTTCAGTTTCAGCCCGTTAACGTCGAAATCATTGTCGCTCACCGTGCCAAGCACAATCCCGCCAGGAGCGAGGAAATCGCCGGTCGTGGAACCGTTCCGGTGATCCGTTCCCAGAGCGCGACTGATGTCCGCATAGCGTCGGTCATACGTTTCGACCGGCCAGCCTTCAACATAGGCCTTGCCAGGCCCGATCCAGATACGCTGTTTCGTCGCATCGGTCGGATGATCGTCCGCCTTCATCTGGAACGGTCGCACGCAGAACGAGCCTGCGTGGTCGTGCATTTGTGTGGCGAGAGTGCGCTGAAGAACCGTTCGTTCCGGATCGAGCGTTTTCGTTTTCGGCACGCCGTCGATAAATTCCTGAATATCGACCTGTGCAGGATCGTTCAGCGTCCACTCGACCTGAACAATGAGACGATCCATTCCCGGCTGGCAATACTGCCACGCCACATTTTCGTCGGGGTCTCGCAAAACCACGTCACCCAGGTGGGTTACGACGTCAGGCGTGATTTTCAGGCCGACACGCTCCGTGCCGGTCCCAGTAATCGTGATCGTCCCTGCAGGCACCGGAATGAAAAACCCCTCCAGGGTGATGCGCCCCTCTGAGAACTGCCACTGATTGCTCCCCAAAGACTTGGGGTTGCACCCCTCAATCACGTCACCGTCTTTGTGGATGGTCCGCGCAAAGTTCCTGATCGCCTTGAATATGAGTGCCTGTAAATCGGTTATCTCCGAACGCTGCGCGAGTCGCCCGGCATGAGGAGCCAGCATCAGCCATTGCGGGCGGCCGGACGTGTTCGTCTCCGGCGGATGCACCGCGGTTGTGGCCGCGCCCGTGTCCCAATGGGCTTCGACAGCGGCCGTTACTTCGGCCAGCAAATTGTAGGTGGTGCCGTTCCATTTGAAATACCGGATATACTGCGCTCCGGGCGGGACAGCATCCACGTCGAGCCGAATACGGTTCAACCCGCTAAGCGTTGCAGGGCCGTTCGAGCACACAACAACGGCCGACGCGATGGTCTCACCTACCAAGGTCCTGAACGTCGCGCAGTATCGGTACTCCGTGGTTCCAGGAGTGCCGTCCACGGTCGGTGCAACCATTACCGGTGCGGCCAGATGGTCGAATGCCCTCAGTTTATAGTCGTGTAGTGCGTCTATCAGCATGTCAGGCTCCTACATAAATTCGATAACGAACGCGACTTCCCGCTCCTGTTCGTCACGCGCGAGTGACCAGGCGAGGTGATTCGCCAAATGAGCGAGAATTCCCGTGCTGGTCACGTCTCCGGGGGCGATCCACAGATCGTTTTCGTGACCGCTCGCGGGGACGAGGCCGACGCAAATCCCATGCTGCCGGAATGTATCGACGGGCATGGTCGGATTTGAGGCGGGCTGAAACAGGCCCCGCACGTAGCAGAATCGTGCAATCTCCGTGTAGGCGTTCTCGTCTGCTACGAGGTCGTATTGCTGGCCGTTTACCGTAATGTCACCGCCGGATTCGACCGGTTTCACGAGCGAAACGGTGTGAGGCACGGTGTAGACGAATGCTTCCTCGATTGCGGTCTGGAGCGGGTCCTCTGCTGGCGGTGCTTCCTCGTTCGGCCACACGGTTGTTCGGCCCAGGCCGACCCATAGAGAAGGCTGGTTCTTGAAATCCAGCGCCCGACGAACACAGTCTGCGTATGGTGTTATGCTCATGGCTCGCCTCCTATGCCGCTCGTCCCAACTCAGGGGGCCGCAGTTTCACGAGGTTTGCACCGCTGTGTGGAATCAACCAAACGTGCTCGCCGTCGAAGACCGCACCTTTGAACGGATACGACCCCTGCCCGTGATAGAAGGCCGTCATCGCACCGGTGGCGGGGTTGAGTTTCAGTATTTTCGTAGAGTTGTATGGCACGAGCCAGATGCTCACCCCATCGAAAACCCCACCAACAAACGCAGATGAACCGCAGCCGTGAGCGTAGGTCGTCATCCCGCCAGTGGCTGGGTTGATTTTGATTACACTGGCTGACCCGTAGGGAACCATCCAGATGTTCTCGCCGTCGAACACGCCGCCGGTGAATGCGTTCGCACCGGCGCCGTGAGCATAGGTGGTCATTCCGCCGGTGGCGGGATCTACCCGTACCAAGTTCGATGATCCAAGCGGGATGAGCCAGATATACGCACCGTCAAACACCGCGCCTTTGAACGCGTATGTTGCCTGACCGTGAGCGTAGGTCGTGATGGCTCCGGTCGCGGGATTGAATTTCACCACATTCGTAGCCTGGGCCGGCGCCATCCAGATGTTCTCGCCGTCGAACACGCCACCGACGAACGCCCACGCACCCTGTCCATGAGCATACGGTGTCATTCCGCCGGTGGCGGGATTCACTTTGAGAATGTTTGCACCATTGTTCGGAATGAGCCAAACGCTCGTTCCGTCGAAAACAGCCCCGCTGAATGCCCAGTTTGCCTGTCCGTGAGCATAGGTGGTCATTCCGCCGGTGGAGATGTTCACCTTGATGAGATTCGTGGAGGCATAGGGTGCAAGCCAGAGATTCACTCCGTCGAACACGCCGGATTCAAACGCGCTGGCGACCTGCCCATGTGCATACGCCCCCGCTATGGGACACCACAAACTCGTGACGACCGCTGTGCCCGTGGCGTGCAGAGTTCCGGATACGGTCACGGTGGTCGCATTGTTGTCGGTGATCGGGAGCCACACGCCCGTTGCGGGGCTGCCGCTCGCATAGGAGAATACGTATTGACCTATGAGCGCATCCACAACCCACGTGCCGGCCGAACGAGTGAACACCGTATCGCTGGTGCGTGTGCCCGTGATTTCAGACGATTGCGCGACCTTGGAGAATGGCGGCCGCCCTTGCCCCAGGCCGGTGTTTCCTGCTGAAATAGCTCGTTTCCCACCATGAACGACCTGAATCAGAGGTCTGTTCGGCCCCACGACGAGGGACCTACCTCCAAAATCCCCGCTCACGGCCGCACTCGCGCCTGAGATCGCGCCTGTCACGATCAGCGGCCCACAGACGTATTTCCCAGCCACTGCCAACCATCGCGTGTTCCCAGCGTCACCCGTGGCGAGCACATCCAAATGGTTGACCGTGTAACCCGATCCCGTCGCCTCATAGCGGTAGAAAGATTCCGTTTCCACCACGTAGCAGCGGTAATTGTCCACGCCTTTCGCAGCCTCGGCAGCCGCTACAGTGGCGTAGACCTCCTGGTCGTATGGCAGGGAGTTCCATGCCGTCGCTCCGTCTCCGACCTTGCGTCGCCCGGTGTCGGATTCATAGCCATCTTCGCCTGCCCTCAAGATTGTATTGCTTGCAGCCCACGCTGCTGCTGTGCCCCGGCGCAACCGCCATCGTGCTAATTCCTCTGCCATTGCTATATCTCCTCAGAACGGGGTTGTTTCCGTCAAACCATACGCACCCGTCGAATGAACGCATCATGCGCTCGTTGGTCGCCCCCAATAGGATCAAACGCGGTGATCCCCTCGTTATACAGCCACGCATGTTTGCGGTTGCGAAACGCAGCCAGAGCCACAGGGTGCAGGTCGTCCAGTTTTTGAAATGGATAGCCCGCTCCGTGGCTGTCGATGTTCGAGCGCACCCAGCCTGACGTCTCCGTCGCGTCCATCCACAGCGTCATCGGCGCACCGAGCCGCAGTTGCGGGAACGTGCTTTGCATTTGAGCCAGGCTGTCGTCATGGCTGAACATGCGGTCGATGAAGTCATCGCGGTTGGCGAACACGTATCCGATCGGCATTTCGCCACCATCAATCATGAGTCCGGGTAGACTCAGCTCTGCTGCCCGCGTCAAAAGCCCGACATGGAACCAGTAATATGTCCACCACGGATCATATAAGACGGGCATTATCATCCAGATCGTGGCTGCCGGGAATGTTGCCGCAATCACGTCTGCGATACCGGCCCCTATCCATTGACACTGCTGCTGCACCTGAGCCTGCGTTATCCCGGTGTCGCGGGCGACCGCATAGACAGCGTGGTTGCCGCCGTTACCCAAATACATTTCAGGATCGAATAAAATCCCAGGCCAGCCTTGAACTACGCATAGTTCCAATGCTGTAGTGAGG
>Ga0233420_10000817_pt1 | contig 12445 bp, 12 predicted proteins | sample Watercolumn_Mata_4_FD_183009 | JGI IMG/M metagenome (GOLD analysis project Ga0233420, IMG submission 183009) | Freshwater microbial communities from Lake Matano, South Sulawesi, Indonesia - Watercolumn_Matano_2014_102_MG | ecosystem: Environmental > Aquatic > Freshwater > Lake | place...
AGAAAGGACTGAAACTTATTGGGATGAAGATGATGGGATTGGATGAGGCTTTACTTCGTGAGCATTACGCTCATCTTGCAGATAAACCTTTTTTCCCAGGCTTGGCAAAATTTATGCAAAGCACTCCTGTTATCGCAATGTGCTGGGAAGGACTTGAAGTAGTGGAGGCTGTTCGTAAAATTACCGGTATTACAAAAGCTCGTCAGGCTGAAGCGGGTTCTATCCGTGGAGATTTGGCAATGAGTGTTTCTTGTAATGTTGTTCACGCTTCTGATTCTGTAGAAAACGCAGAAAAAGAAGTTGCAAGATTTTTCAAAGTCGATGAATTGCATAAATACGACAAGTCCGAATATATGCATATTTATGCGGCTGACGAATTGGTATAAATATTATGATAATTGAAGAATTGCAAAAAAAGGCGGCTCAAATCAGAGTCGATTCATTGACGGCGATTAGTCGTGCCGGCAGTGGGCACTCCGGAAGCTCGATGTCGTGCGTTGAGATTTTGGTGTCTTTGTATTATGGGAAAATAAGTGAAAAATATGTGGCAAAATTGGATCCAAAAAAACCTCAATGGGAGGAACAAGATTATATAATTTTATCTAAAGGACAGGCTGTTCCGACACAATATGCGATTTTGGCAGACCTTGGATTTTTTAATAAAGACGAAATGGATTTTTTGCGCAAAGTAAATAGTCCGCTTCAGGGCTATCCAAACGTGAAAGTTCCCGGAATAACGGTGCCTGTGACTTCTCATGGATGTGGTTTGTCGATTGCTACCGGATTGGCGATGGCCTTAAAAATGGATCGTTTGCCAAATAAAGTTTTTCCGATTTTGGGAGACGGAGAATTACAAGAAGGACAAGTATGGGAAGCGGCCATGTGTGCGGCTCATTACAAATTGGATAACCTGATAGCATTTATTGATAATAATGATTTGCAAATAGATGGGCCGGTGAGAAGTGTGATGGATGTGATGCCGATTCAGGACAAATTTGAAGCTTTTGGATGGAGGGTGATCCATGTGTGGCACGGACATGATTTCGACGAAATTTTGGATGCGCTTGCTAAGGCTTTTACCACGAATAGGCATCCTGTTTGTATTTGGTGTCATACAGTTGAGGGGAAAGGAATTGAGTTTGCTGAAGGAAAGCCTTATTACCACGATGTTCCATTGAGCGAGGTAGAACTTGCAGAAGTGAAAAAGAAACTTGATCCGATTGTCGCAGATAATTTAAAAATGTTTGGAAATGAATGATCTAATTCAAGTTGGTGAAAAAATTAGTATGTTGAGAGCTCTTGCTGACGGCTTGGTAAAACTTGCGAGAAAGCATCGTAATATTGTTGTTCTGTACGCTGATTTTGGAACAAAGCTTGGACTTAAAAATTTCTGTTTAGCTTTTCCAGAGAGGTGTTTTAATTTTGGATTATCAGAGGAAAATGTGGCGGCGGCGGCAGTAGGGTTTGCAGCTAGAGGAAAAATTCCTTTTGTAATTGGATTTTCAAATTTTGCCGGAAAGGCTTGGGAACAAATTCGAAATAGTGTTTGTTATCCAAATTTGAATATTAAATTTGTGGCTACAAATGCCGGGATTTCTAGTGGTGAAGACGGAGTTGGTTATCAGCTCACAGAAGATATTGCGATCATGAGAACCCTTCCAAATATGAAAGTAATTTCCCCGGTAGATTATTATGAAGCAATGAGCGGATTGGAGCAGGCTTTTTATAGTTTTGGGCCGGTATATATGAGACTCGTAAGTAAAGAAATTCCGGTTATTTTGAACGAAGCGTATGAATTTGGATTTGGGAAAGCGAAGGTTTTGAAAGAAGGAATTGATGTGTGTGTTTTTACTCATGGAGCTCTTACTTCAAATGTTTTGGAAGCAGCGATGGTTTTGGAGGATGAAGGAAAATCGGTGATGGTGGTGGATAGTGCTTCGATCAAGCCGATTGATGCAGATAAAATTATTGAATGTTCTATGAAGGCGAAAAAATGTTTGGTTGTTGAAGATAATAATTTGAGCGGGGGTTTATTTTCGGCGATTGCAGAGGTGTTGGCTGAATGTAATCCGGTTTCTTTGCGAGGAATCGGGCTCAAAGATCGTTTTGCAGAGTCGGGAAGCATGGAAGATTTGTATAAGAAATATGGGCTTGATGTCATTGGGTTGACGAACAAAATTAGAGAATTTATTGGATAGATAAGCGCGTTTTTGCTACAGATTGGTTTTCTTAGAACTTTTTGTTATACTCGAGTTGCTACTTAAAACACCTTAAATATGAGCAATTATCCAGTGAAACTTTTTTCCGGGACTTCTCATCCGGAACTCGCGAAAGAAATTGGTAAGTATTTGAAAGTGCCAGTTTCAGAGATGTTGATTTCTAGATTTGCTTGTGGAGAAATATACGCGAAACCGATAGAAACAGTTCGAGGCATGGATGTTTTCTTGGTTCAAACCGCTTCACCAAGAGTAAATGAAGATTTAATGGAACTTTTTATTATGATAGATGCTTTGAAAAGATCTTTTGCCGGAAGAATTCACGTAGTGATGCCAAATTATGCTTATGCCAGGCAAGATAGAGTCGCTTCTCCCAGAGAACCAATTTCGGCAAAATTGGTAGCTGATTTGATTTCTGCAGCAGGAGCAGATCATGTGATTGCAATTAAGCTTCATACTGATCAGGAGCAAGGGTTTTTCAATTTCCCGGTAGACAATTTGAATCCAAATAAACTTTTTGCAGATTATTTCACTAAGAAGAAGATAAAGGATTTGGTGGTGGTTTCACCTGATGCGGGTGGAGCTAAAGAGGCAAAGAAATTTTCAGATTTACTAGGTGCAAATTTAGCAATTATTCATAAATCTAGGCCTGCTCATAATAAATCAGAAGTTACCCATGTCGTAGGAGATGTTAAGGGAAAGACGTGTTTGATGTATGACGATATGATTGATACGGCTGGAAGTGTAACAGCCGGAGTTGAGGCTTTGCGAAAAATGGGAGCGAGCAAGGATATTTATTTAGCGGCTACTCATGCTGTTTTTTCTGCTCCGGCAACTGAAAGATTGTCCAAAGCGGGATTTAAAGAAGTAGTTGTGAGTAATACGATTCCTGTTCCAAAAGAAAAACAATTTAAGGGGCTAACAATTTTATCAGTAGCTCCACTTTTGGCTAAAGTTATTAACAATATTCACGAAGCTAAATCAATTACAGAAGTACTTAAATAAATTTACTATGCTAGACGATGTTGAAAAGCAGCTTATTTATATCGGGAGTGACCATGCCGGTTTTGCGAGTAAAAATGAGCTTAAAAAATATTTGGTAGAAACCGGTCGCGAAGTTACTGATTTGGGGACTTTTACCGAAGAAAGCGTGGATTATCCGGATATTGCGAGAGAGGTTTCTGAGAAAGTTTTGGAAACTCCGGGATCAGTGGGAGTTTTACTTTGCGGAACGGGAATAGGAATGTCGATGGCGGCTAATAAGTTGCACGGGATTAGAGCTGCTTTATGCAATGATGAAAATGCTGCTGAAATGAGTAGAAGGCATAATGATGCTAATGTTTTGGCGATGGGGGCGAGAACAACGGAGGCAGAAATACTTAAGAAAATTCTCGAGAAATTTTTGACTACGAAATTTGAAGGGGCGGACCCTGAAGGAGAGAGACACTTACGAAGAGTTGAAAAAATGGCTGAGATCGAAAAAAATAAAAAGAATCAATAAATTCTGACGAACATTTTATGAAAATAAAAATTGCTCCATCAATTTTGTCTGCTGATTTCGGGAAACTAAATGCAGATATTAAGACTATTGAAAAGGATGTTGATCTAATCCATGTGGACGTGATGGATGGGCATTTTGTGCCGAATATTACGATTGGGGCGCCGGTAGTTTCCAAAATAAAATCTACGAAACCTTTGGATGTGCATTTGATGATTGAGAATCCGGAAAACTATGTAGAGGATTTTGCAAAAGCGGGAGCTTCGATAATTACTGTGCATGCAGAGGCGTGTAAAAATTTGGCAAAATTATTGAAAAAAATTCGCGGACTTGGAGTAAAAGCAGGAGTTTCGGTGAAACCAAAGACGCCGATTTCCAAGATTTATAAAGTGCTTGATTTGGTGGATATGGTTTTGGTGATGACTGTTGAGCCGGGATTTGGAGGCCAAAAATTTATGGAAGACATGATGAAAAAAGTTTCGACATTGCGTACTAAGAAAAAATCTTTAGATATTGAAGTTGATGGGGGAATTAATGCGGAGACGGCAAAAATTGCGGTGAAAGCAGGAGCGAATGTTTTGGTGGCGGGGAGTTATATTTTTGGGGCGAAAAACAGGAGGAAAGCGGTAGAGAGTTTGAGGTAAAGGCGTCTTTTAGAGGTTGACCGTTTTGACTATTCGTGTTATATTGACACTACTGTTTTGTTTATAATTTTGTATGAATAGGAGGGGCGCTGATGGAGAAAAAGATAGGAGAAATGATAATTTTATAGATGATATTGGCATAACGGCTGATCGAGTTGCTTCCAGATTTTTGAATACAAGCGGTGAGCCGGTGATGGATTTTGTTAATCATGTTGATCTGGGAAGGGTTAATATTAGGATTAGAGAACAGGGTAATTTGCCTGGTAGAAAAGGAGTTTTTCCGTTTGATATTACTTTGATTCATGAGGGAAAAGTTGCTGCTAATTTTGCAGTTAATACTGCCTGGTCTTTGGATATTTATCATAGAATTGTTACGGCTGGATATCAGGGGATGGGATTGGCTTCTTTGTGCATGGCAATTATTGAATCGATAGCAAAGCAGTCAGAACTTGATATGGAGGCTGATGTTGTTGAGACGGATGTTTTATGTGATGAAGAGGGTGATGGAATTAAAGATTTTGAACCTATTGTAGTGCAAAGAGATGTTTTGGAGATGCTTTATAAACGTGGATTTTTGCCTGGAAATGATGATTCAGCTAGGCTTGTCGAGCAAGTGAGAACAGAGGATGGGTTTAGAACAGTTTCAACAACAGAGGGAGTCAAAGCTGTTCCCAAAAAAAGGCCGCAAAGAATAAGTGATTTTTCTTTGCTTATGAAAAAATCTTTTAATAAGGGTGGGGGAAATTTTATTGCAGGATAAATTTATTAGGGAATTGAAGGATTGGGCGGGCGGGTGGTAAATGCGTGGATTGTTTTGTCTTCTTCGGGGTGTTTTTTTGCGTAAGCATCTAAAACTTCTGTAACTTTCTCAGATGTTTGAAATCTGGTAATTTCGATTTCTCCTTTGGCCCAAATCTCGAGTTTTTGAATGTATTCACGGTCTAAAGCTTCGATCATGTGGGGATGAGTGGAGGCTAAATCTTCATATACTTTTAAACAGGTGTGAATTAGGCGAGGCAGAGCGTTTCCGAGAGGGAATTGAATATTGTCATGGTCATTAATAGCCCAGGAAATAAGTCTTTCTACTGCGTTACGAAGGTCTCCTCTTTTGGAAATGACTTGTTTTTCGGTATCGGATGGTTTGGTAATTAGATTATTTGCGCGGTCTTCGAATTTTAAAATTAAGGCGTGCTGGAGAATGGTTTTTGGATCGCTAGATTTGTGAGTGCCTGGTGTTTGGGCAATAGCGTTTGCACGGATTAAAAATCTGGTTAACTTTCCATTATCATGATCGTCTTTGAATGTCATGGCAGTTTTGCAAGGAGGATTTATCTCTTTTAGATTGCGTATACCGTATTTGATCTGGATGCCGCGAATTTTTGCTCTTAAAGCTGATAAGGAAAGATCTAAATCTTTTTCGGTTAATAGCCCTAGGGATAATAAAGTTTGAGTTTCTCCGAATAAATTTTGCCTAATAGCCGTTGTTATTTCAGCACGGTCTAGAGGAGCTTTGTTTTCTTGAGGTTCTTTGCCTGGAATACTGTCGGTTAAAATTCTTAAGATTTTGGCAATGTCTTGAAGGGTTTGGGGATTGCTAATTAAGTCCAGGTGTTGATCTTTGAAATCTTCGGCGGGGTCTTCGTGGTTGGTAGCTGTGTCAGATGAAGCTAATTGAGGAGTTATTAGAGGGTTGATACTGGTGTCGTACGAATCGACTTTATCACGCAGAGATTTCATCGTGGATTTCAATGATAAAGTGGTGTCTTCTACGGTATCATGCATTGGGCCTACTGCGGCTAAAAGTATTGGATTAATTTTTGGATTATTCCAGTCTATAAAAGGAAGAGTGTCTAAAAGTGCAGCCAAAGTGACTCGTAAAGTGTGCATTGCGTAAGGAATGCCTTCATATTTACGAAGGCGGCCTTTCGGCTGTTCATTATGAGAAGCTTTGGCAATTTGAATACATTGATAAGCTGTATTAATTACTCTCGCTACAAAATTTCTTTGTTTTAAATGTTGGCGAATTGGTTCGTTGTTCGGGATAGCTCTTTTATCACCAGATTTGCTTGTTTCTAATAGTAATTCGTAATAAAGACGAAGGCTAACCATGTAGTCGCGATGATTTGGGTAAAAACTTTTGCGAGCATTTTTTTCATCTCTTTGCCAATTATTTAACCTGGATCTTTTTCCAAGCTTTGGCGATCCCGGGGTGACTGTATGCAGGATTCCATCTCGATATTTTTTAGGAATGGGAAGCGGATAATTGTCGACAATGTTTTTGGCTACTTTCCCTTTGGGAGTAAATCTTTCTATGGCTAAAGTTGGAGTATTGGTCCATTGACGTTGAAGGCCTTTAAAGGTGTCTTCCAATTCATGTCGTTGTTTGACTAGTTCATCCCAGGCTTTACTAATTGCTGGGCGACATTTAGGATCTACAATTCCCATAATTGATGGATATTGAAGAAAGGGAGGAACATTAAGATATTCTCGTTCTAGTTCTAAGAAATAGGCACTTTCTTCGCTAAAACAATCTTCGGGAGAGGTGTTTGCCGGGTATCTTTCACGAAACATCATGCAATATCCGACACGGAGGCTGATTGCTTCTTGGAGGGCTGTTAAATCCGGTGATTTTGTGGGCTCAGGGTTGCCCAAACTCTCTAACATGATAAATGCATGACAAAGGTAAACGATTTTACGCTTTTTAGTCTTCTAAAGTCAATGTTTAAGGTGGCTGATTGCGGGGTTGGTTTGCAGGGAGAAATTGGTTGGAGTATAATGCGGGTTGTTATTTTTAACCCTCATTTATCTATGACTGATCGTTTTACTACGACCACGACTACCGGCTATGGTAGTAGGATAATGAATTCCATCAAAGGGGTGGTAGGTTTTATCCTTTTTGTTGCTTCATTCGGGGTTTTATACTCGAATGAAGGCAGAGTAGATATGTCTCAAATTGCAGTTACCGCCGTGGATATTAGTGCAACAACTCAAGATACGGCTAATGACGGAAAATTAGTTTCAACTACAGGAGTTTTTACTTCTGAAGAAACAATTGGGGATAATATGTTCCTAAATGCCGATAAGTATTTGGCAGTTACAAGAAAAGTGGAGATGTATGCTTGGGAGGAGACTTCTGAGTCAAAAAGTACGACGAATGTAGGTGGTTCTGAAACTACAGAAACAACCTATAAGTATGACAAAGTTTGGACTGAGAATCCTCAAAAATCTTCTGATTTTAAACAACCTCAAGGACACGAAAATCCTGCGAAAACTTTAGAGGGCGATACAGTGACAGTGGAGAAGGCTACTCTCGGAGTTTATGGGTTGGATGTTCCAAAATTGGAACTTCCAGAATTTGCAGATTTGCAATTAACAGCTACAAATGTGACAGCAAAGGATGGTGCTGTTTTAGCTGAAGGAGGAAAATATCTTTTTATCGCTAAAGTAGCAGGAAGTTCTTTGAATGCTCCAGCGGTGGGAGATATGCGTATTAGCTATAGCGTGCTTTATCCCGGGAAAGACGGAACTGTTTTTGGAAAATTGGAGGGATCTAATATTTCTCCTTATTTTGATGAGAAAAATAATAAATTATATCGTGTTTTCTCAGGGACTCGTGATGAAGCGATTGCTCAAATGCATGACGAATACACAATGATGTTGTGGATTTTCCGTGCAGTTGGATTCTTGATGATGTGGATTGGACTTGCAGCTTTGTTTGGACCAATCAGTGTTTTACTCGATTTCTTGCCGGTTTTTGGACAAATCAGTCGTGCTTTAATCGGAGGAATTGCCTTTATAGTTTCTTTGGTTTTGAGTGGAGTTACTATTTTGGTCTCAATGCTTTTGCATAATGTGGTGGCATTGGTGATTTCAATTGTGGTTGTGGTTGGTGTGATTATTGGAGTGATGATTATGATCAAGAAGAAGAAAGCTTCAGGTTCCGGACCGGCTGCGCCTGCAGCGCCTGTAGCACCGACAGTATAAATATATTTAGCTAATTTATTTGATGAGATTATTTAAACAACTTATTCTTTGGATTCCGGTGATGATAATTGCAAGTTTAGTAGGAACTTTAGGAGTTTATTTGTGTTTGGATAAACAAGTGCCAGAATCGACAATGGTGATAAGTGTTGTTGGGGGAGTGGTAGGTGGAGTAGCGATTGGAGTGATAAGATATGTGAGGGCAAAAAAAGTTTAGAAGAAGTTGTAAAGAGGCCGCCCGCGAATTCGCGGGCGGCCTCTTGTTTTGAGCGGGTTTACATTCCCTTGCGAAAAAAGCCTCTTTTCACTACTATTTCCCTGCTTTTGGCGATTTTACGCTAAAATTTTGCGCTCATAGCTCAGTTGGATAGAGCATCAGCTTGCGGAGCTGGGGGTCGCAGGTTCGAATCCTGCTGGGCGCACCATAAAATATTAAGAAAACCTTTAGGAAAGGTTTTCTTCGCTTTCCAAAGGATAAGGTATTTTTCAGCTTGGGAACCCACGAGACCCAAGCTTCAAAATGTTTTTTGGTAGTTTTTAAACGCTTTCCAAAATCTTTCCCAATTCTTTATGAATGTGTTTGTTTGTCGCGAATACTTGTAGGCCAAAAAGGTCGAGAGTGTTTCCATTGATGTCGGTGACGTGGCCGCCGGCTTCTTCGACTATCAAAACTCCTGCGGCGATATCCCAAGCTTTGATATTAAATTCCCAATATCCGTCAAATCTTCCGCAAGCGGTATAAACGAGGTCGATTGCTGATGCCCCAAATCTTCTAACTGCGCGACAATTCCCGACGATTTTTTCGAAATATGGGATATTTTGTTTGGCTCCTTTTAGATGGAATCCGGTTGCGAGGACAGATTTTGCTAATTTTTTTGTATCAGAAACGTGAATTTTTTTGCCGTTCAAATAAGCGCCTTTGCCTTTCGAGGCGTAAAATAATTCATTCATTTTTGGAATATATACTGCTCCGGCAATAATTTCTCCTTCGAGGTAATCGTAATTTTTAGAGATGGTGTGTTTTGATTTTTTGAATAAAGCGATAGAAACAGCATAAAACGGTAATTCTTTTACAAAGTTGGTTGTCCCATCCAATGGATCTACTATCCAAATGTATTCAGCATTCTCAATTTCCTCGGAAATACCATTTTTAAAATTATCTTCTTCTCCCAAAACTGCGTGGTCCGGAAAAGATTTTTTGATTGCTTTGGTAATTAGTTTTTCAGCGGCTCTGTCTACTTCAGTTACTAAATCATTTTTGGCTTTTTCTTCAACTTTAAATCCGGTTTTAGCTTTTTTTAAAATTAGGGCTCCAGCTTCTTTGATGGTTTTATTTATGAAAGGAATGTAGTTCATAAAAATGAGTGATTAAGTGGCTGACACTTTCATTGTAACATATTTTGTGATAGACTCCTTCTACGTGTTTATTTGAAGTTTAAAAAATGCAAAAGTTTGTTTTAAAATCAGATATGCAGCCTAAGGGTGATCAGCCTAGTGCGATTAAAAGCTTGGTTGCCGGACTCAATAAAAAAGAAAGATATCAGACTCTTCTTGGAGTTACCGGTTCGGGAAAAACTTTTACGATGGCGAAAGTAATTGAGGAATTACAGAGGCCTACACTAGTTTTGGCTCATAATAAAACTTTGGCGGCTCAGCTTTGTAGCGAGTTTCAAGAATTTTTCCCGGACAATGCGGTGAGCTATTTTGTTTCTTATTATGATTATTATCAACCTGAGGCTTATCTTCCGGCGACGGATACATATATTGAAAAAGATGCTTCGATTAATGAGGAAATTGAAAAATTTCGTCATGCGGCGACAGCAAATTTATTGACCCGTAAGGATGTTTTGATTGTGGCTTCAGTATCTTGTATTTATGGATTGGGAAGTGTGGAAGATTATTCCAATTTGGCGATTCATTTGAAAGTAGGAGAGATGATTCCGCGTGATAAATTACTTCGAAAATTAACTGATATTCAATATGTCCGAAGCAGCATGGAATTCAAAAATGGAATGTTCCATGTGCTTGGCGATACCGTGGAAATTTTCCCGCCGGATCGAGATACGGTTTTTAGATTGGAATTTTTTGGTGATGAAATTGAGGCGATTTCGGAAGTGGAAGCTTTTACCGGAGAAGTTTTGAATGAACTAAATAGTTTGGATATTTTCCCGGCAAAGCATGATGTAACAACTCCTGAAAAAATCGAAAAAGCGGTAGCCGAGATCCGTAAAGATTTGGGTTTGAGATATGATCAGTTGATTAAAATGGGTAAAAATCTTGAAGCTGAAAGACTGAAAACGAGAACAGAATATGATATCGAGATTCTTCAAGAAACCGGATACTGTAGCGGAATAGAGAATTACACTAGATATCTTAGTGGCAAGGGGGAAGGAGAGAGGCCGACGAATTTGATGGATTATTTACCGGAAGATTATTTGCTTTTTATTGATGAGTCGCATATGTCTGTTCCGCAAATTGGCGGAATGTTTAATGGAAATTATTCCAGAAAAGCGACTTTGGTGGAGCATGGATTTAGGCTTCCGTCAGCTTTTGATAATAGACCACTTAAATTTGATGAGTTCGAGGAATATATGAAGAATGTAGTTTTTGTTTCGGCGACTCCTGGAAAATATGAAATGGCGAATACAAAAAAGACAGCGATTGTAGAGCAGGTAGTGCGTCCTACGGGGCTTGTTGATCCGGAAATTAGCGTGCGTCCTAGCAAGGGACAGATTGAAGATTTAATGAAAGAAATTCATAAAAGAGCGGAAGCCGGTGAAAGAGTTTTGATTACAACTTTGACGAAAAAAAGCGCAGAAGATCTTACCGAATTTTTATCGGATGTAGATATTCGTGTGAAATATTTACATTCTGATATTGAGACAATTGAGAGAATCGAAATTTTGAGAGATTTGCGTCTTGGAAAATTTGATGTACTTGTGGGAATCAACTTGCTTAGAGAAGGGCTGGATTTGCCGGAAGTAAGTCTGGTAGCCATTTTAGACGCTGATAAAGAAGGGTTTTTGAGGAGTGGAAGCGCTTTGATTCAGACTACTGGAAGGTGCGCCAGAAATGTAAACGGAACTGTAATTATGTACGCGGACAAAATGACGGATGCGATGAAATATGCGATTAATGAAACAGATAGGCGTAGGAAAAAGCAGATTGAGTACAATAAAAAACACGGAATTACTCCTGAAACCATCAAAAAAGCGGTGCGAGACATTACGCATTTTGGTGGCAAGAAAAAGGAAAAGAAGAGAGACCTTGATTTCAAAAAGGTGCCTAAAGATGAGGCAAAAAGACTTATTCAAGCTTTGGAAAATAAAATGGATCTGGCTTCTCAAAATTTGGAATTTGAAAAAGCTGCTGAACTTCGAGATGAGATAGAATCTTTGAGGGAAGAGTTTGGGGTTTAGTTCTCGGCAAGAATATTTTGAGCGATAGAATTGAGTCTTTCGTAGAAATGTTTTAATAATCTAAGGCATTCTTCTCGGTCGGCTTTAGCTTTCGTGAGATCGTTTATCGGTTCTTCTGGGGATGATGGATGGTTTGGTGTAGAGGGAGGGATTGATCTGTGAGAAACTCCTCTTCTGGAAAAGATCATGGATTGGCTGCGAACTTCGCTTGTATTGGTCAAAATTGAAAGTGCTCGCATGAGACTGTTGCGAACTTTAATAACTTCTTCGCGTAAGTGTAACTGGATTAATTGTTCTCGTGGATTTACGGAAATAGCGATTCTTATTTTTAACTCGGGAGTGTCTAATTCAGCAACTTGAGATCTTATGGCGGCGAAAATGTCGACAATATCCTGAAGAACTTCTGCTATTCTCTTACTGCGGATAGACTGATCTTTGATTGTACGAATCGTTTTTACTTCTTGAGGAGTGAATGTTCTGGTTTGCTCTTTTTTTTGTGGATTCATAAAAAGGGATACAGGGTTGTATCTTACTATTTTGGGTTATTGAATTCAATCTTTTGTTAAAGTCCAATACATCGAGGAGGATTTTGGTAGAAGATTTTGACGAATAGATGATACAAAATTTTCATCAAAAAAGGAAAGTGGATTTTTGTAACCAAGGCTAGCATGAGGTCTATGAAGATTG
>Ga0233420_10000818_pt1 | contig 12445 bp, 9 predicted proteins | sample Watercolumn_Mata_4_FD_183009 | JGI IMG/M metagenome (GOLD analysis project Ga0233420, IMG submission 183009) | Freshwater microbial communities from Lake Matano, South Sulawesi, Indonesia - Watercolumn_Matano_2014_102_MG | ecosystem: Environmental > Aquatic > Freshwater > Lake | place...
GTCCCTTTTGTAACGATTGCCTCGCATCTTGATTTTCCCTCAGCCAAATCAACTTCTAATGGTCTGCCTGTTGGCCTTGTATATTTAAATCCAACTCCTCCTAAAACGGCAATATTATCACATGTTTGTCTGCATCTTCTATAGATTTTCTGCTCCAAATCCAGAGTTTGAACAGAATCAAATTGAATGAAACTTGCACCGTAAGCAAATGCAAGTGCGAATGCCCTATAAGGATCTCTTAGCAGATTCACTCCTCTTTGAATGCTAAATCCTCTTTTAGATTCCTTGAGAGCATTTACAACATCTTCAGGCTCTCCATGATAATCTTCTATAATTGCCCCATCTGCCCCTTCCTCATTATAAATTCTAAGCTCTTCTATTGCTCTATCTAGCTTCTCAGAAGCAGTATGGCCAGCAAGATGAATCATCCCAATAATTGGTTTTTTAACACTAAATACTTCTGAAAAACTTACCATGAAAATTATCGTAAACATCCATTTATAATTATTATGATTTACAGCAATTGCCCGATTTCTTTCAAAAATTTTTCAGGCTCTTCAGAATTTGCAACAGCAGATGCGACAAGAACCCCCTTGCATCCAAGAACAAGGGCAGCAGCAACATCCTTTCCGCTTGTTATGCCTGCTCCGCATAGAGGGATTATTTCGGTCCCATCTAGATGCTGCACGAATTTTTTAATCTCGTCCTGCCGGTATTCTGTAACGCTTTTTCCGGTTGCAATTAGTTTTTTGTCCTCAAATGCAATTGCAAATGGATTCAGTTTTTTAAGCAAATCAATTTCCCTTAATGAGGAAGCGCACACGATAAGCTTCAATCCAAGCTCGTTGCATCTCTTTATTGTCTTCCTTATATTCTTCATAGGTATCTTGTGCTCAGAATGATTCAGCAAGCTTCCGTTTGCTCCTGTGCTTATAATTGCTTCGGGAGTCACAAAGCCTGTTCCCCTGCCTGATTCCTGAAAATCAACATGCTGTGCATAAACCTGCATTGAATTATTGCTTTTCATTTTCACAACATCTTTAAGCTCAATAAATGGAATCGCAACAATCGCCCTTGGGTAATAAAGCTCTATCTTCCTCACTAACTCGGCTAATTGTACTCCAACCTTATAATTCTTTAAGTTAATAACTATCATGCTTTTTATTAGTTTTTAGGGCGTATAAATCTTTCTACTTACCTTTCACAATCCTTCTTATCTTCTTGCTTATTGCAATAGGCTTGTCATTTTGCCAGACATTTCTTCCGACTGCAATGCCCGCAACACCGCAATTTATAATTTCTTTCATTTGCTGGAGAAATTCCTTTTCTTCTTTTTTGGTGCCGCCGGCAACAACAATCTTGCATTTTCCAGCAGCCTTTACAGCCCATTTTAGGGCATTTGGATTTCCAGAATATTTCAGCTTCACCATATCTGCGCCTATTTCCAAGCCAACTCTTGCAGAGTAAGCCATGAGTTCGTCCTCTTTCTCGCTTGCAATTGCCTTCCCCCTTGGATAAATCCAGGCAATAACTTGCAACCCCTTATTATGCGCCTCTTCTTCAATTTTTGCAAATTCTTTCAGCATTTTGGATTCAAACTCGCTTCCAACATAAATTGTATAACCAACTGCAATTGCTCCAAGCTTAATTGCCTCGTCAACACTGCATATCTGCTCAGACATCGGCTCGCCCTTGTACAAATTGGTTTTACCATTCAGCTTTATAATTAAAGGCACCTTGCTCTTTTTTATTTCATCATTATATTTTTCAGCAATTCCCTTTTGGAAGATAACCGCATCATATCTTCCCTTTTGAGCAATTTCAATTATTTTAGCAGGATTTACATTTTTATCATTGAATTCACTCGGACCATGCTCCAGCCCTTGGTCATATGCCAGATACAAAACGCCCTTTTTCATTAAAAATAATAGTTTTTTATGTATAAAAAACTATTTAAGCCACGATTGTTAGCAATCAATATACAAGAGGTAAAAATGCTTGAAATGCTTATCAATCCTAGGAAAGCCGAGAGGCGCCCCTGGGAAATGTTTTTTGTAGGGCTATTTTACGCAAGCCTTTCAATCTTGCTTGTGAATTGGCTTTTTGCACAGGACGCTGTCCTTTCAAGATATTCAGGAGTTCTTGTCGTAACATTTACAGTAATGTTTTCAATGCCTTTTGTATTTTATGCAATAAAATACGAAGAATCAAAGATTGACAGCAGAACAGGAATGATAAAGCTCTTAAAAGAGCACAATCGCGCACTAACAACCCTGCTGTTTCTTTTTCTTGGCTTTGTAGTGGCTTTTGCTTTTTGGTATATTGTTCTTTCGTCGCCTGAAAATTTCAGAGCGCAGATTGAAACTTACTGCCTGATAAACAGGCCTTCAAGCTACAGCGAATGCGTCCGCCAATATGGAGTAAAGGACTTTTCAACAACAACAGGATTTATCTCGACATCAAAGGAAAGATTCTTCCTCATTTTTGCAAATAATGTTTATGTCCTGATTTTTACCTTGGTGCTTTCATTGATATTTGGCGCAGGAGTTATTTTTGTTTTGGCTTGGAACGCAAGCGTTATAGCTGCCGCAATAGGAATATTCTCCAAGGCGCAGTTGTCATCAATGCCCTTAGCCTTGCTTAGATATCTAATTCACGGGCTTCCCGAAATTGCCTCATATTTTATTGTTGCCTTGGCTGGAGGGATAATCTCGGTTGCAGTAATAAAGCACGAAACGCGCACAGAAAAATTCTGGGAAGTTCTACAGGATTCTATAAATTTGATAATAGCAGCGATAATAATTTTATTCCTGGCAGCACTTATGGAAGTTTATATTACCCCTGCCTTGTTCTAAAAGCAAGTTTTATAAATCATAAATTTAGATTATATTGATGGATGAAACCGCTGTATTGGAAAAGAGGAAAGAAAAGTTTATTTCCCTTCTTAAGAATAATTTGAATTGGATAATCTATGTTTTGCTTGGTGTAATTATCTATATTTCAACATATATTAGAACGCGAAATCTCCCGGGGCTTAGGGATGTAACAACGAATGCATGGACGCTTGGTCCGGACTTAGACCCTTTTCTATTCTTGCGATGGGCAAAATATATTGTTGAGCACGGAACTCTTTATGTGATTGATGCAATGAGATATTCCCCGATAGGATATCAAACAAGGGCAGAGCTTCTTCTTCATCCCTACATGATGGCATGGTTTCATAAGATAGCTTCTTTCTTCGGCTCGGATTCGGTAGAGCAGTCGGCGGCGCTTTATCCTGTATTTTTCTTCGCAATTACCCTAATCGCTTTTTTCTTAATGACAAGAAAGATATTCATAAAAATTATGGATGTAAAATATGCTTCAATCCTCGCGTTAATATCCTCCCTGTTTCTTGCAGTTATTCCTGCTCTTCTGCTTAGGACAATAGCGGGCATTCCAGAAAAAGAATCAGCCGCCTTCTTCTTTTGGTTTATTGCGTTTTTCTTTTTCATTTCCGCATGGAACTCAGAAAAGTTGAAAATAAAAATAACTTATTCTATTCTTGCAGGGGCAGCGACAGCAGGAATGGCTCTGATTTGGGGGGCATATTCCTTCATATTCCTGACAATCTCAGCAACAGTTTTTATTTGCTTTTTGCTCAGAAAGCTTGAAAAGCACAACATTTATGTTTTTGCCATATGGCTTGTTTCCTCATTTATCCTAATGATGCCTTTCTCTTTAAGATATACTTTAAGGAATTTATTCATAAGCCCCTACACAGGGGTTTCCTTCTTTATGCTATTCATTATTCTCGTTGATATTGCGATTCATAAAACAAAGATCAAAAATTATTTTGAGGGGAAGTTCTTTTCAAGAATTCCGGGGCCCCTGCTCTCTTTTATTTTAGCCCTCCTTTTATTTCTGCTTTTATTTATCCCAATTTTTGGATTTTCTAATTTCATGGGTTACATAAACACCTTTATAGACAACGTAATCGATCCTTCTAGATCAAGCAGGCTTATCCAAACAGTAGCAGAGAACAAGCAGCCGTTCTTCACAGATTGGGCAGAAAGCTATGGCCCCCTATTGAACGGAAAATTCCCAATATTCTTTTTTGCATTTTTTATAGGGGCAATTTATCTCTTCTATAGCATGCTTTCTTCGCTCGACAAAAAGCCAAAATTAATAATTACCTCTTCATTTACTTATTTCCTTATCTCTCTTGTATTTAGCAGATACTCTTCAGATTCTGCATTAAACGGCTCTACAACGACTAGCATGATATTTCTCATATCTGGCGCCCTGGCGTTCTTAATTGCTGCGGGTTATTATTATATAAAATATTACAAGGAGAATGCCTCTTTATTTAAATCGATTGAATTTAATCTGATTTTTGTCTTCTCATATATTTTATTCTCAATGGTTGCCGCAAGAGGCGCAATAAGATTAATAATGATTCTTGCGCCCCCATTCATAATAGTTTTCTCATGTCTTTTAGTTAGTTCTTACAAGGAATTCTCCAAAGCAACAGACAAGACATTTAAGCTCATCCTAGCTGTCCTGTTTGGATTATTGCTTATTTCTGCGATCTTTTCAGCATACAGCTTTTACAAGGACTCCAAAATCACGGCCTCATATTACGCCCCCTCACAATATACAAGGCAATGGCAGAAAGCCATGCAGTGGGTAAGGGAAAACACATCAGAAAAGGCCGTATTTGGGCATTGGTGGGATTATGGCTATTGGGTGCAGTCAATAGGCAATAGAGGAACAGTTTTAGACGGAGGAAATGCGCTTTCTTACTGGAATTATATGATGGGGCGCTATGCTCTTACAGGCTCTGACGACAAGGTTGCGGCAGAATTTTTATATGCACATAATGCAACGCATTTTTTGATAGATCCAACAGACATTGGGAAATATGCTGCTTTTTCAAAAATAGGCTCAGACAAAAAAATGGACCGGCTTAGCTGGATTCCAACATTTAGAAAAGACGCAAAGAATATTAGAGAGCAGAAGAATTCGACAACCTTCTTCTACAGCGGGGGATGGGGATTGGATGAAGATATAAATTATGATTTGAATGGGACAAAAATCTTCCTTCCCGCATCAAAATCTTTTGTTGGAGCCCTGCTAGTTGAAAGGGACTCTAGTTCAAAGATTTTGTCAGTAAATGCAATATTCTTAGTTCAAAAAGGAGCTTCAAACGAGCAATATCTTATTCCAATCAGGTATGCATACGAAAAAGAATTAACTGATTTTGGCTTTGGCTTGGAAGCCGGGATTTTCATGGTTCCTGTTGGCACCCAGAATTCTCAAGGAATGCTTGAAATTGACAAAACTGGCTCCTTGCTCTATCTCTCAACAAGAACAGTTTCCTCTCAAGTTGCAAGGCACTATCTTTTCAATCAAGATAATCAATATTTCAAGCTTGTCCATTCTGAATCAGACGAGCTTGTAAAATATCTGCAAACACAGGATTCAAGCATAGGAGATTTTATACAATATCAGGGTCTTCGTGGGCCAATAAAAATATGGCAGATAAATTATCCTTCGGATGTTAAACTTAATCAAGACTATTTAAGGGTGCACTACCCGGAGGAGTTGCAGTAATGAACTTTCTGGTTCTATTTCCAGCTTTTCTTAGCTTTTTTATTACATTGCTGATTTTGCCTTCCTGGATAAAGAAGGCGGAGCATTTTGGATTTGTAGGCAGGGATATGAACAAAATTGACGGCAGGAAGGTAAGCGAGGGGGGAGGAATTTCAGTAATCACAGGGGTGATTTTCGGAATTTTATTTTATGTTGCAATAAAGCAATTTTATTTAAAATCAAATTCAAATTTAATAGAAATCTTTGCGCTGGTGATAAGCCTTCTCATGCTTGCTGTAATAGGGCTTATAGATGGCTCTTTGGGATGGAGGGTTGGGCTGCGAAGAAGATACCGCATAATGCTTTGCCTTTGTGCTGCGGTGCCTCTAATGGTTATAAATGCGGGCCAAAGCAGCATTCTTCTCCCCCTAATCGGAAAGGTAAATGCGGGTATAATCTATCCTCTTATATTCATACCTCTTGCTATTGTTGGCACCTCAACAACTTTTAATTTTTTGGCTGGATTTAACGGGCTGGAAGCAGGGCAGGGCATAATAATAATCTCCGCACTTTCACTAGTTGCTTATTTTACTGGAAGCAATTGGCTGGCATTAATCGGGCTCATCGCAATAGCCTCTTTGTTCGCTTTCTTATTTTACAATTTTTATCCCTCAAAAGTATTTCCGGGAGATGTATTAACATATCCAGTTGGAGGATTGATAGGAATAATGGCAATTTTAGGAAATTTTGAAAGAATTGCGCTTTTCTTTTATATCCCTTATATAATTGAGTTCTTCCTTAAAACCCGAGGAAAGCTTGTTAAGCAGTCTTTTGGCCTGCCTAAAAAAGACGGCTCTCTGGCGTTGAAATATCCAAAGATTTACGGCTTAGAGCATCTTGCCATCTATTTAATGCAGAAAAGCGGAATCAAAACCACTGAAAAAAGCGTCGTTTATTCAATTTGGGCTTTTCAGCTTTTGATAATAATTGCAGGATTTATTATATTCGGAAAATACCTAATCGCAAGATGATAAGCTTTGATAAAAAATTGATTAAAGGAAGCATAATTCTCTTGATAATCTTTAATCTTTATGCTTTACTTAATTTTATATTCCAGTCCTCAATGGCAATGATGCTCTCAATAGAAGACTATGGCATTCTGGCAGCACTTTTCTATTTTCCCTATTTTCTGAATATATTTTCAGAGGCAATACAGACAATCATAGCAAAATACACCACATCAAATAATTCCATAGAGAAATCAAAAAACATATTTAGAAGGGCATTCCGCAGGATATCAAAGCCAACATTCTGTATTTTTATAGTTTATATGATTCTTGCCATACCTCTCTCTTTTATTCTTGATATAAGCTATGGCTTGTTTGCCATCAACAGCATCTTCATATTCAACTCATTTTTCCTTCCAATAAATAGGGGAATTATGCAAGGCATGAAGAGATTTTTCTCCCTTGGCTTTAATTTATTGGTGGAGGCGTCATTCAAGCTTGGGCTTGCCATATTATTTGTATTCATAGGATGGAGGGTGTATGGGGGCATTCTGGGCGCTACTCTGGGCGGCGCAATCTCGCTTGCATCTTCATTTTTATTCCTTAAAGAAATGAATTCTGCAAAAGAAAGAACCGCAAAAACACCAGACATATATGGCTATTCAACCCCTGTTTTTTTGGTTACTTTTGCAATTTTAGTATTTTATACAGCAGACCTCTTTATAGTCCAGCTTTTGTTCTCAAAGGAGATTGCAGGAAATTATGCAATAGCATCAATACTTTCAAAGGCGGTGTTCTGGGGCACACAGCCAATAAGCAAGGCGATGTTTCCGCTTTCAGCAGAAAATACAGCAAAGAAAAACAGGAAAACCAACAACAATACTTTTTATAATTCTTTTGCTCTGCTAATTTTTGGAATTCTGGCCTGCCTCTCATTATTTTATTTCTTCCCAGGGCAGATAATAAGCCTCTTTTCAGGCAAAGATATTGCGCTTTCGGCATCCTTATTGTTTATTCTTGGGATCTCAACGAGCTTTCTTTCTATAGCAAATTTAATATTGCTCTTTAAAATCTCCCAGGGCAAGACCAAGGGCGCGTTATCTTTCTTTTTGGTGCTTGTCCTCTCAATAGCTCTTCTAATATACTTCTCCCATACCATTTATGAATTCAGCTATGCATTTTTAACTGCATCGGCCTTATTTTTATGGTCTTCAATATTCTTTTTGAGATAATGAATACAAAATCTTAAATACTGTTAAGCTAATAGGCATTTATGAAAATTCTCGGTGTCCATGATGGCCATACGGCCACAGCAGCCATATCTATCGACGGAGAGATAAAAACTGCAATCTCCGAAGAAAGAATTAACCGCATTAAAGAATGGCAGGGCTTTCCTGCAAAAGCAATAAAAAAATCACTGGAAATAACAAATATCTCTCCTGCAGAAATTGATTTGGTTGTAATAGCTTCCAAAATCCAGCAAGCCACCAGGGAGCAATTCATAGGCGAAAAGTTCTCATTAAATGTTTATGGCATGGGAATTGCCAAGGCCATTCTCCCAAAAAGCACGATTGCAAGCAATTTATGGGTCCCATACGCAGTCTCGCTTTCTTCGGCTTTCAGAAAGAAGAAAGAAATCTACAATTTTTTTCATGAGTTGGGAATTCCAAGAAATAAGATAATTTTTGCTGATCATCATTTATGCCACGCATATTCAACTTTGTCAAATGAATGGGGAATAAGCGATGATGCGTTAATCTTGACAGTTGATGGGGCGGGCGATGGATATTCTGCATCTGTGAATGTTCTTGAAAAAGGCAGGATTAAGGTTTTGGAAAGAACAAGCCTCTATAATTCGCTTGGATTCCTCTATAGTTTTGCTACGAAATTTCTTAACATGAAGCCCCTATCCCACGAATACAAGGTAATGGGGCTTGCCGCATATGCAAAAGAGGAGCACTACAATGAAATATACAAAAAGCTTTTGGAGGAATATATTTCAATAGATAAATCAAATCCGCTGCGATTTAAAAATTTATCAGGAAAATTGACAAAAGATTATATGGCTAAGCTCAAGAAGGATTTTTCAGGCACGAGATTCGATAATTTTGCCGGGGGGCTCCAAAAGCTGACTGAGGAGCTTTTAATAAAGTATGTAAAAAATGCAATGAAAGCAGCAGACAAAAAAATCGTTTTCTGCGCCGGAGGGGTTTTCATGAATGTGAAGGCAAACATGCGTATAATGTACGAAACAGATGTAAAGAAACTTTTTATTTTTCCTTCGTGTGCTGACGAATCAAACAGCATCGGAGCCTGTAATTTTGGCTATGGCCTGCTTTGTTTAAGAAAAAATGAAGTTCCTAAATTCAAAAAATTAAGAAATATCTATCTTGGAGAAGAATATTCAAATGAAAAAATCAAGCACGAGCTTGACAATAGCAAGGAAAAGCTAAAATATACCTTTCAAAAAGACATAGATTCTTATGTTGCCAGGCGCCTTGCTAAGGGGGATATAATAGCAAGATTCTCCGGCAGAATGGAATTTGGCGCAAGAGCTCTTGGCAATAGGAGCATACTGGCAAATCCTTCAAATAAGGACGCAGTCAGGGAGATTAATGAAGCAATAAAGATGAGGGACTTTTGGATGCCCTTTGCTGGAACGATATTGGCAGAGGACCAGCACAAATATCTTCAAAATCCAAAGAAATTTTCAGCCCCCTACATGATTTTATGCTTCAAAACAACCCCTCTAGCAAAAACAGAGATTTTATCCGCGCTTCATCAATATGATTTGACATGCAGGCCGCAGATTCTTGAAAAAGCGCACAACCCATCATACCATGCACTCATTAAAAAATTTAAGTCAATTACAGGAATTGGGGCGCTTTTGAATACTTCTTTCAATATTCATGGGGATCCGCTTGTTGACAGCCCAAGGGATGCCATAGAAACATTGCTAAAATCAGGGCTAAAATATCTTGCATTAGGAAATTATTTTGTGGAGAAAAAATGAAAATCTCCATTATAATGCCTGTATATAACGAGGAAAAGACAATCGGAAAGATAATAGAAGAAGTTCAGAAAGCAGAAATGCATCCTTATGAAAAAGAAATTATTATTGTAAATGACGCGAGCAAGGACTCTACTTTGGACATTGTAAAAAAATATGCAATAATTTACGATAACATAAAAGTTATAAGCCACGAAAAAAACCTTGGCAAGGGGGCAGGAATAAGGACCGCATTAAGCCATGCAACAGGAGATTTAGTAATCATGCAGGATGCAGACATGGAATATAGCCCAGAAGATATAGTCAAGCTTATTGACTTTAAAAGAAAGATTGGCTGTGATGTAGTTTATGGCTCAAGAGCAAAGAATAAGTTGAATAAGTATTCTTATTTTTCCTATTATTGGGGGAATTATTTATTAAACAAGATTACAAATATTTTGTATAGGACCAAGCTTACAGATATGGAAACCTGTTACAAGCTTATCCCCGCAGATATATTCAAATCATTGAGATTAAAGGCAAATGACTTCAGCATAGAGCCGGAAATAACAGCAAAATTGGCGCGCAAAGGCTATAAAATCGGGGAATATCCGATTTCTTACTATCCAAGAAGCTTAAAAGAAGGCAAGAAGATAAAATGGAGAGATGGATTAATAGCTCTCAATACCTTAATAAGATTAAGGTTCTTTAAAGGATAAATAAATCGCATAAAGGCAGCTCAGCACAGTCAAAATTAAGGAAAGTGTAACAATCTTGTGTGCAACATCATCAAGCAAGGAGTCTAGAATGTTTTTTGTATCATAATAATCAAACTGGTCCTGCTTTGGCATATAACCTATGTCATAGAGAAACCATACTTTGGGGTAGGATGCAGCATTCAGCACATATTCGTTCACATTCAGCACAGAGGAGTAAATATTAATTTCTTTCAATTCTCTATTTGGCATAAAAGGATAGAATGCCTTATTTTCATCAGGAGCAGAGATGCTCTTTACCAAGCTTGCTCTGCTTTTAAACTGATTCGTAAAATATTCCATGCTTGCGTTAAAATCAGGGTCATTTTTTATTGTGCCCCATCCGCAGTCATCAGGAATGCACTCCAAGTAATAAACTTGGACAGGAGTATTCTCACTGGAGTTTATGTTAATCAACTTTACAAAATCCCTTACCTCCAAATAAGGCCTTCCTTGAAGCATCCAATTTATTCTTCCTCGGTAGATTCTTGAATCCGCAATAATTAAATAATTTTGGTTTATGCTGCTCTCCTTAAAATCCATAACTCTAGCAACAGAGCTTTTGCCGTAAAAATGAGTAATATCCGCGCTATTAGGAATCCCAAGGAATACAAGCACAATTAAAAATATGCCTGCTAGAAAATAAATTAGAAAGCTTCTCTTGAACTTTTTTAAAAGGGAGTTATTTATCTCCTCAACAGAAAAAGCCGCAAGAGGCATAAGAAGAATTTCAAGGAACAAATAATGCTTTGGCATCAATATTATTGAAGCAAGAAACGGCAGGACAAATGCGATTGAGATTAAAATAAAATAGATATAACTTTTGAATTCTTTCTTATAAAAAAGAACAAGCAAAATTCCAAATGCTCCAAGATAGAATGCAATCGGGTCCCCAATCCTAATAAAATTAACTGCGCCAATAAGCAAGGGCGTTCCAGAAGCAATATGCTTTTTATCTCCGAATATCAATCCTGACCAGGAATTTTTTGCCTCAAACTGCGCATCCAACGAATAATATTGCGCAGAAACATTCTTGCCTAATCCAAGAGTTCTTGTAAACTGCAAATCCATAAATCCTTTATCTTTATAGAGAAGATAATTGTGCGTTAAAGCAGGAATGGCAAATACAAAGATAGCTGCTAGGAAAATCGCAATAAAATAAAAGTTCTTTTTGCTGAATATTTTGCTTCCTGCTTTCTTTTCGAGGAATACAAAATAAATAAGCATTGAAGGTATAAACAATAAAGGATAAACCTTGGTATAAATTGCAAGCCCAATATATATTCCTGCAAATGCGAAAAGCATTTTGCTGGAATTCTTTCTCGCTTTAATAAAGAGGTACATTCCCATTATGACAAAAAACATTGTCATTACATCCATCTCGGCTGTTGTATTCTTTATGTGAAATGGCGCAACGGCAAGCAGGAAAGAGGCAATCAATGCAATTTTCTTTCCAAAAAATTCCTTTGTAAAAAGAAAAATGGAAAATATTGTAAGAGTTCCAAAGAGCATTGCTGCAAATCTTGATGCAATCTGCGTTGTTCCCATTGCTTTGTAAACTATGCTTGTAAATGCATGCCAAAGCCCGGCTGATTGCCCGAAATTTTCAAGCCTTCCAGCAGAATAAAAATTTATCGCATCAGTTACATGGTGCATGTCATCTGCAGAGACACCAAGGTTTATGGCGGCAATAAGCCTTAGCACGAATCCCAAGGCAATTATTCCAACGAGAATATAATGCTCTTTTTTCATTGAAAAAACCTTATCAACCAAATTGTCAGTGAAAGCCATAAAGCCCCTAAATAAAGCTGATATTTAAACTATACCTCGGTGTAAATTAAGTTTCCTCATGGGCTAACACCAGATAAGTTTATAACGCCTTCAAATGTTTGATTTTGATGGATAAACTGGCAATTGTCATTCCAGCTTATAACGAAGAGCGAAGAATAAGAAGAACCCTGAAAAAATACTCTGAATTTTTCAATTCACTTCTAAGGCAAAAAAAGCTTGACTATGAGATTTTGGTTGTAATAAACAATACAAAAGACAGCACAGAAGAGATTGTAAAGCAATGCATCAAAAAAGACCCAAAAATCTCCTGCCTTAATTTTATTAAAGGA
>Ga0233420_10000822_pt1 | contig 12421 bp, 10 predicted proteins | sample Watercolumn_Mata_4_FD_183009 | JGI IMG/M metagenome (GOLD analysis project Ga0233420, IMG submission 183009) | Freshwater microbial communities from Lake Matano, South Sulawesi, Indonesia - Watercolumn_Matano_2014_102_MG | ecosystem: Environmental > Aquatic > Freshwater > Lake | place...
TTTTTTCTTTTCTATCGGTCTATTCATTTTTCTCACCTCCCGTCATGAAGTGAGTTTAGATGACAACCGTTTTTATGGACATTTCAGATGTCCATTCATAGGGACAACTGAGATGTCCGTTAACAAAACAGCTCCATTTCCACATCCTTTGACACGGAAAAATACCTCTGTTATAGTAATAGGTATTATTAATAATACATATATATGGCAGATCAGAAAAAATCATCAAAGCTTGGGCTCGGATTACTTATAGGATCGGTTCTTGGAGGAATCGCCGCTTTTTTTCTTTCGCCAAAGTCTGGGCCGGAAAATAGAGAAGAGGCGAAAAAACTTCTCGCAAAGGCTAGAGGCTGGCTCAAGGAAGAAGTGGCGGAGGTAAAAAAAGCAGTCGGCAAGATTGACAAGAAAAAATATGTCGAAGCAGTGAAAAAAGTCCTTATGCGGGTAGAAAACGAGGTAAAAAAAGACTCGAAAGAGTTCGCAAAAATCAAAAAACAGCTGATGAAAGAGTGGGTGAGGTTGAGAAAGTAAATTGCAAACTTTTGAATTTAATAGTTTATGAAAAAAGATTCCAGAAAAGGTGAAATTGTAACTCTTCTTGTTATTGTTGCAACGATTATTTCTGGGATAGCTTCATTAGCATCTCTCTCTCTCTTAAATGGTAAAAAAACTATTATAAAGACAAAAGCTGAAGGAGGTTGGAATTGTCCAGGAGGCAATTGTGATAAATGTGGACAGGAAGGGCTGTGGATAAGATCAGACGGATGTGGAGACTTTTGTAACCAACGTCCCAATGAACCAAATTGTATTGCATATAACCAAAAACAAAACCCAACACCTACTTTGGAAGTAATTCCAACAACAGTATCCCCTATCATTCCGTCACCAACGGTTTCTACTCCTATTCCAACAGAAAAGCCGCAACAAAAACGGTGTCAATATGATGACAGTTGGTCGTGTGATAATGATTGTACCGGCGGGTCAGCCTGTTATCCGTTTGGGGACGGAAGCTACGAATGTAGGACGATTGAAACTCCTTTTCCCACGCAAACTTTTGAAACAAAACCAACTCCTTCTCAATGTGAACGTTGTATGAGAGAAAATTCTCCGTCTGAATGTATCGGTATATGTAGAAGATATCCCATTATAGAACCCACAATAATTATTCAAGAAACTCCTCAAGTTACTACAACTCTAGCGCCTACTATAACTTTATTGAAAACGAGCGATTTACCGCCTTGTACTCAGTGTGATGACGATCAAAAATGTAAATATTACCCCGAATTAGATAAAAGAGGAGGCTCGCATAGATTTGGTTGCACCGATACTGGATGTACATCAGATAGTCAATGTAAGGGATATAAATCACTAATTAATAAGGACACCCAAAAATACGTTGTCCCGAGCGACTTTAATCTAGAGCTAAAACAGGGAGTTTATTATGTTGAAGGTTTAGGGCTATTAGATTGTATCGATGCAACTCTATGCACTGTTGGACTGAAACAAACATCTTATATAGACAATACGCCTATGCCATATGGACAACAACATTATGATATGACGAATGTCGATAAGGCTAATTCTGTTCCTTATACAATACCACCACAATTAAATCCTATGATTAATCCTAAATTGATTAACGGCATACTGGTTCAAGGAGATAAATTTGATGAGCCTACCCATGATTATTCTGATTATCGACCTGTGCCAATAGGAAAAGCAATTGATTTTAAAGCACCGAATTTCACAACATTGATCGACGGAGATAAAAACCCGCGAATTACCAACCTATATTCGATTTGCCAAGAATCAGACAATGGCTGTAAAGCATTAAGAGCGCCTACTTCACCAAAAAATATAGCTATGATTGGATTATCTGTTCCTAGTGATAAAATAGTGAGATTACCAGCAGCAGGTCGCAATATAGATCCGAATAACAATGCAATGGTACTATATGTGTGTCCCGGAGGAGATTGCGTAGTTTTAAAATATACGCCTAGTGACGACATATATGGTGGATACACACTAACTTTAAGAGATGGAATAAAAGTCGATCCAAATTTATTTCGTGCATACCAACAGGCAGATAAAGCAGGACGAAACCAACTACCCGGAGTAAAAAATTTACAAGCATTAGGGATCACCAATGGAAGAGAACTGAAAGTTACCATAAGAGACCAATCAGAGTGGATGGACCCGCGATCAGAAAATGATTGGTGGGGGAAAAGACCGCCAGGATTAAAAGATGAAACAGTTTTAATGCCATAGAATCACAAATATGATAAACAATAAATTAAAAATAGTTGGTGTAATTACTTTAGCTCTACTCTTTACTTTTGTTTTAAACAAAACCATATTTCTTGCTAATACGCCCCGTATCAATCCTGAATTTATATCTCTAATAAAACATTTTCCAACCGATTCTAAAAATTTTATGGCTCAACTACAACTATTATTTCCTACCAATAAATCCAGTATAACTAGTTCCGAGAAGTTTTTTAGCCAATTGCCGCAAGTAGTCGCTCCTAAGAATATTATTTATTCGCCTATTACTAAGGGTGTTTATGCCGCGGAGGATAAAAAGAATAATATTAAGTACATGAAGATAGAAAAAGGAAAACAAGTTGAGGTTAGGGAATACAGAATAAAACTAAAAAATGGTCAAGATAAAATAATAAAAGTATTAATACCTCTTTAATAATCATTCAAGAGATTGATTACACTTTCCTCCCGTACTTCTTCTTCGAAAGCCGGATGATTTTTTGGTGATAATATTTTTTGCAAGGAGTCCTTGACAAGATGCACATTTTGTTGCATACTATAGTTATATGCAAGATACACACATACACAGTATTGATCAAGTAATAAATCATATTCTTCCGATGACCGATTTGAGACGTAATCCGAAAGAGGCGTTTAGAAAGTTGGATAAAGTAGGCGGTTTCATCGTTACCAAAGACGGTAAACCAGTAGCCAAATTACTGCCGCTTGGACGAACCGGTAAAATCGAAACGAAAAAAGATAAATTACAAAGACTTCAGTTTTTAAGCGGAGGATTCAGACTTGGTCTGAAAATGTCACCAAAGAAGATAAACAGAATTATTGATCAAAGCTATGAACAAATGCTATCTCGACAGTAATATATTGGTTTATCTTAAAGACAGTGACTCAGCGTTTCATACACAATCGACGAAAAAACTGCAATTTTTGGTCGAAAAGGATTTTGCTCTCGTTATTTCACCCTTAGTAATAGATGAGTTTTTGTATGTTTTTCGGTAAGGCTTGTTAAAGCAAAAAAATCCTCATCCGTTTGTTCAGTTGAGAAAAGCATTGCGAGATATTCTGGACTTACCGAATGTGTGTATCGTTTCAACACCGATTGAGCATCCATATCAGGTTGAAATAATACACTATATGGAAAAATACGGATTAGATCCGCGTGATGCGTACCATCTTTTGACCATGAAGAAGAACAGCGTTGATTATTTTTTAACCTTTGACAACGATTTTAATAGAATATTTAAAGCAAAAGTCTTGAAATTAGTTTAACTAACTTAACTAGACCTTCCTCCCATACTTTTCCTTTGAAAGCCTCACGATTTTTTCTGCGTTGTTGTTTTGTAAAGAAGGGAGTGGTAATGTTTTTGCCGGGAATGGGGCAGAGGTCATATTATCAATACAGAGTTTCATGACAATTTCGAATTTTCCCAACGATACCAAATCGTTTTCGGTATAAATCTCGGCAAATTCTCGTGTTAGAACATACGCGTCTCTTGCTCCGACGACGAACGAAATAAGCGTTCCCACATTTCCAAAAATTGCATGCACCACGTCCTCATCGAGTTGCTCGATGTATTGGTTGGCAAGCGCAAGAGAAAGGCGGTATTTTCTCGCCTCGGACAGAATTTTAATAAACGAATTCGTCGCGAAATTTTGAAACTCGTCTACATAGAGAAAAAAATCTTTCCGTTCGTGTTCCTTTATGAATGACCGGTTCATGGCAGCAAGCTGGATCTGTGTGATAATCATGGCTCCAAGAAGCGCAGCGTTATCCTCGCCGAGTTTTCCTTGTGATAAGTTAAGGATTAATATTTTTCCTTCGTTCATGATCTCTTCAAGGTCGATCGACGATTTTGATTTTCCTAAGATATTTCGGATCATTCGTGAGGTAACGAACTGTCCGACTTTGTTTTGGATGGGAGAAATCGCTTCCGCTTTCAATCGGTCCGGCATCTTGGCAAATTCCTTCTCCCAAAAATTTTTGAGTACCGGATCATAGAGCTGTGAAACAACCTTTTTCCGATAGTCGGGATTAGAAAGCAGCGCAAGTATGTCAACGAGCGTTGAGTTCGGCGTTTCCAAAAGAGTCAAGATGACATTTCTCAAAATATATTCAAGCCGTGGTCCCCAGCTGTCCTTGTAAAGCTTGTAAAAAATCGAAACAATTCCTGACGCGACCAGATCTTTTTGTTGTTTATTTCTCACTTCCAAAACATTCAGAGCAAAAGGCCGTTCAGTATCAAACGGTTCAAGGTAGACGACGTCATTGATCCGGCGCTTGGGAATAAACTCTAAGATAGTTTCGGATAAATCGCCATGAGGGTCAATAATGCCGATTCCGCGGTCTTTTCTTATATCGTCAATCGCCATATTGGCGATGAGCGTAGACTTTCCGGCGCCCGTTTTACCCATGATGTAGACATGCTTTCTGCGGTCGGCGGTTCGAATGCCAAAAATCGTGTCTCGGTTTTTAAACTCGGTTGTTGCAAAGAAGTTAATGTCTCTTTTGTAGTCCGTGATAGCAGGCGATTGTTCGCCGTCGTCCTGAGCTGTTTTTGGTTGACCCGCAGGTGCAACCGGCAGATTCTCCGGAGGTTCTCCTGACAATGTTTTCCCCCACGCGATGTTTTTGATTCCGGCCAATAAGTATCCCGGCGGATGCCAGAGTGTTGCAAGCTCCTGGGCATTCAAGACCTGATGGCGTCTCTCAAAAAAATGCGTCGATCGGTTTTTGATTCGTTTTAACAAAAGCTCTTTTGTAAATAACGGACGTTTAAAAATAAATTGATTGCCATCACCAAGAGAAAAACTTCCGAACGTGCCGGCGAGATTCTGGCGGTAGGCGGTAAGCGGCAGATTTTTGTTATCCGTCGCGACGAGAAGCCGGATCAGAGCCTTTCCACCTTGGAATGACGCCTTTTTCATGATAAGAAGCTGCTGGGGATTGCGGATATAGCGTGCAGCTGCGTCATCATATACCTGCTGATGTGCCATCTTAACCGCAATGTCTTGCCAGCCAAAGCTCGAGGGGGTAACTATTATCTGGACGAGCATTTTGAGCTGTGGATCCTGCTTTGAAAGAAATCCAATAAGAGACGATAGAGGGTCAATGTCTTTGTAATCCATGTAGGTTTTAATTGGAAGGTAGCAGTATGAGTTAAGAACAACCTCTCCGACCTCGATATATTTTGATTTAAAAAGAATTTCCATCGGATCCGTTGTTTTTTTCACCGCTGTTGCAGGGAAAGCTGAAGAAATGAGGCTTTGGATAAATACCTCATTTTCTTTTGGCGTGGTGACGTAAAAAAATATTGTCTGATTCAATAAAAAAAGCTCAAACGCGTATGTTTTTGGTTTTAAAAACGGCCGTTTCCACCAGGGGATATACGGGTAGGGAAGGGCAGAAGCGAAAATCTGCGCCGCCGACTCTATGGGCGTCTCATCATCTTTCGGGTTTCGGATTTGCAGGTGGGAAAGTTCGGGCATATATAAAATTGATTATACCAGTGCTCGGGCGAATGTGGTATACTTTTAGTCATGAAAATAACCATCCAGTCAGTGAAACAGCTAGCTGTTCCGATTCTTAAAAAACACGAGGTAATTCGCGCATCTTTGTTTGGCTCAATCGTGAGGGGAGAAGTAAAAAAAGGGAGCGATATTGATATTCTGGTTGAGGTGCCAGAAAGTAAGAGCCTATTTGATATGATGGATATTCAATTTGAGTTAGAAGATGTTTTGAAAAAAAAAGTAGATTTAGTTGAATATGACCTGATAAAACCTCGGCTTAAACCATACATTCTCAAAGAGCAAATTAAAATACTGTAATGAGAAAAGACAGTGTCGTTTATTTTGAAGACATTCTTGAGTCGATCCAAAAAATAGAAGAGTATACCAATACTCTCACAAAAGAAAAATTCAGCGACGTTGTAGGTACTCAGGATGCGGTATTAATGCGGTTGATAGTTATCGGAGAAACAGCGAATAAAATACCAACAAGTATTAAAAATAAATATAAAGAGATTCCTTGGAGAAAAATTATTAATCTCAGAAATCTTATCGTCCACGATTACACGAGTATCAATATTAATAGAATATGGAGAATTCTTAAAGAGAGTCTTCCTCGTTTTAAGAAACAGATGAAAGAGCTTTTGGAAGAAACTACATAAAAATATTTATTCAATCGGTGATTCATCATCTTTCGGATTTCTGATCTGCAGATGGGAAAGTTCGGGCATATAAAATGATTATAATATATGCATATGCTCAATTTCATAAGAAGTAAGTTTGACAAGGCAGATATTCTTTTATTTATTGTTTTTCTAACGATATTGTTATCAAACTTTAAGCAGGGTTATTTTATCATTGGGAATGATAATTTTTCTCCGGAAGTTACTCCTTCAATCACACTTGAGAGAAGCTTTTTTTCACCCGCATGGCGAACGTATCGGGCCTGGGGAATAGCCTCAGATAGCGAACAGGCAGACATTTTTCGCACGTCAGCATTTTTTATACTAGCTCAGATTGGAATTCCTCTTTGGCTGATTTCACAATTATATTTATTTTTTACAGTTTTTGTTGCCATTTATTCAATGGGAAAATTAACGCAGATTATTCTCAATGAATTGGGAGTCACTAGTCTATACGCAAAGTTGTTTGGAGGCTTATTATATCTTTCAACCTTACTTGCGGTTTGGATCTATTTTTTCCCGGTTCATCTATTTGTTGCAGTATATGCCTTTCTTCCATTCCTATTATGGAGAATCTACCTATTTATTGAAGAAACGACGGCAAAAAATTTCCTTTTTTTTCTCCTCGGGATTTTTCTATACACAACATCGGCGTTGACCGTAACAATGTTTCTTACATCTTTCCTTGTTCTGTGTTTGTTCTTATTTGGATATTCCTTAATGAAAAGAGAAAAATTGAAAATTCTTTTTTACAGTTTTATAATCATCTTGCTTTTTCAGCTATTTTGGTTATTGCCTCTCTTTTCCTATTTAAAGTCAAATACAAAAGTCCTTCAAGAGTCCTTGATAAACAGAAAGATTACCCAGTCAATCATAGAAAATGAGAAAGAATACAATACGGTTCTTAACATCCCACGTTACAACTTCTCATGGCTGGACGCGACCTACAAAGACGGCAGTTTTATCTATCCATATCATGGCTGGTTTAAAAAAGATCTAATAGGGCAGTCGCTAGGATTTCTTCCGATTCTGTTTTTCGTACTCGGTTCATTATTTCTACTCAAGCGGAAAAATCCATTTGGCATACTATTAATTTTGACATATTTTTTCGGATTCTTTCTTATTAAAGGAGAAAATTTTCCTCTAGGTAGCATATACAAATCCCTACTTGAAAAAAACGAGTTGATTGCCCAAATATTCAGATGGCAGTCGTCTAAATTATGGCCGCTAATAGCACTTCCTTTTCCTATGATAGGTACGATCGGAATACTACTTGTGTCAAAAAAATTAGACGGAGCCGTTCGGAGCATATACATTCTGTTAATAACTTTTTCTCTTCTATTCTACGTTTCTCCATTTTTTATTGGAGGAATGCTTCGTAATGTAATGTATGTAAAAATTCCGGAAGACTATCAAAAACTGTCACGTTTTTTAAGAGATAACGACAAATTTTCAAGGATTTTTCCTGCTCCAGAGGCAAATACTCTCTATTTCCGAAATTATTCATGGGGTTTTTTTGGTTCGGTGTTTCTGAATTATATCCTGCCAAATCCCGTCATAGAAAAAGCACTGATTATTGGAAGTAAAGAAAATGAGAATGCGTTTCGTATCTTAACTAATGCGTATCATAGTTATGATCCAAAAATATTTGCTAATGCGCTCTTCCAGTACAATATCCCGTTTGTGTTATCCGATGAATATGCGAATGAGGGAGAAACGGGTTTTCGCTATGATTGGGAGAACCACGAAACCATTGTTAAACGAAATCCCTATCTTGTTCCAATATGGCAGAGTGGAAAACTTATTTTATACAAACTCGACGCTTCTCAATTCGAAACAAATCCTCCTTTAGAAAAAATATACAGTAGACAGCGGTTTGAAAGTATAAATGCGATGAACATCATTAATAGACCCACAAATTATTACCTGACTGGAGACGGTGATGGCATTATATATCCATTGTTTCTCAATTTTGACTCATACGCGTTTGATAGCTTCAATAAGGAAATTAATGCTACTGCTCGGTATACAGGCAAAAAAACAAAATACACCGCAACGATTACTCCAGAAGAAATACAGAATTCGCCTACAGCAATTGAAATACAAGCGGAAGGCGGAATCGTTCTCAAGCCATCTTGGCCCTCGATCGCTATAAATGGAGAAAAAAAAGATCTTAGCCTCCCGCTTCTTTATTATTATCCGGCCAAGGACTACCGCTATTTTGTTCTTGACAATCTCGTTTTTGAAAAAAAAGAAGGGAGAAGAGGGACAGTGAGTACCCCATTTGGTTCGATTGAAAAGTCATTATCGCTTACTACATGGGATGATGAACAGATCATCAATATGAGACAGAATGACCAAAAACAAGGCCTTTTTTGCAATAATATCATTGCGTCAGAACAATTAACCCTTAACTATCCAGACAAAATATACTGCGTAAGCAATCCGCTATTCTTTCCTAAAGATACGGTAGCAAGAATCGAGTTTATTCTTAATTCAAACAGTGCAATTGAAGGAACACTATGTGTAGAATCAACCAACATGAAGCGATGTTTAAACAACAAGCCCCAACTTTTTTCAAAAGGGAAGCAGTATTTCAGCTTATTCATACCACGTCTCATTGAAGAGGGAGATAGCATAAGAATACATCTAACACTACAAACAAATGAAGAAAGCACAGACGTGAATATAGAAAGCTTCCTTGTTAAACAATTCAGCACAAAGGAAATGATTAAGGTCGAACAAGGGATTTCGGTTGACAACAATAATGTATCTCGGACAGTTTTCTTTGAGGCTGGCGATACGATTACCGTCACCCTTCCTCTCATAGACGACGAGAGCAGTTTTGCATTTACCTCCGAAGGATCATTTTATCCGAATACGTCCCATGGGCGATTTAATAATGACGAAAGCATTCAATCAACGCCTTTTGACGGTATACAGGTTACTCACAGAGGCTCATTCTCGTCCTTTTTATACCTGCCGCCTGTAAAAGCAGACGGAATCGGAATGATGTATCTTAAGGGCGCAAACTACCAAGGCGTGCCTGCGGATGTTGGGTTTCGGGATAAAAAGGCAGAAAATTATCTTTGGGAGGAAAAACTATTTTCAAAAAAAGAATCAGAACTACTCGATTTTTTTATTATTCCCAAAAAATATGTATCATACGCAATTGAATTTCAGTCGCAAGGAATAGGGAAGTCTCTCACGAAAAACGAGCTCTCTCGTCTCGTATTTCAAGTTGTCCCGAAAGAATGGTTTGGTTGGAAGCTGATTCCAGAAGATGATCGGTCACTACCCATGTTTACTCTCCAACCCGCATACCCCACGGAAACTAATATGTATGAAGGCGGGATATCCGACGAAACCCAAAAAATTATCGCAATTCCTTCAGCAGTTTCTCCATACTGGATCATTAATGACAAAAAAGCATCTCACGCTGTCATAAATGGTTGGAAGCAAGGTTGGATTACCCAAAAAGAAGGAGAAATCTCTGTTTTTTACTGGCCAAACTTGCTCGTATATCTTGGCTACGCAGTAATTATTATCGTTACAGCATCAGGATTGTCTTTACTTTGGCCCAAGCAAATGAAAAAGCCTCCTGCATCATCACCGCAGGTGTAAGTCGTTTATAACGCATCTGCTCGAAAAGATAGATAATTGCACGCGTGGGGAGAATAGTCACGACAGCTGACTGCATACAGTTAATAAGAATCCCTTTTAGAGAAGGCCTATATCCTTCTTTGAGTACTGCATGGATGCGCGCCTTCAACGTATAGTAAAATGTTTTTTTAGGATCTTTGAACGAGTTTGAGTTTCTTCGTATACGGTACTGAAAAAGAATTTCTTCGGTGTTACTGAACTTTCCTTTAGAAAGAAGTCGGAAGAACATTCCTGTATCTTCTGCGGTTGGCACAATATCATAATTATTTTTTTTCATAAGGGATGTATAAGTCATGAGCGTAGGATGTTGGATAGCCGCCATAGTAAATAGCGCTCTATAGAGTTCTTTTGGATTTGAAGAGGAGTATTTGTATCCAAACACGTCACCTTTTTCATTAATGAGCTCCATCTGGGTTCCAATGGCAATATACTGCGGATTTTCTTTGAGATATACTACCTGTCTGGCGAGACGTTGGGGTAAAGAAATATCATCGGCATCCATTCGGGCAAGATAATATCCACGCGCTTTTTTAATAGCTAGATTAAGACCGCGGGCAGGACCGTAATTTTGTTTGAGCCGAAATATCTTAATGCGTTTGTCTTTTCTTGCATACGACTGCAGTATCTTCCAGCTCGAGTCAGTCGAACAGTCATCGACCGCAATGAGCTCCCAATGAGTATAGGTTTGGTTTCTGATGCTCTCAATTGCCTCAACGAGATATTGTTCTGCGTTATAGACAGGCATGATAACAGATATTAATGAGTTTTTTTTCATAGGAATGGCAGATGAAATTTTAAATTCATAAGCCGTTTTTCATAGCGGGTAAACTTTGCTTTATTTTCTATATTGAATCCGATGACCGGTTTTTTCCAGCCGGCGTGTTTTATAAGAATAAGATAGAAAAGATCAATAATCGTGTGGAGGACTCGCGTGAAAAGCGCGAATCTGGTCGGTCGCATTTCTTTTACTCTGATTGGCAGTTCTTTGATATGGTAGCCCATATCAGCTGCCGCCAAAAGAATTGAGGTATCATAATAAAGGGGGGTTACCGGAAGCTCTTTAATTATGGAGAGAAGCGCTGATCTTTTGAATCCGAGGACTCCATGGGTATCGGTTCCTTTATATTTAAAAATAATTTGTAGTAACAATCCAAATATTGTACTCATCAATTTTCTGGCGAATGGTCGTTCGTCTTTGCCCAGGGATTTAGAACCGATGAAAAAATCGTAACCGTTATAAAAACGCAGAATCTTTTTCACAAAAGAAATATCAATAAGATCAAGGTCAAACTGGACGATGAGTTGTTTCTTTGCTTTCAGAAAAGCTTGCTGCATGGCTACACCCTTATTAGCTGAATCAGAGGTTATTACGCGAATATATTTGTATTTTTTTGCCAATGCCTTACATTTTTGGTATGTATCGTCACTGCTTCCATTTTCGGCAAGAATAATCTCATAGTTTTTAGAGGGAGACTGTCTAAGTTGTTTGTACAGCTTCTTCATTTGAGACACGACAAAATCTCCCTCGTTATGAAGGGGGACCACGATGGAAAGAGATGGAATTGTGTACTTTTGTTTTTTCATATTTCCAACCTCTATCTCGAAATTAATTCGGGATATAGGATGGAAAGAGAGACTTGCGGGGGTATGTTAAACACTTGATAGTGTTCAGGTGTTTTGTTCTAGCGAAAGCTAGAAACGAAAACAGCTGATGATTACGCCCACAAACGATTTCTCTCGTTTGCTCTCTCCTCCAGGGTTCAGGTTGAATCCTGCGATCGACGAAGTCGAACGCTAGCAAGCTTGCGCCTGCTATTTGTTTGATAACCGAGGGATCCACTCGGGACGGCTTTATCTCACAGGCCGACTACACTTGGTAATAAAACCCAAGCTCTTTCTCTGTACCGAATGCCTACCGAGCAGCGCGAATGGCAAAGCCAGTCGAAGCGTTACCTTCGCAGGAAACCGCAGCCCAGGCACTGTCGCCAGTGACGGAGAACGGAATACCGTTTCCAAGTCCAACGGTCATAGGGTTATCGAAACCCTTTCCATTCTTCATCGGATCCAAGTGCAGACGGCACGCGACACCGTTGAAGAACCAATTGCCCTTCGGGATCTCGATGCTAACGGTGTGTGCCTTGCGATTCGTGAGTGCGAGCGACGGGAGCAAGCGTTGCTCAAGGTTATCGCATGTTGCGTCCCACGTCGCATCGTACGAAGGTCCTTGCGGACTCTTCGAGGTGACGTTCGCGAGCGCGCAGGTTGCGGCGACGGGCGCGACGGGCGGAGGT
>Ga0233420_10000823_pt1 | contig 12421 bp, 13 predicted proteins | sample Watercolumn_Mata_4_FD_183009 | JGI IMG/M metagenome (GOLD analysis project Ga0233420, IMG submission 183009) | Freshwater microbial communities from Lake Matano, South Sulawesi, Indonesia - Watercolumn_Matano_2014_102_MG | ecosystem: Environmental > Aquatic > Freshwater > Lake | place...
AATAAACTAAATGTTTTAGGAGCGGTGGGGGTAGGAAGGATATTGGACATCGATGATGAAGTTATTAGGCGAGCTGTCGCCAGTTTTGAACCACCCGCAGGAAGGTTGGAAGTGGTGGTCAAGAAGCCATTTACGGTCATTGTGGACTTTGCTCACACGCCGCAGGCATTCGAGAGGGTTTTGCCTGTCGTCAAAAAACTTGGTAAAAAATTGATTCATGTTTTCGGATGCACCGGGGACAGAGATAAGGGAAAAAGACCGATCATGGGGGAGATTGCAAGCAAATTCGATGACATTATTATTCTGACTACCGAAGACACCTATTTGGAAGATCCTGAAAGAATTGTTGATGGGGTTGAATCAGGAATTAGGAACCACGAATTAGGAAAAGGTTATTTCAGGGTACCGAATCGGCGGGAGGCGATAGGTAAAGCACTACAAGTTGCTCAAAAAGGGGATGTGGTGATGATCACCGGCGTGGGGCACCAAAAGTCACTTAATATTGGCGGTAAAGAGATTCCCTGGAGTGACCAACGGGTGGTAATTGAGGAAATGGAAAATGTAGCACGTTCCTCTGGAGTAAAAGAGTAAAAATAATGAAGAAAGATCCAAAGGGCTTTTATTATTTTCCGCGATTTAGGGACCAAAGGGTTATTAACGGGGTGTCAACCAAGAACTTCGGAAACATGTCCCTAAAGTTTGGTGACAAAACGGAAGTAGTGAAAAACCGCGTTAATTTTTTGGATTGTCTTGGTACAAAAACTAGTTTTGCCCAACCAGATTTGATCCATGGAACAAAAGTGGATATCGTAGACGAAGTTGGGATTTATGCCGAAACAGACGCTTTGGTCACTAATGTTAAAGGGTTACCATTATTACTTTTAACCGGTGATTGTTTGCCCATCATGTTTTTTGACCCAACGCAGGAAATAATTGGGCTCGCCCATGCTGGGTATTTAGGATCTATAGGAAAGATTGGGAATTCGGTGATCGAAAAAATGATCTCAAAATTTAACGTGAGGGCTCAGGATATTTTAATAGGTATTGGTCCGTGTATTCAGGCGTGTTGTTATGTCAATCGTCGGCCGGTCTTGCAAGAGAAGCTTCCAGAATGGCAGAAATATCTCACGGTCATTTCTGATGACGAAGTGATTGTAGACCTGGTGGAATTTAATATTAGCCAATTCGTGGGCCTTGGCGTGAAGAGGAGAAATATTTTTATTGGTCCTTGTACAAAGGATCAATCAGACGAATTTTTCTGTTCGCAAAACGAGACAGCTGGGATCGATAAACCTGGACGTTTCGCATCCGTTATAATGATACAGTGATCAAATATAAAGGTAAGAAAGTGGCGATTCTTGGTGTCGGGGTGGACACAAAGGACATAGTACCTTGGCTGGAGGTGCAGGGAGCAGTAATCACGATTGTCGATGAAAATGCCCGAAAATTAGAGGAATTTGAAGGAATATTTCAGGTAAAAAATAGCCTCGATAGACTCAACAATTTTGACGTGATTGTCAGAAACCCAGCCGTTTATCGGTTTCGAAAGGAAATTGTGGAGGCGGAAAAGGCAGGGGTGGAAGTTACTTCAAAAACAAAGGTTTTTTTCGACATTTGCCCCGCTAAGATTATCGGCGTGACGGGAACAAAGGGTAAGGGCACAACGGCCACCCTTATCTATGAAATATTCAAAGCGGCGGGGAAGGAAGTCTATATTGGAGGAAATATTGGCGAGGGAGTTTTTCACCTGTTGCCGAAGCTTAAAAAAAACTCTTGGGTCGTTTTGGAGCTTTCAAGCTTTCAACTGATCGATCTTCACAAATCTCCCCGGATTGCCGTGGTGTTAATGGTCACTTCCGAACACCTTAACTGGCACAGAGACGAGAAAGAATATGTGGATGCTAAGAAATCAATTGTTGCACACCAAAAGTCCTCGGATTTTGCCATTGTTAACAAAGATTACCCAAATTCCGTTGAAATTGGCAAGACGGCAAGAGGAAAGGTCGTTTGGGTGAGCAGTAAAGATGTCGGAGACATTGGAGAGGTGAAACTTCGTGGAGACCATAATAGAGAAAACATCGCTGCCGCTATGGCGGTGGCCAGGGTCGTGGGAATTTCTCAAAGCGTGGTGGAGGACACAATTCGAAATTTTAAGGGATTGGAACACAGATTGGAAGAAGTGAGGACAGTGAATGGGATAACTTTTTACAACGATTCGTTTTCCACTACCCCAGAGACGGCGATAGCGGCGGTTAAGTCATTCACAGAGCCGGAAATTTTAATTCTTGGTGGAAGCAGCAAAAATTCGGATTTCACTGAATTGGGGAAAGTTGTTTCCGAGGCCAAGAATATCAAGACAGTGATTGTTATTGGTGATGAAGGTCCAAAAATTGCCAAAAGCATCAGTGGGGTGATGGTTAAAGAAGGAGTTGGGGGAATGGAAAAAATTGTCGATTTGGCGTATAATCAAGCCAAATCTGGTGATGTGGTGATTCTTTCTCCTGCCTGTGCCAGTTTTGACATGTTCAAAAATTACAAAGATCGAGGAGAACAGTTTAAGGCGGCAATTAAAAAGTTAAAGGTCAAAAGTTAAAGGTTTGACTTATGGTTAAAGTTCACTTCATGGGGATTGGGGGATCCGGGGCTTCTGCTTGCGCGCGAATTGCCAGAGATTTTGGGTATAACGTTTCCGGTTGTGACCTTTAGGAAAGTTCTATCACCTATCGTTTACGCAAAGAGGGGATTCCCGTGGACATTGGGCACAACGCCTCTCATCTTAAGAAAGCTGATTTGCTGGTTCATACCCCCGCAGTTTTTTATCAAAACGTTCAACATCCGGAATTTATCAAAGCAAAGGCGGCCATGATTTGGGAAGAATTTATGGCCAAGCATTTGCAGAAAGGCAAATTTGTGATTGCTGTGGCGGGGACACATGGCAAGGGGACAACCACTTCCCTATTAGCTAGAGTGCTGGAGTTTGCAGGTATCGATCCAACAGTTGAGGTGGGAGCCAATTTGCTTGATTGGAATAAGACAAATTACCGCATTGGGAAAAGCAAGTATTTTGTTTGTGAGGCTGACGAATTTCGAGACAAATTTTTATTATATAAACCAGATATTGCCGTGATCACTTCGATCGAGATGGATCACCCGGAGTATTTCAAAGATTTTGAAGCAGTCCTGGCCTCATTTAAGAAGTTCGCTTTGAGAGCCAAAGTTGTGGTGATTAACGGAGAAGATGAAGGATGCCGGAAATTATTAAAGGAACTTAAAGGGTCGCGCGTAATTAAATATAAGAAAATAACCAAGGGACAAGCAAAACTCAAACTGCCGGGAGAACACTTACGGATGGATGCAGGGGCGGTGTGGGCGACGGCCAAACATTTAGGTTTAAAAGAGAAAGTTATAAAGGAAGGCCTCGAGGCGTTTGGGGGCCTTGAAAGACGGTTTGAGTTTAGGGGAGAGGTTGAGGGGGCAAAAATTTATGATGATTATGCCCACCATCCCACGGCGATTGAAGTGAACATTTCGGCTGCCAGAGAGTTGTTTCCCAGGAAAAAAGTCTGGGTGGTTTTGCAGCCGCATATGCACACCAGATTGGAAAGTTTATTCGCAAACTTTACTAAAGCTCTAAAAAAGGCGGACAAAGTGGTGGTGACTGATGTCTATACTCGACGGGAAAGTGGTGTGGTTAAGCCGTCGGGAAAAGATTTGGCTTTGGCTGTTGGTGGACCAAAGGCAACTTATGTCGGGGGCGAATTGGTGAATGTGGCGAATTTCATCCGCCGAAACGTTTCCCCGAAAGATGTGGTTTTGGTGATGGGAGCAGGAGATGTCTATCAGGTTAGCGATTTGTTGCTGCAAAATAAATAATGCCGAAAAAAGTTAATCACGGTGCTGCTACTGCCTTGGTTCGTAGAGATGGCGCAGTCCTTTTTATTCTTCGAAGCGATTCTTCCACCATTAACTATCCAAATCATTGGGGCTTGCCTGGTGGTCATGTGGAAGACGGCGAGGATTTTAAGTTTGCTGCTAAGCGGGAGCTAAAAGAAGAAACCGGATATATTTCAGACGATCTGAACTTTCTTCTAGAGGAAAAATATTTAAACGATAAACAAAAAATAATATTCAGACATATCTATTGGGCAAAATATGATGAAAAGCAAAAACTTAATTGTTTCGAAGGCGTTCGCCTCGGTTTTTTTAAGCCTGCGGAGATTGACAAACTATTGACAGTTCCGGGGCAGGGCCGAATTGCGAAATTAGCATCTCAGGAGATGGCGAAGGTCAAACAATAACAATTTCTTCTTCCAGATCAATGCCGAAGTTTTTTTTGACATCGGCCTTCATTGATTGAATATACTCATAAATTTCTTTTCCTGTTGCTCCGCCACAATTGATGACTATCAGGGCGTGTTTGGGGTGAGTGGAGACGTTGCCGATTTTCTTTCCCAACCAACCAAGTTTGTCTAAAAGTTGTCCGGCTGGGATCTTGACCATATCAGACATTTTGAAGACTGGATCAGCGGGGTTGGGATAAAGCATATTATCCACTGGATAAACCTGTAGGTTTGGAATGGCTTTTTGCAAATGCGTAAGAGTCATCTTAGAGATAAAAGGATTTTTAAAAACACTCCCCGCTGTTGGTGTCACCCGCCAGTCCGGAAGTTTAATTTTTCTTAAATTAATGACTGCTTGAGCAACAATTTTTGGTGAATATGGCGGTTCTGAGAGTTTGTCAATTTCAGCTTGGAGCGATTCATTGGGGCGAACCCCCCAATAACTTGTGGAAAAGTTAAAAGATTTTGAAAGTTTGAAAGCGACGGAGGTTACGAAAAATTTGTTTTTTAAGTCGTGTTTGAAGATACTATCGCGATAATAAAATTTACAGTCACTGCTCGAAATTGTATTTGATATAAAACCGCCGAAATTTAAACCTGAGACTGAGGCAATGGCCCCACCGGCCGTTTGCCCATAGGCGGCGATGTTTTGAACCGGGGCCGCCCCCACTGTTCCGGGGATTAGAGCCAGGTTTTCAATCCCCGACCAGTTATTTTCCACAGTCCACATTACAAATTCGTGCCAATCTTCTCCAGAAGCGATCTCCACGGTGACTGAGTCACTGTCTTCTTCCACAATCTTTTTGCCCCTAAGGTTATTTTTTATTATTAACCCTTCAAAGGTTTGGTCGACAAAGAGCACGTTTGCTCCAGCGCCAAGGAAAAATGTTCGATCAAAGTCTCCAAGATGGCGCAAATCGTCGGTCGAATCGACCTCAATAAAATATTTTGCGATTGAGGGGACACTAAAAGTATTAAACGGAGCAAGGGGGATGTCTTTTTGGATTTTTGCCATTACTTAATTATATAATAAGATATCAATGACAAAGTATGTCGTGACAGGAGGAAAGCGGATTTCCGGGGAGATTATTCTTTCTGGGGCTAAAAATGCCGGATTTAAAGCTTTAATTGCCACTTTGTTGGGAGAAACTCCTTCACTGATCTGTCGGCTTGGATTAATTTCGGAGATTGATTTTGCCAAAGAAGTTATTACCTCACTTGGAGGGTCAGTGGTTGCACAAGCAGACCCCCATTGCCTTGTTGTTGACCCTACGGGCCTGAAATCGTATAGCGTCCCATATGAAATTGGTTCTAAGTCACGGTCGGTGACAATGTATGTTGGTCCACTTCTCAAAAAATTTGGTAAAGCGGTGCTACCAACACCCGGTGGTGACCCTATAAGCACCCGGCCCATTGACCGACATATTGATGGCCTGACTGCCTTGGGAGCAAAAGTGGAATTTAGGGAGGGAGCTTATCATGTCGAAGCCACATACGGACTTATTGGGACCACTTTCCGATTCAAGAAAAACACTCACACTGGAACGGAGATGCTTTTGATGTGTGCCGTCTGGGCGAAGGGGGAAACTATTCTTGAAAACGCGGCTGCCGAGCCAGAGGTTGACGATTTAATCACCCTTTTAAATTCTATGGGAGCAAGGATTATGCGTCTTGATTCCCGGACTATCAGGATTGTTGGTGTGGAAAAACTTCGGGGAGTGACACATGCAGTGATGCTTGATCGGATCGAGGCGGCCACTTTTGCCTGTATGGCTCTGGCCACCAAGGGCGATGTGACCGTAGTGGGGGCCGATCCATTGGTTTTAACTTCTTTTCTCGAAGCCGTGAACGAGGCTGGTGGTCGGTGGGAAAAAGTGGCTAACGGAATCAGGTTCTGGTTTGAAAAACCACTTAAACCGACCCAGATTACGGCCGCATTGTATCCGCGATTTATGACCGATTGGCAGCCTGTTTGGACAGCCATGATGACTCAGGCTGAAGGGGTTTCTACGGTCCATGAGACGGTTTATGAAAGGCGGTTTGCTCATATTGAGGATTTGACAAAAATGGGTGGAAAATTTGAATTTTTTAACCCCGAAGTAACCGATCCGGAAGCCATATATAACTTTAATCTGGAAGACGATAAACCGGAGAACAAACATGCCGTCCGAATCTTTGGACCAGCAAAATTAAGCGGTCAGGAAATTGAGATTAATGATATTCGCCGCGGAGCAACAATTTTATTGGCTGGCATGACCGCCGCCGGAAAAACGGCGATTTCTGACCCTAAGGATCAAATCAAGCGGGGATATGAGGACTTGGTCGGAAGGTTAAAGCAGCTGGGGGCGAGTATCGATGTAGAAGTTAGTATATAATCAAGGTCTGGTATGGCATCATTACTGGGACTGATTTTGCTGTCCTTTTTTATTACCGCCGTCTTGCTGGTGCCATTTATTGACTTTTTATATAAGATTCATTTGAAAAGGACCAATGAGAAAAAGCGTCTAGACACCCTGAATAAAGCCGCTTCGATAACGGGGAAGCTTCTTGCTTATAAACATCCGCGGCCTATCGGAGCCGGTGCTTTGGTTGTTGCCGTTACGGTTGTTTTGTCCTTGTGGTCATTTGGAATGTTGTCGGTTCAGGCAAACCCTGGAGAATTGTTTGTCCTTCTTTTTGCTATGGTGTCTTTTGCCCTTTTGGGGGCATATGACGATCTTCGTAAAAACTTCAACAAAGCCAAAGAAGGTTTTTTTGGATTTAGATGGCGGCACAAACTTTTTATCCAAATTTTTCTGGGGCTGGTGATAGGAATTTATTTTTGGGGCTTTCTCCATTATGACTTCTTAAACGTTCATTGGTTTGGAATGCTTGATGTAGGGATTCTCTTCGTACCCATCTCAGCTTTTGTGGTCGTGGCCTTTGCCAACGCCTTTAATATTACTGATGGTCTGGACGGCCTTTCTTCTGGTACCCTTTTGATTTGTCTATTGGCTTTTTTGATTCTGTCGTTTGAATTGCTGCACCCCGCCCTGGCTTTATTTGTAGCCGTCTGGGTCGGATCATTATTGGCCTTTTTATATTTCAATATTTTCCCTGCCCGCGTGGAACTTGGCGACACTGGGGCCCTGGCGTTCGGAGCGACTTTGGCGGTGGTGGGACTTTTAACCGGTAAAGCATTGGCTCTGGCCGTGATCGGCGGAGTTTTTGTTTTAGAAGCCGCCAGTTCCCTTATTCAAATGATTTCTAAACATTACACTGGCAAAAAAATATTTGTTGTTTCTCCGCTTCATTTATGGTTTATGTATCGGGGGTGGGAAGAACCCAAAGTGGTAATGAGGTTTTGGCTCATGGGGGTCCTCTTTGCCGTTTTCGGCCTATGGTTAGGTGTTTTGAAATAGTCCTTCTTCTTTTGGTTTTTGGGTTGTTAATGGTTTATGACGCCTCTTCTGCCACCGGGGCTCAAGCGTTTAATGATAAATATTATTTTCTTCGGGAACAACTAAAGTGGGTGGTGATAGGTTTAGCCGGGGCTGCAGCCGCCTTTTATTTTGATTACCGACAGTTGAAAAAGTTGGCCCTGCCGGGATTGATTGTGGCCTTAATAATGCTTGTCGGGGTTTTTCTTCCCGGAATTGGTGTCCGAGCTTATGGAGCTTCCCGGTGGCTTAATTTTGGATTCACCATTGTCCAGCCATCAGAGGTGGCAAAACTGGCCCTAATTGTTTATCTTTCTGCTTGGTTAACAACAAAAGAAAGGGGTCGATTATTTGCCTTTCTGATGCTTATCGGGCTTTTGGTGGGATTAATCATGCTTCAACCAGACATGGGGACGGCCATTGTTCTTTTTCTGACAGCAATGATTTTGTATTTTGTTTCGGATAATGAAATTTTGGGTCTGGTTTTTATGCTGCCGATGATTGTTCTTGGCGGTGTTGGACTGGCTGTGCGTTCACCATATCGCCTGAAAAGATTATTAACATTTTTTGATTCGGACACCGACCCCCTGGGTGCCTCCTATCACATCCGCCAAGCTCTTATTGCTTTAGGAAGTGGGGGGGTATTTGGACTGGGTTTGGGAAATTCTATTCAGAAATATTCTTATTTGCCAGAGGCAACCACAGATTCAATTTTTGCCATTATTGGTGAAGAATTGGGTTTGGTGGGGTCAGCGGCTTTGGTTGGGTTATTTGGAATCTTTTTTTTGCAGGCTGTTCGGCTGACCATGAATGTGAAAGATTCTTTTGGGCGGCTGTTGGGGGTTGGAATTGTGGCCTGGTTTTGTGTTCAAACCTTGGTTAATATGGCCTCCATCGTGGCTTTAATTCCGCTCACCGGAGTGCCATTGCCATTTATCTCTTACGGCGGATCCGCGTTGGTTGTAGAATTGGTCGGAGTGGGAATTTTGGGGAGCATATGGCGACAAAACCGATAAAAAGGGTGTTTATTACCGGGGGACATTACACGCCTGCCAAGGCTGTGATTGACGAATTGTCTGATTGGGAAGTGTTTTACGTCGGGCGAAAATTTTCCATGGAAGATAGCCAGGCTTTGGCTTTGGAATATCAGGAACTGGCAAAATTTCCTGGAATTAAATTTTTGGAGATAACCACCGGAAGGCTGCAAAGACGGTTTTTTGTAAATATGGCCCAGTCAATCCGGTCACTTTTAAAAATTCCCGTGGGATTTGTCCAATCATTTTGGTGGTTAATTCGATTTCAACCAAATTTAGTTTTAAGTTTCGGGGGATATGTTGCCGTGCCGGTGGTGGTTTGTGCTTGGATTTTGGATGTTCCGGTCCTTACTCATGAGCAGACTAAGGTGGTCGGTTTAGCCAACAGAATTATTCGTTTGTTTGGAGCGAAAGTTTTGCCTTTTGGGGTCCCGCTTCGCCAGGAAATCTTGTCGGCAAAACCGACAGTGACAAACACTATTTTTGTGACTGGGGGAAATCAGGGGGCCAGGGCTATAAATGAAGTAGTAGTAAAGGCTCTCCCCAAATTAATAAAAAAATATTCCGTGATTCATCAGACCGGAGAGTGGGACGGGGGGATAAAAAATAAAAAATACAAGGCAGTTAAATTCATGACGGCGGCGGAAATGGCCGCAAATTTAGCCCGGGCCAAGATCGTTATTTCCAGATCCGGCGCCAATATTTGTGATGAGATCGCATTTTTGGGGAAACCATCAATCCTAATTCCTCTTCCCTGGTCAGGGGGGGGAGAACAAGAGCAAAACGCCTTGGCTCTGGCAAAGTCTGGGTTGGTGGAGGTTCTTAAACAAGAAGATTTGGATTCAGAGAGTCTTTTAAAAGCGGTCTCGAAGATTGAGGACAATTATAAAAGTTTTTTGGCCGCGGCCGTTAAAGCCAGGGAGTTGGCAGATAGCACGGCGGCCAGAAAAATCGCCATGGAGGTGAAAAATTTCCATGATTAAGGCGGTTATTTTTGATTTTGGTGGGGTCATTGTCCCCGATGATTACAACCCGGTTATTGAGAAAGCCAAAAAAAAAGTTTCTCGAGAGAAACTTTTAAAGTTTCAAGAAATTGAACAAAAAGCCGGCATTGGACAGATAGGGGAACAAGATTTCATTGATGCCTTGAACGATTGTTTCGGAACAGAGGTGTGGCCAAAATTGGACGTTGCTGATGACCGGTATCGGGCGAGGGTGGACCAACAAATACTAAGCTTAATTCGAGAATTAAAGCGGGAGTACCTTGTGGGCTTATTGAGTAATAACTTTTCTTTCTGGACAAAAAATGCTAAGGGGCAGGCATATATGAGTCTTTTTGACGCCAGAGTTTTTTCGTCTGACGTCGGGATGACAAAACCGAATCTCGCCATATATCGACTTGTGGCGGAAAAGCTCAACGTAGCGCCGGGTGAGTGTGTGTTTATTGATAATGTCAAAGAAAATGTTAACGGGGCTGTTCAGGCAGGTATGAAGGGAATTCAGTATTTTGGCTTAAATGATTTAAAAACCCGTCTGGAGGAGGTCTTGTGAGACGAAAGCTTATATTTATATGTGCAGTGGTCACGGTGCTTTTTGTAGGAGGGTTTTTGGTTAAAGATAGGGTTCTTCAAGTTATCAGCCCGGCAAAAACAGTAAACCCAATCTATAAACAGTCAGCAATTTATGATTTGGTGACGATATTGGAAAAAAATGGTTATTTCGTTTCTCCCCCTCCGATATTTGTGAACGATTCTATTCAGGCTTCTATTTCGGGAATTACGGCCGTCTTTTCTCCAGAAAAAGACCTTTTTTCCCAGGTCCGCTCTTTACAATTGGTTTTAGGGAGGCTTAAAATGGAGGAGAAGAATGCGAAGGAAATTGATTTACGTTTCAATAAAGTTGTAGTTCGGTATTAATAGTAATGAGTAGAGATAAAATAATCACCGCCATCGATGTTGGATCTTCAAAAATAGCTACGGTCATTGCTTCGACAGGTGCGTCGGAGAAAGTTTCCGTGATTGGGGTTTCTACCACCAGTTCCCGGGGCATTAAAAAAGGGCAGGTTGTCGACATTGACGAAACAGTTGCCGCAATCTCTGAAAGTGTTGATGCAGCTGAAAGAATGGCGGGAGTTTCCATTGGGAGCGCCTTTGTTTGTGTGGGAGGAGCGCATATCGCCAGCCAGAACAGTAAGGGTGTTGTGGCTGTCTCCACGCCTGAAGGGGAAATAAACGACACCGATGTTTCCAGGGTGGTCGAAGCGGCCAAAGCCATTTCCATGCCGTCTTCTCGGGAAATTTTACATGTAATTCCCCGGGATTTTTCTGTGGACGGTCAGGAGGGAATCAAAGATCCGATTGGAATGACAGGGGTGCGACTGGAAGTGGAAACGCAGATTGTCACCGGAGCATCAACCGCCATTAGGAATTTGGGGAAGTGTATAAATGAGGTCGGTATCGACATTGAATCGGTAGTTTTTTCGGGGCTGGCTTCATCGCAGGCAGTCTTGTCGGAAACAGAGAAAGAGTTGGGAGTGGTTTTGGTTGATGTCGGGGCGGGGACAACCGATGTTGCCATTTGGGTTGATGGCGCATTGTCATACTCGGCGGTGTTGCCGGTTGGAGCCAGAAATGTCACCAATGATATTGCTGTTGGCCTTAGGGTTGGTCTTGATAGCGCGGAAAAGATCAAATTGTTTTTGTCTCAAAAAGAAAAACCCCAATTTGCCACCACCTCAGATACCCCAAAACCGGTCGATGAAATGGATCTTTCACACCTGAGTCTTCCTGAAGAAATTAAGAAGATTTCTCGAAAAACCTTGATTGACGGAATTATTAAACCTAGGCTTCTGGAGATTTTCACTTTCATAGGTTTGGAAATTCAAAAAAGCGGCTTTGGGGGAATGACCCCTGCAGGAGTGGTGATTACAGGGGGAGGGGCCCAAACAATTGGGACCATTGAGGCTTGTCGACAACGACTGGCGATGCCCTGCCGGATTGGGGTGCCGTTTGGGTTACCGTCGACTGGGAACGAAACAAACGGGGTGGTGGTAACAGGTTTGATTGACGAGCTGTGTTCGGCCCAGTCGGCCACCAGCGTTGGGCTTATTATTTATGGATCCAAGTTCGACGGAGTTAGAGTTTCCAGAAAAATGTCGACATTGTCCTTGCCAAACCTTTCCGGTTTTGGTAGCATAGTTTCGGCCCTGCCTCTGAAAAATATTCTGCCTAAGTTTAAAATCTTTTTGAAAGGGTTCCTGCCGTAATTTATTATTAATGTTAATTAAGCCTGATCTTACCCGGTTCGCGAAAATTAAGGTTGTGGGAATTGGTGGTGGTGGGGGGAATGCCGTTGCTTCAATGATTTCTACCGGTTCTATTCATGGCGTGGATTTTGTGGCCATCAATACTGACGCCCAGGTTCTTTTAGGTAACCCAGCTCCGACAAAAATTCAAATTGGGGAAAATTTAACCAAAGGATTGGGTTCCGGGGGAAACCCGGACATTGGTCGCCAGGCGGCGGAAGAATCAGCCAAAAAAATCGAAGAAAAGCTGGTTGATGCAGATATGGTTTTTGTGACGGCAGGGATGGGTGGTGGCACGGGGACTGGGGCCTCAGCTGTGGTAGC
>Ga0233420_10000824_pt1 | contig 12416 bp, 12 predicted proteins | sample Watercolumn_Mata_4_FD_183009 | JGI IMG/M metagenome (GOLD analysis project Ga0233420, IMG submission 183009) | Freshwater microbial communities from Lake Matano, South Sulawesi, Indonesia - Watercolumn_Matano_2014_102_MG | ecosystem: Environmental > Aquatic > Freshwater > Lake | place...
TTTGACGTCATCCTTACCTTCCTCCGATTTAGAATCGGCAGTCTCCTATGAAAATACAACATAGGACAAGGGTTGCGCTCGTTTACGGACTTAACCGAACACCTCAAGGCACGAGCTGACGACAACCATGCAGCACCTGTCACCGAGTTCCAAAAGGCACTCCCCTGTTTCCAGGGAATTCTCGGGATGTCAAGTCTAGGTAAGGTTCATCGCTCACTATCGAATTAAACCAGGTGCTCCACCGCTTGTGTGGGTCCCCGTCTATTCCTTTGAGTTTTAAACTTGCGTTCGTAGTCCCCAGGCGGGACACTTAATGCGTTAGCGTCGGCACTGAAGGGATCGAGCCCTCCAACACCTAGTGTCCATGGTTTACAGCGTGGACTACCAGGGTATCTAATCCTGTTCGCTCCCCACGCTTTCGTCCTTAAGCGTCAGGTCTTCTCCAGCAAGCTGCTTTCGCTTTTGGTGTTCCTCTGTGTATCTACGGATTTTACCCCTACACACAGAATTCCACTTGCCTCTAGAAGCCTCTAGCAAGCCAGTATCAAACACAGCACCACGGTTGAGCCGTGATATTTAACGTTCGACTTAACTTGCCGCCTACAGACGCTTTACGCCCAATGATTCCGGATAACGCTCGCGACCTACGTATTACCGCTGCTGCTGGCACGTAGTTAGCAGTCGCTTATTCCTGGAGTACCTTCAGAATTATTCCTCCAGAAAAGAGGTTTACAACCTTTCGGCCTTCATCCCTCACGCAGTGTTGCTCCGTCAGACTTTCGTCCATTGCGGAAGATTCCCTACTGCTGCCTCCCGTAGGAGTGGGGACCGTGTCTCAGTTCCCCTGTGGCTGATCATCCTCTCAGACCAGCTACCCATCATCGCCTTGGTAGGCCGTTACCCTACCAACTAGCTAATAGGCCGCAGGCCCCTCTCGAACCGCCGGGGCTTTACCCTTGCGGGACTATCCGGTATTAGCTCCGATTTCTCGGAGGTATCCCTGAGTTCGAGGAAGGTTCCAACGTGTTACTCACCCGTTTGCCGCTGCCCTTGCGGGCCGCACGACTTGCATGTATTAGACACACTGCCAGCGTTAATCCTGAGCTAGGATCAAACTCTTCGTGTAACAGTGCAAACAGAACGACGTCCTGTTTGCACCTAAAACTTTGCACTTAAGCAAAGCGTCATCCCCGCCGAAGCAGGGATTAAATTTTGGAATTTACGGATTCTCAAACCAACGAATAAGGCTTGAGATCCACACAAACTTCTCTATTACGTACTAGATGTTAAAGAACAAATTAGCTTAAGATCGCTAAAAATGCAGAGGAAGTGTAATCAAATCGTAATCTATTGTCAAACAATTTTTTAAGAAGAACTCGGACATTAAAAATTTACCAATAATTAATACTCTCCAAACCTGTTAATCACCTTTTTAACCAGTTCTAATTACAAATCTTCTATCTTTTTCGTCAACATCTTAGAAATGAATTTTGGTTCAAAAAATGGTAAAATTAACCCGAAATTGAATACACATTATCAAATGTGACCCATATAAAGTCTAACCAAAATCAAATGATTAACTCAAAATTCGACCCATTAAAATACGCTTCTACGGGATCAAGAAGGGCGCAAAGCCAAATTCAAGGAAAATCGCATCAATCAGGATCACTTCAGAAATCTCAGCAGTCTTTTCGGAAAGACGAATCGGACGAATCAATTTTAATCCCAACAGTTATTGAAAAATCAGCATTGGGAGAACGCGCATATGACATCTATTCAAGATTACTTAAGGAAAGAATCATATTTTTGGGCACAGGCATCGATGACACAGTCGCGAACACGGTAATCGCACAGTTGATTTTCCTCGAAAACGAAAATCCAAAGAAAGACATCACCCTATATATACACAGTCCGGGCGGCCATGTGACCGCAGGTCTCGCTATCTACGACACAATACAATACATTCAACCTGATGTATCGACAGTCTGTCTTGGTATGGCGGCATCAATGGGCGCAGTCCTCCTAGCGGGCGGCGCAAAAGGCAAACGCTTCATCCTCCCAAACGCAGAAGTAATGATCCATCAACCGTTAGGCGGCACAGAAGGTCAAGCCTCAGACATCCGAATCCACGCCGAACACATCATCAAAACAAAAGATCGCCTTAACAGGATTTTGGCCCATCACACCGGCCAAAAAATCGATGTCATCGAAAAAGACACCGATCGTGACAACTTCATGTCAGCAGAGGAAGCTGTCAAATACGGATTAGTGGACAAGATTATCAAGAAAAGAGAAGCCTAACCCATCTCAAAAGTCCTAAGTTCCTCATTAACTATAAGATTAGATTTTGCTGTAGCAAGCTTATCCACTTGATCAAAAAAATCTATTTCATCATAATTTATCCCCAATTCCTCTCCGACAGCTTGTCGAACAGCATCCAAAATTTCACTCAACCCATCTCTGATATCTTCCAATAAAGCATCCAAACTATCATATTTTCCCCCCAACAATGAATCAAACTGGCAACCACTCGTAACAATCTCCAATCTAATTTGTTCTATCACCGCCTGCGTCTCTTCAACAACAATGGCCAAAATTCTTTCAGAAACACCAGGCTTCATCCCTTCTATATCAGCCATACTTTCTTCGACTTCTTTTTTCAACCGGCCGTCATCAATTTCAAAATACATAATACTAAAAATTAAATCATTAAAAGACTTCCTCAGTCCCTAATCCTCCCCATCCCCATTTGTCCCGAACATCGGAGCTTTGTTTTTCGCAAAATCGATGGCAAATTCAACAATCGACCCGGCAACATCAACCCCTGTCGACCTTTCCAACTCCTTAAACCCCGGATTTGAATTGACCTCCAAAACAACAGGCCCGCTTTTACTCCTAAGAATATCAACTCCGGCATATTCAAGATCCAACGCTTGAACCGAACGAAGAGAAATTTCTTTTTCTTCATCTGTAATCTCAACTGGCAACCCCTTTCCGCCAAGCTCAATATTGGATCTGAACTCCCCTTTCATCGCCTTTCTCATCATTGTCCCGACAACTTTTCCGCCAACAATAAAAACCCTGATATCCTGCCCCTTGGAATATTTAACAAACTCCTGAATTACATACATTAAATTAAGTTCCCAATCCAACATAGACTTTAGCGCCCGCTTGCTCTCGACAATCGTCACCCCCGCACCATACGACCCAAAAGGAGACTTCACAATCACAGGCATCCCCCCGACAGCCTTCACGGCCATATCAATATAATTAGGACTTCTGATAATAGCAGTCTTCGGAATCGGAATATTATAATGATCCAAAATCTGCATCGATTTGAGCTTATTTTTCGCTTTTATAATAGGATTGTATCTATTAAATACCGGTATCCCCATCATCTCCATTTGTTTAATAATGGAAACACTCAATTCAACATCACGCAAAACAGACGGCCTTGTAATCACAACATCATATTTCGGAAACAACGCCCCATCATAAAGAAGCCTTCTGGAAGTCCCATCATAAAGAAGTTGAAACTTACCTGACCGAAAAATCCTGGCCGTATGCCCCATCGCTCTTGCAGTCTTCTTTAATCTAATTTCTTCAGGAGAAGCTTGTTTTGAAATTGCCTTAAAAGATAAAACTCCAATTTTCATAATTTTATATTATCATGTACTTCTCACATACAAAGCCTCTGCATCTACAGCCTTAAAGACGTGACACATAGTAGTCATTTTTGTTTCTTTTGCAATATCTCGTTGACAATTGGCTTAAAGACTTAATAATAAACACGCACAGAATCGCTTTTAATATTCAACTACCTATGTCAAAAAAATGCGATAAATGCGGTCAAAACGACGCAAAAGTCTCATATAACGAAACCATCAACAACAAAACCAGACATCTGGATTTATGCGCAAAATGCGCGAACGAAATAATCGCGGGAAAAGAAAAATTTCTAAATTCATTTTTTAGCCTAAATCCATTCAGAGAAATGGATAAAATGTTTGATTTAATGTTAAAACCAAACTCGAAACAGCCTTCACGGCCAAGCCAAATACCGATACAAATTAAATTGCAACAACAAACACCAAAGCAAAATTCAGCGCCTTCATCAATCAAACTGAAACAAATCCCTGTAAAATCTCAGCAAAATCCGCGAGAGGAAAAATTACGAGAACTAAAAAATAAAATTGACAAATTGAAGCAAGAAGAAGGAATCGCCGTCATGCTGCAGGATTATTTAAAAGCGGCTGAGATTAAAAAGAAAAGAGAAAAAGTGCAGAAAGAAGCCGAAAAAATTGCCTTCGGGAATTGATTAACTTCATAGAAATAAATCAATTGCGCAAAATCTCCCACAGAATTCATTTTAAAAAAATTCGCACAAATAATCAAATTAACAATCAACCAAAACTAACCAAATAAATAATGAAAAAATTAATTGCATTGGTACTGATTTTAACTTCAGCACTCAGCTTAACAGGATGTTTTGAAGATGATTCAGCAGCAGTAATTCAAGATCCAAGCCAATCCCCAAATTACACAAAATTTGAAACAACCGATTTTTCGATTCTTTATCCAAACGATTGGGAAGTTTTACAAAAAGATTCTTTTACTTCAAATGTACCGGCATCAACAATTGTTATTTTCAGAAACAACATAAAAAGTGATTTGTTCACCGCGAATCTAAATATCTCACAAACCACATTAACTCAAAAAGAAAGCCTGACTTCAGAGGATTTCACCACTCAAACATTAAACACAGAAAAATTTAATCTGGTAAATTTCCAAGAAATCAAACGCGAAGATTTCACAATCGGTCAAGAAAAAACCTCAATAGTGACATTTCAAGGCCGAAAATCTGTCACAGACACCCTATTAAACTTCGAACAAATATGCATAGCCAGAAATGGCTTTGGAATGATAATAACAGCCGCATACCTGCCAAATGAAGATCAAAGTGTTGTACTAAAACTAGATGAAATGATAAGATCCTTCACGCTTAAGAATCCTTGAAAATCAGTAAGGCGCCATGGCCAAGTGGTTAAGGCAGCGGTTTGCAACCCGCCTTCGGCGGGCGAATCTGGATGGCGCACATACAGCAAGACAAAATTGAATGGCTAATTACTACACTTACATATTAATAAGCGAAAAAGATCAGAAAAGATACATCGGATCAACCAGCGATATAGAAAAAAGAATCAAAGAACACAATCAGGGAATAGTTAAATCGACAAAAAACAGAAGACCTTTAAAATTAATTCATACTGAAGAATTCAATACCAAAAAAGAAGCTATGAAACGAGAAAAGTTTTACAAATCCGGTATTGGAAGGGAATATTTAAAAAAACTTTTCACATAAAACCAGGCGCCATGGCCAAGTGGTTAAGGCAGCGGTTTGCAAAACCGTTATTCTCCAGTTCGAATCTGGATGGCGCCTCCATTACTTAACTATCCCCTCCAGGAAATTAAAAAGATAGCCGATTAAAATTATACCGACAGCCACAACTCCAAAGAAAGTTAGAAGCAATTTGAATTTCATCACTCTCTTCAAAATAACAGCTTCCGACAAAGACAACCCTGCTATCACCATCATGAAAGATATTAAATCTGTATATTGACTAAAAAACAACTTCAAGATATACTAAAGATATACTTTAAAACCATCTAAAATGAATACTTTAATAGTCTCGTCAAAAGAATTCAGACAATCATTCCCAAAATATCAAAAACTTGTGGAAGGAGGAATCTCTATCACGATAGTAAAAAGGTCCAAACCAATCTTTAAGATCGAACCGGTCGATATTGAATTTCAAACCGGCATTACGGATGCACTTTTGGATTATGAAAACGCAAAAGATAAAAAATTTGTAGATTATAATTCTGTGTTTAAATCTTAAAAAATGAAAATTCTATTCCATAAAAAATTCCAAAAATTTATAAGGAAAATAAAGAATAAAGAGCTTTTTTCTTTAATAAAAAATGAAGTTGACAAAATCATAAAAGAACCTTCATCAGGAAAAATTTTAGAACATCCCTTCAGAAAATATCATATTTTATCAGTTAGTTTTTCATACGATAAAAATTCGTTCAGAATCGCCTATATCCTAAATAAAGATGAACTCATTTTTTTATTGATCGACTCAAGAGAAAATTTTTACAAAAAATTAGAAAGAATTATTTAAAAAAATCTCCTTATAAAAAAACATAGCTGTACCATATCAAAAGCAGTGGATATAGACATGGATCACTTCATCAAAGGGATTGCTACATTTTTTAACGATGAATCACTTTGACGGATGTTTGGCTCAATTAAACGCACCTACAAAATAAATTAAAAATCTAATTGCAAAAAGAAAAAGAATTACCAAAGTAATAATATCCAAAACTTTTGACATATAATTCGTAAAGAATTTTCCAAAATATTGGGAAGCGAGACCAACAACCACCGCCCAAATAGTTCCGACAATCAAAATTCCAATCGACAAAATCAACGGATCATAAGTCATATCCCAACTCGAAAAAGCAGCGGACCAAAAAACAATTATCAAAGGATTCGGTAAAGTCATTAAAACCCCTAAAATAAAAGGATGAAACTTGAATCGCCCCTCAGATTCTTGTCCTAATTTTTTATTTAAAGCCCCTCTCAAACCAGATATTGAAAGATAAAGAAAAAACAAACAACCAGCAGCCAACAAAAGTAAACGCAAAACAACATCTTCACCCGTAAGAGATATCCCCAAACCACCAAGATTTGCATAAATAGTTTCGATAACAGTTATACCAAAAACCCCATAAAAAGCAGACATAAACCCATGCTTCACACCGCTTTTTACAGCTACAAGAGTGGCAGGACCAACAGCCAACGCAGAAACCAACGCAATAGAAATAATTTTAAACATCATGTTGAATTAACGAAAAACTAACATAAAATAAAATCACGCTGCTAAAATCACAAAAACTTCAAAGAATACAACACCAAAGCCGGTACAACAATCCCAGCCGTCTCAGAACGAAGAATAGTTTTTCCGACAGAAACAGCCATAAAACCACATTCCACAGCAGCTTTTACTTCGTCTTCCGTAAACCCACCCTCCGGCCCTATGAAAATATTGATTTTTTCAAGTTCTTTCAAATCCAAACCATTCGGACCAAAAAGTTCTTTAATCGAAATTTTTGAGTCTGGATCCGCAATGATATTCAACTCAAATCCAGCAGATTCAGATTTTGATTTATTTTTCAATTCACTCCCCAAAGACCAATTTGAAGATTTCACTAATCCATTTTTCAAGCTTCCCATTTTCAAAACATCCATAAACTTCACAACACCCCCTAAAACAGGAATCACTCCCCTTCCGCTTTGCTCAGCCGCCTCCTGCATTATCCTGTTCAGCCGCTCAATTTTTCCCAAATTCTGCCGTTCTGTCCTCTGCGTGATCAAAGGGACAAACTCACTGACTCCAATTTCCGTCCCCTTTTGCAAAACCAATTCAAATTTATCCAAATTCTTCAAAATACTCTGATACAAAACAACTCTCAGAGTACTCTCAACACCATCGTTTTTTATCCTCTCTAAAACCCTCCCAACAACCTCTTTCTTGGAAACAAGCGTCAATTCAACCAAATACTCAGAACCAAAACCATCCAAAATCGTAACCTGCTCGCCTTCTTTAAACCTCAGCACGTTAAACATCTGATGAACCAATCCATCTGAAACAATTTTAACCCCATTTTTGCTAATTTTATCTGGCTCAAAAACAAAAAATCTATGCATATTAGACAACTAATGGTGCCCAAGGCGGGAATCGAACCCGCACCTCCTTGCGAAGACAGGATTTTAAGTCCTGCGCGTCTACCAATTCCGCCACCTGGGCACATGACCACTGCGGAAACGCACAAGAAACATTCTTAATACTTTTCGAAATAAAATCAATAAAAAACATAACACGTAAAATTTCATAATAACGCCAAAGCCCACGCCAAACCTGTAAAAAGACAGTTCGCCAGTTGATTTAGAGAGAATTTTATGATATAATTCAAAGATAATTTTGAAGGTAATTTAAGGTAATCTAGGAGAAAATATGACAATACTAAAAAAACAGACAGAACAATCCTTCAGGGAAAATAGACTTGTTTTCGATGAAACTCCTGGGAAATTAAGACAAGGTAGCTCTACTGAAAGACAAGATAGCACTTCAGAGAGGCAAGACAGTCCCTCCGGGAAAAGAGACAATCCCTCCGGGAGAAAAGACGACCCACCTGAGAAAAAAGACAGCACCCCTAAAGAGAATACCAGCGTAGAACCACGTGGACCTGAGAACAAACTAATAGCGGAAAGACGAGATTTATCCGCTACCGCTTTAGAAAAAGCTCCGGAAACCAAAATCAATCTCAACCAAGTTGTTCTGATCGGCGATTCAATAGGCCGCGGCATAGACAAATACGGGTTCCAAAATTTAGATTCAACAGAAAGAAACATACTCGCGGTTGGCGGCGCACAAATCGAAGCAATCGCAAAACAACTTGATTTAATCGACGCCGAAAAAACCCCTTACCTCATAATTCAGGGGGGAACAAACAATTTTGGACACGAAGACCCAGAAGTCGCGGCTGAAAAACTCATCAAATTATACGAATTGGCAGCGAACAAAGACCGCAAACCACCATTCAAGAAAGTAATGCTGGTAACAACAACTCCTCACAAAAACATGCCGGCATATGATACGAAAGACGACAAAGGAGAAATTCATCATCATCCAGCCATCGACTGGGGAGACAGAGCTATTAAATTTAACGTAGCGTTAACAAAAGCCGCAAAAGAAAAAGGAATAAATCTATACGATCTTCACAGTGCATGCATACAATCCATGCAGGACCCAGATCCGAGAAAAAGATTCGACATACCCGGAGACGGAATTCACCCGGGCGGGAAATCATACAAAGTCATCGGAAAACTCTTGGCAAACGCAATCACAGAGGGAACATATACTCCAACAGAGGCAGAGCCAGACATCGACGAAAAGAAATTCCCTCCAAAAGCTTTGCATTCAAAACATCTCGAATTAGCCCAATCAATCAAAGAAGAACAAGCTTCAAAGGATGATGAAACAATAAAAGGAATTAAAATTAGAAAATTAAGAAAATTCTCAAGAATTCTAAATACCTCAGAAGCAAAAGAAGAAAACGACGATAAAAAACTTTTAAATGTAAAAGACGAAACCGCAAGACGCATAAGAGCTTACACAAGCGAAAGAAACAAAGAATGGTACACGTTAAATTATGAAAAATTCGGCAGCGATTCGGACGGGTTGTCCCATGAAATGAACGTGGGATTGGGGGACATCCTGCTTGATCCGGATATCCAGGAAATTTTGGTATTGAGATCGGACGGAGAAATTATAAAAGGGAAAAGAGGAATCGTCGAATCGGGCAGACACAAAGGGAGAGTCGCATTTTTAAATGAAAAAGGCAGATACATAGCAACTCACACAGGAGACAAATTTAGAATATTATCTGACACCGAAACAAAACCAGACGACAAAGAATCAGTTAGTAAATTTGTTCAAACATTAAAGACCGAAAATCAAGCGCGAGAATCATTCGATGTAACATTTTCAAAAACAGTCGTGGAAGCTTCCTCAGGACTCCCATTCGCAGAAATAACAGATTTGGATCCGGAAAAGACAGTTTCCGAACAAATTAAATTTAAATTAAACGAAAGCCAATTAAAGAACGCCAAAATAATAGAAGAAGAATTCATAAAAGCCGGGCTAACCCAGCCAAATTTAATAGCGGCGGCAATAATTAATTCCTTCAAAGAATCTGGATTAAACGCGTCAATAGTAGGACAAGAAAAAGATAACGAAGGAAACTTAAAAGGAGTGTCGGTTGGCTTGTTCCAACTATACGATCGCGGTACCGCCATTAGAGACGGTAAACTTATGAGCGTAGAGGAAAGACAAGATCCGAGAATAAACACACAGAGAATAATCGAAGTGATCAAAAGCGGCCGAGGAACAAATTTAAGGAGCCAAGCGAAGGCAGGAGCCTCGGTTCAAGACCTCGTCTACACCTTCTGCTACAAGATAGAAGTTCCATCAGACAGAATAACCAAAGGGCGAGAAAGAGCGAAATTCTCTTTGGATTTCTGGGCAAAAAAACCTGCGGAATTGGATAAATTAATAGGAAGATATACAAGTGTAGATAGCTTACCGGCAAACGTTGATTTAAGAAATGGACAAGATACATGGTACATCGGAAGCAGCACTGTTTACGGGCTGTCAAGAGACGTGAATCATGATTCTGAAGGCGTTGTCGGACTGGAAGGAGGAGGAACCGAACAAGTTTACAAAGAACTCACTGACATAATTCTGCCACGCACAGAAAAAATATCTTCTCCAAAAAGAGTGATTCTTTTAGGTATGGGTATCAATACTCTATCTACAACAAAACCTGTCGAAAAAACAGTTAATGAAACTCTCGAAAGTTATCTGAAAATCGCCAAAATTTTTGAATCGAAAGGAGCAGAAGTAAAAATTTCTCCATTACAACTATACAAAGGAAAAGAAGAACAAATTACAGCATTTAATAAAGAATTAAAAACAAATCCAAAATACTCAAAATACTTCATTGATACAGGTATAGACGCACCGGAAATCGCACTTCCAGACGGACTGCACTTAGACCCGGAAGGAACCAAAACCCTACTGGCAAACGTAAGAAAAAACAAAGGAAACACGGCTTAATACCCGAAAAACGATGCGAAAACCAAAGTAGCAGTCGCCGCGATAATCCCAATAATCGTAGCCCAGGCAATTACATTCCCAACAGGCTTATTCGTGTACTCCCCCATTATTCTCCTGTTATTTATAATCTTCATAACAAATATCAAAATAAACGGAAGCAAAATCCCATTAACATCTTGCGACAAAACCATAATACTGACCAAAGAAATTTTAGGAATTAAGACAATCACAGCAGGGATGGCAATCATCGCCAAAATTATGCTGTAAAAAATCTTGCCGTTCTTCCACGTAGTATTAAACCCGGACTCCCATCCGAAAGCTTCACACAAAGCATAGGCTGTAGCAGTAGGCAAAATAAAAGCCCCAAGCATAGACGCGCAAAATAACCCAAACGCAAACAAAAACTTCGCCAAATACCCAGCCAAAGGCTCAAGAGCAATCGCCGCATCTCCGGCATCATTTATACGTATCCCGTACTTAAAAAGCGTCGTGGCAGTACAAATTATTATAAAAAAACTCACTATGTCAGTAATAAAAGCTCCAATATATACCTCCGCTTTCTCAGCTTTGTAATCTTTCACCTCAAGCCCCTTATCAACAACGTAAGATTGAATAAAAAACTGTCCCCAAGGAGTAATAGTAGTACCAATTAAAGCAATCATCGTAATTAGAAAAGGCGCACTATACTGCAGGGTTGGAGTAAACATATCCTCTAGAGCTTGCCCAAAATCGGGACCAATAATAAACCCATTAATTATATAAACAATATAAAATGCCGAAAAAATTAAAAAAATCTTTTGAGTGGTTTTGAATGACCCTTTGTACAAAACAAACCACACCGCCAAACCAGCCAAAGGAACAGCTATATACTTATTCACCCCGATAATGGAAAAAGAAGAAGCAACCCCGGCAAACTCAGCTGTAACAGTTCCCATATTTGCAACCAGCATCGCTATCATCGCAAAAGCAGTCCACTTGATACCAAAGTTCTCGCGGATCAACCCGGCCAGCCCCTGACGCGTCACAACACCTATTCTTACCCCCATTTCTTGCGTAATCGCCAAAGACACCGTAACCAAAAGCAAAACCCACAACATTTTAGTCCCGAAATGAGCACCGACTATCGAATAAGTAGTGATTCCGCCGGCATCATTATCGGCATTCGCGGCAATAATCCCCGGCCCAACAACCGCAAGAAACATCATTAATTTTACTTTCAAAGCATACCATTTTTTCCCGATAGATACCCCCATAGGTATAAAAATTAAGCATCAGGGAACAAATGCCTCATGACGTCATCAATTGATACAACCCCAATCAACTTATTCCCCTTATCGACAACAGCCGCAGTATATAGATTATATTTCGTCATTACTTCAATAACTTCTTCAATATCTTGATCTGGGTGCAAAACAGACGTCGATGAAAATTTTCTCTTCAATAAATCCTTAACCATTTTTTTCTTTGGAGAAAGAAGCAGCCATCGCATCGATACAGCACCATAAAAATATCCATCATCAGAAGTTACATAAACATAAATAATAGACCTCATAGTCTCGGACATTTTTCTAACTTCCTTTATAGCTTTGCTAACTCTCCAATTTGGACGAACAGAAACAAATTCAACAATCATCAACCATCCGGCAGTATCATTTGGGTAAATAATCAAAT
>Ga0233420_10000826_pt1 | contig 12380 bp, 11 predicted proteins | sample Watercolumn_Mata_4_FD_183009 | JGI IMG/M metagenome (GOLD analysis project Ga0233420, IMG submission 183009) | Freshwater microbial communities from Lake Matano, South Sulawesi, Indonesia - Watercolumn_Matano_2014_102_MG | ecosystem: Environmental > Aquatic > Freshwater > Lake | place...
AAGGTCATTATCACAGCTGCAATTACCGGAGCTGTTCATTTCCCTACTCTATCACCCTATATACCCATCACACCCCAACAAATAGCTGATGAAGCTGTTAGAGCGTATGAAGCAGGGGCAGCAATAGCACATATACATGTACGTAATACAGAAAATGGAATGCCCAGCTCTGAACTTGAACTTTATCGCGAGGTGGCAACCAGCATAAAAGCTAGGTGTAATTTGATAATCTGTTTTACCACTGGTGCCGGCGTCGGCATGAGCAATGAAGAGCGGGTTGCTGTAGTTCCGACCTTTAAACCAGAACTGGCATCACTCAATTTTGGCTCTATGAACTTCGCCATGTTCCCTCTTGCGGAAAAGATAAAAGAGTTCAAGTTTCCCTGGGAGCAACCACGTATCCTGATGAGTGAAGATTATATTTTCCCCAATACATTTAAGACCCTGCGAGAATTTTTAACCGTTTTTAACGAACATAACACTAAACCTGAAATAGAAATATACGACCTTGGCATGATCAACAATGTGGCATTCATGATTAAGCAGGGACATCTGAAACCTCCTGTACACATTCAGTTTGTGATGGGTGTTTTAGGTGGTGTACCGGCAACAACCAGTACGCTAGTGACTCTGCACAGTGCTGCCCGCGATGCGCTTGGTAATTTTACATGGTCAGTTTGTGCATCAGGCTACCATCAAATCCCACTTTGTACGGCAGCAATCACCATGGGTGGAAATGCCAGGGTTGGCCTGGAAGATAGCATTTTTATCGGTAAAGGGACTCTGGCTAAGAGCAACGCACAACAGGTTGAGAAAATAGTGCGTATTGCACGCGAGTTAAACCTGGTGCCGGCATCGCCTGACGAAGCGAGGAAAATACTCAATCTTAAAGGATTAGACAAGGTTAATTGGTAACAACACATAGTTTTTTATTATCACATCAGCTTCAGATCTGGTCTGATTCAAGCAATGAGGAGGCACCACTATGAACCAACAACCTGTGACCGGGTACAGGGACAGCAATGATGGACTCCATCCTCATAGCGGCGACGGCTATTATGAGTGGTGGTACTTCGATGCCCAGTTTGACAATGGATATTCCTGCGTCCTGACCTGGCACTGGAGAAATGCTTTCCTGAAGCCACACATACCGACCATTCAAATATTCACCTATACCCCGGAAGGAAAACGGCACATCGGCATGGCTGCCATGAAACAGGAAGAATGCAAGGCACGTGAAGATCGCTGTGATGTTGAAATGGGCAAGAGCTGGTGCCACCAGGACGGCAATATTTACAATGTGAAAATACATGCTAAAGGTGTTGGAGCTGAACTAGTGTTCCGGAATAAACTCCCAGGATGGAAGCCAGCATCGGGTTTTATATACAGATCTAGATCGGCTGAGCATGGTTGGGCTATTGCGATTCCAAGAGGTGATGTTTAAGGAAATCTATTTCTCGATGGAAAAGCGATACCTGTTAAGGGACGCGGCTATCACGACCATAACTGGGGCACTGTGAATATGTATGAATGCTTTCGGGGTTGGTATTGGGGACGTCTATTTGACCCGACTTACACGATGATCTACGCCTGGATGCTCCCGTTACAAGAAACAGAGTCGAGTCTTCCTTTTCTATATTTGGCTAAAGACGAAGTCCCAATCCTGACCACAGATAGATTCGACTTCATAATAGAAAAAGAAGAGGTCGATGTGGTTACCGGAAAATCAACCGCCAGAGATATCATGATAAAGAGTCAGAATATAGAAGGAATCCAGTTGCAATGTCACTTACATACAAAAAGGGTCGTCGAACATGGAAAGTTACCACAATCGACCGACTGGCCTCAATATAACTGGAGGTTTCTGGCTGATTATCAGGCTGAAATTAAGGCAAAAGGGATTACTGAAAACGTAACAGGCGAAACAATTCATGAATGTCTCATTCTTAAATAGAAGTGGCGGAAAACTACAAGTCGTCAGTGCACGATAAGAGAATTAATTAAATGTAAATCCAAAGGGAAGGAAAGAACAGCAAGATGACTCAAAGAGTTGGTATCGTCGCTGTAGCGCAAACAAAATACGAGGCAGCAAAAGGACAGCATCTCATGGACCTCGTTCTTGAGGTCACAGACAAGATAGCCGAAGAAACCGGAATATCTGTGGTCAATGATGTCGATAGCGTAGTAAGCTGCTCACAGGACCACTGGGATGGAAGGACAATTTCTTCTGTGGCGATTCCAGACTTCACCGGCGCTCATCTGAAGGATGAATCAAAGGTAGCAGGCGACGGTGCTTATGCAGTTCTATACGGTATGATGCACATACTCTCCGGCCACCATAACCTCGTGCTGGTAGTAAGCCACTGTTCAGAGTCACAGACAGATAGCAGAATTATCGAAAACTGCGCTATTGATCATATTTATCAACGGATGCTCGGCCTTGATTTCCTGTCATGCGCAGCCATGCAAGCCAATCTTTACATGCAAAAATACGGTATCTTGCGAGAGCAATGCGCCAGAGTGGTAGTAAAGAATAAAAGCAATGCCTGCAATAACCCTTATGCCCAGGAGCCTCTCTTACTCACGATAGAAGAGGTGCTTAACTCAAAGATGATGGCGTATCCAATTACAATGCTCGATGCCAAGCCAGTATCCGATGGTGCTTGCGCTATTCTGTTGGCCAGCGAAGATAAGGCTAAAAAGCTAACCGACAAGCCTGTATGGATCAACGGAGCTGGTAACTGCTATGATGCCCATTCACTTGGAGATAGAGACCTTTGCGCTTGCGAATCCCTGGTATCGGCAAGCAAGCGAGCTTACCGCATGGCGGGTATTACCAATCCTCGTAAAGAAGTTGACCTTATCGAAATGTCAGAGACGTTTTCTTATCAGGAACTGCTATGGACGGAAGGCCTTGGCATATGTAAGCCGGGTGAAGGAGGCAAGCTTATAGATAGTGGAGCAACTCTAGTTGAAGGCAACATACCGGTGAATCCTTCCGGTGGTCTGCTTGCAGGCGTCCCGGTTACTGTTGCGGGAATGTCACGAGTTGCCGAAGCATCCTTGCAGCTTAGAGGAGAGGCAGGTAAACATCAGATACCCGATGCTGAGATAGCTGTGGCACATGGCACTGCTGGTGTCTGTGGACAGATGCATTGTGTCCTGGTATTAGAGAAAGGAGATAGATAATAATGGCACAAAGAGTTGCTATAGTCGGCATCGGTCAAACCTGCCATACATCTCGAAGACCGGACGTGAATGACGGCGAACTTATCAATGAAGCCGTAAATAATGCCTTAGCAGATGCACAACTGAAAATTAAGGACATAGACACTGTCATAAGCGGTAATATGGACTTTTTTGAGGGGCACTACCTTAATGATGCTATGTTAGCAGACTATACCGGTGCTCGTGGAAAAGCTGGATTCAAAATGAATACCGGCGGAACAGTAGGCACGTTGACCTTCATATCGGGTTGTTATTGCGTTTCTTCGGGACTCTCAGATGTCTCTATAGTCATAGGCTGGGAAAAACATGATGAAGGGCCGACTACCTCATGCATAACCACCATGGCAGACCCAGCCGTTGATCGGCCATTTACCGTTGGTGCCCTGCTGGGAATGGCCTTGATTTCCGGCAATTATATGAACCGGACCGGATGCAGGTTAGAACATGCAGCCATGGTTCGAGCCCAAGCCTCAGAAAATGCGTCAAGAAATCCAAATGCTCACTTAAGAGATAGGTACAGTGTCAAGGATGTACTCAATGCTAGAATGGTTCTCTTTCCACTGAATCTCCTTATGATCTGCCCTACCAGTGTCGGTGCCTGCGCTATTGTGCTGGCCTCCGAAGCAAAAGCGAAAAGGATAAGTAAAAAACCAGTATGGATCAAGGATCATATCACCGTTCATGGTGAATACAACGGCAATCATTACCACAACCAGTTTGATTTACCCGGTTTCCCACGCACGACGACACAGATGATGGCGGGAAAAAAGCTGCTACAAAGAAACCATATAACTGAACCGCTCAAGGAACTACAGGTTTTCGAAATGTATGATCCCTGTGCGTTTGTACAGATGTCATGGCTAGAGGATTTTGGAATCTGTGGTGAGGGAGAAGGTTGGAAAATGGTTGAAAAAGGCATGACCGCCCGAGATGGAGTCTTTCCTGTTTCTCCATCCGGTGGGGTTCTTTGCACTAATTCTATTGGTGATTCCGGTACCGTTCGTGTAGCTGAGGCTGCCTTGCAAATTAGAGGAGACGCCGGCGAACACCAAGTCACCAGGAACGTAAGGCAGGCTCTGGTTAGTGGCTTCGGGGGAGCCTTCTGGACTGACTTAATGTTACTGAGTAAATCGTTGGATTAGTTGGAGAAGATTATGTCACAGAAAGCTGATACTGAACTGATTACCCACCAGATGTTCCTGAAGATTCCCTATAGCTGGTCAACCGGAGCCTATATCGGGGCTTTTCTTAAAGAACTCAGAGACAGCGGTAAAATCTATGCCAATAAATGTCCCAACTGCAACAGGTTTCGCTGCCCGCCTTCACCAGTATGCGGCATATGCCACACTAAAATGCAAGACAGGGATAAATGGATGGAGGTAGGTCCCAGAGGCACCGTCATCGGATTCTCTGTAGTGGAACAATCATTCCTGGTTCCCACAACAGGAGAAATGCTGGAGGTTCCTATTGGTGTGGGGATTATACTGCTGGATGGCGCACCAGTTAGTCTTCAGCATCGTCTGCAGGAAACCAATAGCGAAAAGATAAAAGCGGGAATGCGAGTCGAGGCAGTGTTTAAGCCCAGAGAACAACGCCAGGCAAATATATTCGACATTCTCTATTTTAAGACTATCAAATAGCAAAGTGATTATTTCGAGGAACAAAAATGAAACGTGAAATAGCCAACGATGAATCAATGGAAACGAAAGGTTTTATTATCGTTCCATATAAATACTCCATGGGAGCCATGGCAAGCAGGTTCTTCACAGAGCTTCGTGATAATAAGAGAATTATCGCTGCGAAATGTTTGGAATGTAACCGCGTAATCGTCCCACCGAGATCCGTATGTGATAGATGCTTTAGTAAATTAGATGAATGCGTAATTTTAGATGGCAAGGGAACACTGTTGACATATACGATTGTGCATTATCAACCTCCATGCGAATGGCTAAAACTGCCTTTTGCCTATGGTATTATTAAGCTCGATGGAGCTGATACTGGCCTTACACACCTGATGGGTGAAATAGATCTGGATAAAATAACAATCGGTATGCGCGTTGAAGCAGTATTCAATGATAAACGACAGGGAAATATTCTGGATATAAAATATTTTAAATGAGGAGGTGACAAAATGCCAGAAGTGCAGGTTAAAAAGGGAGAAGAACTAAATGGCCTGGGAACAATGCTCAAGGAGATAATGGATGCTAATCTCAAAGATCCCAAGAAATACAAGAGCATCGAAAAACTGAAAGGAAGCGTAGTCATTAAGGAGCCCTCTTCCGGTGTGGCCGTCACCCTCAACCTGAACCAAGGACAACTGGAAATGCAGAATGATGCCATACCTAAGCCTACTGCTTTCATGGAAGCGGGTTTCGAAAACCTGGCCTATATAAGCTCTGGACAGCTTAGTCCTATTATGGCAATGCTTACCGGCAAGCTGAAGTCTGGCGGCAACCCACTGATACTGCTTAAGCTCACAAATATCACAGTGTTGAAATAGTAGCCACAGAAGCGAAAAACCCAAAAGCTTCTTTAAATTTCAGCAAAGGAGGTGAGAGCCCCGACCGAGTAGAATATGTTTACTAAGTAAGATGCTATAATAAAGCGCTGGAATTATTGAAAGGAGGAGATGTAAGCAATGGCAGCAATTACGTTCGGAACACAGGAATGGGCAAATGCTATGAAACAGGCAATTGCCGTCAGTCAACCTTATAAGGAAGCCGCTAAGAACTGGGAAGGGGATATGTATCTCATCGTTGAGCCCGACGCGGCGTATAAACACAGAAATATAATTTATGTTGACCTCTGGCACGGCGAATGTCGCGAGGCTCTGGCAATCACGGATGAAAGCGCCAAGACTCCTAAATATCGCATATTTGGTCCGTTCACCAATATGAAGGCAATACTGGATAAAAAAATTGACCCTGTTCAGTCCATGATGACAGGCAAAATCAAGGTCAAGGGAGACATGGCACAAATCATGAGGATGCCACGTGCCGCCGTGGAGTTGGTCAACTGCATGACCCAGTTCGAGACCGTCTTCCCTGACTAATATTTAACTGGAACTTTGGATACAATTGCGCTAATTTCTAGCGCAACGCAATTGATTTGCTAAATCTCGCTAGGAGGTGATCATGTGGTATTTTACAGCTCCTCAGGTGGTTTTCGGTGAAGATGCGCTAACCAAGCTGGCTGAACTGCCCGGGAAGTCGGCCTTTATCGTCACCGACAAAATCATAAACGGGTTGGGGCTGATAGACAAGGTGAAGGAACAGCTTGGCATAGCAGGGATGCAATGCCAAGTCTTCGATGAAGTAGAACCTGATCCGTCATTACAAACGGTAAAGAAAGGCATCGCATTGATGCAGCAGTACAAGCCAGACTGGGTAGTGGCCGTAGGCGGCGGCTCAGTTATGGATGCCGCCAAAGCCATGCGCGTGGAATATGAAAGGCCGGATATAAAGTGCGATGAAATAAATCCCTTTATCTGTGATCTGGGATTGGGTAAAAAATGTAAAATTGCCTGCGTCCCAACGACATCGGGAACAGGTGCCGAAGTCACTTTTGCCGTGGTACTGACTGATACCGCCGACCAGCGCAAGCTAAGCCTGATAAACCGAGAGATAGTCCCTGATATCGCTATTGTCGACCCAGTCTGTGCCGCATCTATGCCACCTGGTATCACCTCCAATACCGGCATGGATGCCCTGACACACGCAGTAGAAGGATTTACCTGCAATTGGAAGAATGACTTTACTGATGGCCTGTGCCTCAAAGCCATCCAGCTTGTCTTCCAGTATTTGCCCAAAGCTGTAAAGGATGGCAAGGACATGGAAGCCAGGGAAAAGATGGCTAATGCAGCCACCATTGCCGGCATCGGCTTCGTCAATTCGCTGGCAGCTCTGGCACACGCTATGGGACACTCTCTGGGAGGTGTCTTCCATACGCCCCATGGCAGAGCCGTAGGACTATTCTTACCCTATACCATCGAGTTCATGGGCGATGCCCGCGAAGAACAGTGGGCCGAAATAGTCCGCTTTCTGGGCATTGATATCCCCAAGGGCAAGAAGGCATCAACAGTCCTGGCTCAGGCTATACGCGGACTGGCTAAGGAAATAAATGAGCCTACCAGCCTCAAGGAATTGGGCATTCCACAAGACAAACTGAATGCCGCCATGCCCAAGTTGATGGACAACGTCCAGGCGGACGGCTCCCTCATCGTTTCTGCCAGGGTGCCTAACGAAGCAGAGACTGTGAAGCTCTTCAACTATGCTTATGAAGGAAAATCAATAGATTTTTAGATTTGCCTGACCACAACCCAATAAGTTTTTTGAAAAAGGAGGCAAAAATATGTTCGGCTTTATGGGCAAAATTCTCAAGGTTGACTTATCAAACTCCAAGATGTCCGAGGAACCGCTCAAAGAACAAGACTGCAAGATGTTCTTGGGTGGCAGTGGCATGGCAACCAAACTCCTCTGGGACGAGGTACCAAAGGGTACTGACCCACTGGGCTCGGATAATGCACTTATCTTCATGACCGGCCCCCTGACCGGCACCGAATCTCCCAGCGCTGGCAGGTATGTGGTGGTTACCAAGTCACCCCTAACCGGCTTCTGGGGTGAGGCTAATTCCGGTGGCAACTGGGGCGTGCACTTTAAGAGCACCGGCTTCGATGGCATCGTCTTCAAAGGCGCTTCGTCCAAACCAGTCTACCTGGTGATAGACGAGGGCAAAGCCGAACTGAAAGACGCCTCCAAGATTTGGGGCAAGAGCGTCATCGAGACCAACAACCTCATCAAGAAAGAACTGGGCGAGGACTTCGAGGTAGCCTGCATCGGCGTCGGCGGCGAGAAGTTGGTCAAGTACGCCTGCATCATAAACGACCTCCACCGCGCTGCTGGCAGATGCGGTGTAGGAGCCGTGATGGGCTCCAAGAAACTCAAGGCTATCGCCGTCAGAGGCTCCAAGGAAATCAAGGTAGCCAACAAGGAAAGATTCAGCGAGGTTTCCAAGACCAACTATGACCTGGTCAACGAAAGCATGTTGAAAATCACGCTGGAGACATACGGCACCGCCATGGCTACAGACTTAATCAACGTCAGAGGCGGCTTCCCCACCCGCAACTGGCAAACTGGCGTCTTCCCGGACATAGAGAAGATAAGCGGCATCACATTAACCGAAACGCTGCTCACCGACCGCAAACATTGCTACGCCTGCCCCATTAGCTGCGGCAGAGTCAGCGTGGTCAAGAGTGGCCCCTATGCCTGCAAAGGAGAAGGACCAGAGTTCGAAACTATCGGCGCCTTCGGTGCCATGTGCGCCCTGGAAAGTCTGGAGGCAGTTACCTACGCACACAATCTGTGCGACGAATATGGGCTGGACGTGATTTCCGCAGGCAGCACCATCGCCTTTGCCATGGAATGCTACGAAAAGGGCATCCTGACCAAGGCGCAAACCGATGGACTCGAGCTGAAATTCGGCGATGCCGACGTCGTGGTCAGATTAATACCCAAGATAGCCAACAGGGAAGGCATTGGCGACCTGCTGGCTGAGGGCACTTTGAGGATGGCTAAGAAGCTGGGCAAAGGAACATAGAAATTCGCCATGCATGTCAAAGGATTGGAAATGCCTGCCTACGACCCCCGTGCAGCCAAGATATGCGGCCTGGCATTCGTTACCGCCAACCGAGGCGGCGACCATATCACCGCCTATGTCGAAGGCCCCGCCTTCATAGACATCCCATTCCTCTGCGTTGAAGATAGCAAAATCGAAGACCCCATGGTGGAAAATCCCAAGGAGACAAAGGTGGTGAAAGACCTTGAGGATGCCAACACCATGTTCGATGCCATGGGCACCTGCAAGTTCATGGGCATGGCTTTAGCCGCACAAGATTGGGCTGATATGATAGCCAACTGCGTGGGTTGGGATTACACCGTAGATGACTTCAGGAAGACCGGCGAAAGAATCTACAACCTGGCACGAGCCTTCAGCGTCAGAGAAGGCTGCACCCGGGCTGACGATTCACTGCCAAAACGGCTGTACGAAGACCCGCTGCCAGAGGGAGCGGCCGAAGGCCACAAAGTGGAAAAAATGGACGAAATGCTGGACGCCTACTACGAGTTCCGGGGCTGGGACAAGAAGACCGCCAAGCCGACGCCCGAAAAGCTCAAGGAACTGGGATTGGATTTCGTTATCGGCAAGATATAGGAGGTGAGACCATGGCTATTCCTCTTTCTGAAAAGCCATGGCTCAAGAACTACAAACTAGGGCCGAGCAAGCTTCCTCAGACCAAGCAGCCTTATCCCAAGGTGCCAGTCTCCAGCTTCCTGGATGGCGCTGCTGCCGAATTCCCTGACCATATAGGCTGCGTCTATCTGGACAACGAGATTACCTATCGTGATCTGAAGCTGGAAGCCGACAGGTTTGCCAATGCCCTTGCCGACCTCGGCGTTAAGAAAGGCGATAGGGTAGCCAGCATTCTGCCCAATTGCCCCCAGTACATCATCACCGATTTCGGTGTAATGAAAGCCGGCGCTGCTCACGTCCCCTGCAGCATACTGCACAAGGCGGCTGACCTGATATACGAAATCGGCGACTCCGGAGCCGAGACGGTAGTCATCGGCGAGGCATCGCTGGAACTGGTCAACTCCATAAAGGATAAGACCAAGCTCAAGAAAATCATCGTCACCAACCTCATGGACTACTCTAAGCAAAAGCCCGAACCCAAGCAGATACCGGGTACCTATCAATTCCTGGAACTGGTTGCCAGCCATGAGCCTAAGCCACCGCAGGTGGATATAGACCCCGAAAAAGACCTGGCTATCCTGGTATTTACCGGCGGTGCCACTGGCCTGCCCAAGGGCGTCATGCTCACCCACTACAACCGTGTCGCTGCCGTCACCCAGCTTGTCTGGTCCTACGAGCCTATTAAGGTGGGCATCAGGGGAAAGACCTCCATACTCATGCCCATCCCCCTCTTCCACCAATACGGCCACAGCACCATGCACTTCGCTACCCACTGGGGCTTGAAGATGTACCTGCTGCCCGACCCCCGTGATACTGACATGCTGGTGCAAATGCTCACCAAGCACCGTCCCTTCCTCTGCGCCTGCGTGCCTACCCAGTACACCAGGCTGGTTTCCAAGGGAATAGGAAGGCTGCAAACTACCTTCATCACCACCACAGCTCCGCTGGCGCCCGAGGTCGCCATCACCTTCAGGAAGCAGACCGGCGCCATAGTAACCGAGGCCTATGGCCTCACCGAAACCGGCGGCGGCACGCACATGAATCTCTCTTCCTTCTCCAAGATTACAGGTTTCATGGCAGCCGAAAAACTGGGCTCCATCGGCATACCCATTCCCGATACCGATGTCAGGATTGTTGACCTGGATACTGGCAAAGACGCTGAACCTGGTAAAGAGGGTGAGCTATACGTCAAAGGCCCACAGATTATGGTGGGCTACTGGCCTGAATGGGGCAAAGGGCTGGTGGATGGTTGGCTGCCCACCGGTGACGTGGTAAAGATGGACGACGATGGCTACTTCTATATCACCGACCGCGTCAAAGATATGGCTAACATCTCCGGTTACAAGGTCTATACCAGACTGGTTGACGATGTGCTTTATGAGCACCCCGCCGTGGCTGATGCCGTGGCCATCGGCATCCCTGACCCTGAACGTCCTGGCAGCGACCGCATAAAAGCCTTCATTAGACTAAAGCCCGAACACGAGGGTAAGATTACCGCTGAAGAAATAATAGCGCACTGCAAGGCAAAGCTGCCTCCCTATTCAGTGCCCAAGTTCGTGGAGTTCAGAAAGGAGCTGCCTCTCACCGTTACCGAGAAGCTGTTCAAGCGGCAACTGAGAGAAGAAGAAATAGCCAAGATGAAAGCCAAGGCGGAATAGAAAGCAAAAGGAGCAATGCCGAATTACGACGACTTAGAAGCTAAAGTAATCAACACGGGTTCGTGTACTGTTTGTGGGGCGTGCATCTTAGCATGCCCCAACTCGCATATTAAGTTCCTCGAAGGCAAGCCCAAGAGGCCCAAGAAAACGCTGGACTGCGTCAGTTGCACCACCTGCTACGAGGCCTGTTATACGCTCAGGCCAGGCGTGGCCGAGGAAATAGAAGGCGAGGTCCTGGGCAGGCTAGAAAAGGGAGGCATCGGCATACACCGGTGTATCCTGGCCGCCAGAACCAAGGACCAGAACGTAGCCAAAGCCTGCCAGGACGGCGGCATGGTCACTGCCATACTTCTCTATGCCTTGAATCATGGCCTCATAGACGGAGCCTTAGTTGTTGGCAGGGACGGTTGGATGCCGGTAGCAGCCACAGCCAGGACCAGAGATGATATCCTGCTAGCCTCGGGCACCAAGTACGGCGTCGTACCCGTTCTCAAAGAGCTGCGGGCTGCTATCGTTGACCACGGCTTGAGCAATATCTGCGTTGTCGGTTCACCCTGCCACATCCAGGCCATCAGGTATCTCAAGCACCGTAGTCTGCCCATCGCTTCGCCGGTGAAACTGACCATAGGCGTGTTCTGTCGTGAGAACTACTATGTCCATGCCATATCGGAGAAGCTTAATGAAAAAGGGCTGGACAGCAGCCAGGTGGACAAGTTCAACGTCACCGCCGATTTCAATATCTACACCGGCGGCAAGAAGCTATCATTCCCCATAACCGAGGTAAAGAGCTGCGTCCCCAGGCACTGTCTGACCTGCCAGGACTACAGCAGCGAGCTGGCAGATATCGCTGTGGGCAGCGACGGCTCCCCTGAAGGATGGTCAACCGTGGTCGCCAGGACTGTCCAAGGTGAAGCTATTATCTCCGCCATGGAAAAAGAAGGCCTCATAGAGACCATGCCCCTGGAGAACCTGGACTCAATAGATGAGCTTGCCACCCGTAAGCGGGAAAAGGGCAAGCAGACCAGGGATATCTTCAAGCTCAAAGACGAAGGGCTGGACAACAAGGCCATCGCCACCCGGCTGGGCATCACCGAATCCCGCGTCTCCCACCGCCTGGAAGGAATATAACCCTGGATTTCCCATATCAAACTGAGACTTAGTCGGGTTGCTATGGTAAAATAGCTTCAAAAGCCCACATGTTTAACTTAACAACAACGGGCTTGCCGGAGGAACCCAATGGGTGAAAAG
>Ga0233420_10000827_pt1 | contig 12378 bp, 10 predicted proteins | sample Watercolumn_Mata_4_FD_183009 | JGI IMG/M metagenome (GOLD analysis project Ga0233420, IMG submission 183009) | Freshwater microbial communities from Lake Matano, South Sulawesi, Indonesia - Watercolumn_Matano_2014_102_MG | ecosystem: Environmental > Aquatic > Freshwater > Lake | place...
TTAGCGCCGCTGGCGCATCGGTGATAGGTGTGATACTTTGATCCGATTCTTTCACTAAATAAAAATTACCAGCCACACTGACATCGACGGTGATATTTTGGTAATTAGGGACGGTAATCACGACACAAGTTCGATCTTGTTGGGGTGAATGAGCATAAACCAGCCATTCACGACTTGGGGTAGTACCCTTATTTAAGGCGATAGAATAAACCGGGATTTCCTTGTTTGTGTCTGGTTCGGTCGAGTAATCTAACCATGGCAAGGACGGATCAAGATTAGTATTGAGCATAAACCAACGGCCCAGGCCATACATATTTCTAATTTTTGTATTCGTATAAGTGTCGGTTGAGTCTATAAGATTATATGGGTGGTTTTTAGTTGTATTCTCCACTAAAGTGCCATTTTGCCAAAAATCAGTTAAGACCGGTTGGTCATAGACACGGTCAACCATTTTGGTTAAACCAAGAAAATAAGGCAGTTCGCTTTCCCAGCTCTGTAGGGGAAAACGAAATTCACGAACCGAATTAGGGCGAGTCAACCACATGCTAAATTGTACCATGGCCGCGTAGCGCGCTGGTGTAAAATTTTGACCTTTTGATTCATACCAAGTTCTTTTATCGCATGTTGAAGTTAAAGTATTGCAACAATAGCCAGAGCCCGAAGGAATATCCGCGTTGCAAAGTGGTTTATGGCCGTCCCAGGCGATTAATTCAAACCAATAGTTAGGTTTACGCCGACGCGTTTCTTCCAGCATAAAAATCCAGTTTTGCGATTCAATCTGGGGACTCATAGTATTAAAATCGGTCAGAGTATAGTATGGCGCTAAATAAACTTCTTCGGACGAACCATCAAAAGCATATGGTTGCGGGGCGATCCGCGGGACAAATTCAGTATATTTGGTTAAATCCGGTGCCGAGTAACCGGTTGGCGCCATATTATTGCCATTACTTGACCAACCCCAATAACGGCCAAAATAACTTGGTCCAAAAGAACTGTAGGCCGTAAAAATCGAATTATTTTTCCAGGATTGATTGGATAAACTCTCACGAAACGAACCAATCAAGGCGCTATAACGCTCTATCCAACCATCACCCACTACGCGTCGGCGAAAATCATTTAATGTGACTGAGTCCAATCCAGTCTCACGGCCCGTCGCCACATACAATTCTTGATATCTCTTATTATTAAGCATTTGCGGCCAGCGCGCTTTATTGGGCTCCTCGTTATTGGATAAAAAATTGACGTTTGGCGGGTTCGGATAAAGCTCTTCTATAAATTTAAGAGCTTGACTCGATGCCCAGCCACTACCCACTTCTTTCCATTTATCAATTTGACCGCTTGGACCAAGACAATCAATTTTATTAGTAATTGTATTGGTGGCCGGGTCAATTTGAAGGGGATTATTACTGGCCATTGCGCTGGTACCAGTAAAAGCTCCGTTGTTAGAGTCAATGTCTTTATAAGGCGAAGTCTTTAAAATATTTTCCCACTGGGTACTAGGAAAACTTAATGGTAAATTTTGCGCTTTGGCGTCTAAGAGAGTTTGAATATCAAAAGCGCGCAGGGCGACGACTGGATTGGCTGTTTTGCTAAAAAGCGGCAGAGCCGGCACAATATGGTGGCCGCGTTCGGCCATGGCCAATTCTTGAGCCGAATATGAATCTGTAAAATGACTAAGTGTCGGTAAGGGCCGACCGTTACCGCCAGTGGCATAATCAGCCCGGTATCGGCCAAATAGATAAACAGTTAGAACAATCACCCCTAATACAAAAACCACTTCCAAAATTTTAATCATAAACCGTTTCATATTTATATCATATCAATTTTTTCAAGCACTGACAATTTAAATTAAAACAAAAAAATAACCACATTGGTTATTCTTCGTTGGCAGCGCGGACGGGATTCGAACCCGTGATCTTCAGGATGAAAACCTGATATCCTAGGCCTCTAGACGACCGCGCCACATTCCTAATTTAAACTCGTATGTAAATCAAGAATCTAGCGCTGTTTTAAATGATTGGCCGCGGAATTTTTCAAGATACGCTTGAAAAATATAGGCCTCTAGACGACCGCGCCACATTCCTAATTTAAAACTAGCAAATAAATCACGAATCTAACGATGACTGGACGGGCGGCCGCGGAGACTTTGTGCTTCAGTCATAAGCCTCTAGACGACCGCATTATAGTATCATTATATTAGCATAAAAATCTCGGTAATTCAATGCCTGGGTCTATTCTGGGAGATATTGAAATAATAATTTTAAATACTCATAATAAAATATATCGGTCATAAAAATAGAGAATTTAGTTAAAAATTTTAGTAAGACCCATCGGAAATTTTCTTGCACAGCGATTTAAATGACTTGTCAATATTAATCTTTATCTGTCTCACGACTGTTTCTTTTAGTTTGGGCTTATTTTATTTCAATAAACGAAATATTGCCACCTAGTGTTTATAGTGAATTTTTTTAATGCTATAATATAAATATTATATGGATATTTTTTCTGGGGAAAATTTAATTAACTTGATTAAAACCGTGGGCTACCTTGGTATTTTTGGCATTGTTTTTGCCGAGTCGGGTTTATTTTTTGGATTTTTCTTACCGGGAGATAGTCTTTTATTTACTGCGGGTTTTTTAGCAAGCCAAGACTTTTTAAATATTTGGTTGCTTAATTTATTGGTTTTTGTGGCGGCTGTATTAGGCGACAATGTGGGTTATACATTTGGGAAAAAAGTAGGCCCTAAAATATTTAATAAAGAAGAATCATTGTTTTTTAGTAAAAAGAATTTGATAAAAGCGGCTGAATTTTATAAAAAATATGGTGCTATAACCATAGTTTTAGCTCGTTTTATGCCTTTTGTGCGTACTTTTGCACCAATAGTAGCCGGAGTCGGGCAAATGGAATACCGCATATTCTTTACTTATAATATTTTGGGCGGCTTGCTTTGGACAGTGCTTTTGACTTGTTTGGGTTATTTTTTAGGCAGTATTATTCCAGATGTTGATAAATATCTTTTGCCGATCATTTTGATTATAATATTAGCTTCGGTGCTGCCAACAGCAATTCATTTGATAAAAGCGAAATTAAAAAACAAAAAAATTAATTTAATAAAATAAAACAAGGGCCATTATTTTAAGGCATCCTTACCAGTACAAATCACTTTAAGAACAAAATTTCCTGCTGAAGCCCTTTTTTATAGCATTGGCGATTTTAAATATCCTTGACAGCTAATATTCGCTTTTGCCTTGTTTTATATTCGAAAGCTGAAAAAAGATATTTATTTTTATGTTAATTATAATATAATCAAATTAGGTCTAAGTAAATAAAGAAAGGAGCATTATGCCTAAAATGAATGCCCTCGATTGGCTCGTCCTGATCCTAGTCTTAGTTGGTGCCCTTAACTGGGGTTTGGTCGGCTTTTTCCAATTCGATTTGGTAAAAGCGATTTTTGGTGACATGACGCTTTTGGCTAGAATTGTTTACGACCTAGTTGGAGTCGCAGCAGTCTATATGGTTGTGACATTGCCGGCCAAAAAGGCTCAGTAAAATTTAAAAAAATATTAAAAACAAAGCTTAGTTAATTTTATTAACTAAGCTGAGAGTTGGATATGAATAATAAAATATTAATCACTGAAATTGGTGGGACTCATTTGCGTATTGCTAAATCCACAATATTTGCAAAAGATAAAATTGAATTATCGGATATTAATAAATATCATACTCAAGATTTTTTAAAAAATATTCCAAATAGTATTTTTGGCCAAATTAAAAAAACCGATCTTTCCGATATCACTGGCCTGGTTTTTGCTGTAGCTGGGCCGGTTGAAGAAGATGGTATTGTGATAAAACTGCCAAATATAAAAGTCTGGCCGGAAAACTTTGATCTCGGGTCAATGGCAAAAACAGAATTTAATTTACCCGTCTTGGTCGTAAATGACATGGATACGGCTGTGAAGGGTATGGCTTTTTTAGATAAAAATCTTGTTAAATTCTGGGGAATCACTTGGTCAACTGGTCTGGGTGCAAGATATTGGGATGGTAATAAAACATATTATGGCGAGCTTGGGCATGAAATAAAATTAGAAATAGACAGCAAACAAGTGGAAGCAGAAGACATTTTGGGCGGAAATCATCTTAAAGAATATCTTAGAAAAAACTATTTAGATAAAATTAGTGAAAACGATCCTATTAAAATACTTGCTAATTCATTTCGGTCCAATGAGGATTGGGCAAAAAAAATATATTTTGATTTATGTCAAAATTTTGCCCGTTTTCTCGATAAATTATTAGAAATCAAAGATACACAAGTAATTGTACTTAAGGGTTCAATAGCAGAATTCGTTTTAAGTGAAACAGAGCTAAGAGAATATTTACAACAAAAAATTAAAAGCAATGTAAGATTGATTAAAAGTGTTGACGGAGATAAAGATTCTTTCTATGGAGCGGCTTTACTATTTGACGAGTTAATATAGTCTTTAAAAGTGTCCCAGTAATAATTATTACCTTTGTTTTTTTCAAAAAACCACCACTCAACTCCCCAAAGATAAATATCGCTAAAACCGAGAAATTTAGCATATTCAATATTTTGAATAAATTTCTGTTCGTTCATACTTTTAGCTATTTCGGAATAACCACTTTCCTTGATTGACCCGGGCGGCCATGGTTCTCCTTGAAGCTCGGAAATAATAATCTGGTCAGTATTTTTACCAATGATTTTTGTTCTTATTTTATAAAAAATTGGTGGCAAGAAATGACCATAATTTATGTAGCCGAAATGATTATTGTAAACCGTGCGGTAAACCGAAGTTCCTAAATAGTCGGTTAAGTTTATGTTTCTAAGCCAAGTAGCTAACTCACCAGAATCAGTTGTCATGACCGAGTGGCTTGGATCAATTGATTTAACCAGCTTAACTTCCTCTTTAGTAAAAGAACGCGATCTTTTGGGGCAATTACCGAACATGTTCAAAGAAGGTTCATTTTCAACTTGCCACATTTCCAAAGTTTTATTGCCGCGATATGTAGTGACAATTGTATCAAGATAATTTAAAAGAGCTTTTTCTTGTTCTTTTTCCGGTAAATTTTGCGCCCATTGAGGGATATGGCATTCTTGCCAACGTGGGACGCGTCTCCCGATTGCTAATATAACTTTTACACCGCGTTTTTGCGCTTCATCTAATTGCCAATTTAGATCGCTAAAATCATAGGAAGATGGATTTTTTTGAACTAAATCCCAATATACGGCCAGACGAATTTTTTTGACTTTTAAATCGTCTAAAATTGCCAAATAATTTGTTTTCCAGTCGCTATTGAGATAGTCTGCCTGCTTTTGGCTAAAAGTCACGCCAAAATTGGTCTGGCTGGCTGGTTTTGGTTTAAAAAGAAATAAAACACGCCAAAAAATAATTAGCAAAATTAATAGACCCAGTAGAGAAAAAAGAACTATTTTAAAAATTCTCATCAATTATATTTTAATTCTTTAGGACTTAAAATAAAAGAATCAGCTCTCTTGAGGACCACCGGCAATAATACTAAACTTTCCGTCGCTATCGCGCTCATCATATTTCTTTTTCTTAGGCAGAAGCCTGGCAATTATTTTAAATTTTCTTGGTTCGCCGTTGTCATCTTCGATTGTATCAGACCCGCTTTCTTTGTAAAAATCCATTAATTCCGCTGATAGAATTTCTTCTAAGGTATCTAGCTCCTCTTTGTTTTCTTTTATATCAAAAATAAGCTGTTGGGTCTCAGTTTTTGCCCAAATTTCATCTTTAATTCTTTTCTTTTTTAATAAAGCCGCCTTGACTTCTTCGCAAGCACTGAAGTATTCCGGGCTGTTCTCGAGTTCATTTTTGAGAGCGTCTCGAGCTGTTTTATTTTTTTCTTTAAAAGATTCAACTTCTAGAATGCGTTTTTTTACATTTTCAGTTGGCATAAACCTCCTTTTTAAATACAAAACTAATTATACAAGAAAAAACCAAATGACAAAACTTTATTCATAACGGAGAGCATCAATCGGATTAAGTTGTGCAGCGCGCCGCGCAGGGTATATGCCAAAACCAATTCCTACAAGCGAGGCTACTCCAACTGATAAAGCGATCGATAAGGGCGTGACAATAAAGCTAATGCCCAGTAATTTGCTAATCCCCCATGACGAAGCAATACCGAGTGTGATACCGACAAAAGCGCCGAAAAAAGTTAAAACCAAAGATTCTACCAAAATTTGAGCTAAAATATCTTTTCGTTTAGCGCCAATTGCCTTTAAAAGTCCGATTTCTTTAGTTCTTTCCGTGACGCTTACAAGCATAATATTCATAATGCCAATCCCTCCAACTAAAAGTGAGATTCCGGCAATGCCCGCAAGCATTAAGGTTAATAGATTAGTGACAGTCCCAAGAGTGGCCAGAGCGTCTTTTGAACTATTGACAGAAAAATCCGCTTGGCGCGGATCGTCAATTTTGTGCCTCGTTAAAAGAAAAGCTTTAATATCGTCAATCGTGTTGTTTAAAAGTCTGGCATCGCTTGCTTTGGCAAATATTACACTTAAATAATTTTGGCCAAATACCAGTTTCATGCCAGTATTCAATGGGATATAAGCATTATTATCTGGGTTAGAAAGTCCAATCGAGCCTTTTGGCTGGCTGACGCCGATGACTCGGAAATTTTTAGTCCCAATAGTCACTTTTTTACCAACCGGATCAATTTTTTCACCGAATAAATTTTTGGCGAGTTCCGGCCCTAAAAAAACCACTTTTGCTAAAGTATCGTTATCATCATTGGTGAGAATAGAGCCATACATCGGCTCCAAAGCGTTGATTGAAAAATAATTCTCTTTGGTGCCGATAATATTAGCAATTTTGCTTTGTCCGTCAGCGGAAATCAAACCGCTTTGTGCAATAATGGGGGAAACGGCCTCCAAATTGGCAATCGCGTTTTTTTGCGCTAAAGCTTCCGCATCTTCCAAAGTTAGAGTGTCCATTCTGGTTGGGGCGCTTGGGCCATTTGAAAAACTCTGAGACCCTGGAGAAATAATAATCAAATTTGTCCCAAACGATGAAATTTGGTCGGTAATGCTTTTTGTGGCGCCTTGTCCGATGGAGATAATTATGATAACCGAAGAGATTCCGATAATTATTCCCAGCATAGTCAAAATACTTCTAAGTAAATTGGCTCTTAAAGTTGCAAAAGCTAAATTTATTAACTCAAATATTCGCAATTTATTTCCTTTTCGTAAAATCTTTAATGATTTGCCCGTCTTTTAAGGTAATAATTCTTTTGGCGAAGGCGGCAATATCCAATTCGTGAGTGATTAAAATAACGGTGTGGCCCTGATTATTAATTTCAGTTAAAAGACGCAATATTTCATGGGAAGTGGCACTGTCTAAATTTCCGGTTGGTTCGTCGGCTAAAATTATTGAAGGGTTGGTTGCTAGAGCTCTGGCGATTGCCACCCTTTGAATTTGACCGCCGGAAATTTTATTTGAAAGGCTTTCTGCTTTTTCAATAATTCGAACTTTTTTTAGCGCTTCCAGCGCTTTTTTACGTCTATCGTTTTGGTTAAATCCCGCATAAAGCAAAGGTCTTTCGACATTTTTTAAAACAGTAGTCCTTTTTAGCAAATTGAATGATTGGAAAATAAAACCAATCTGGCGATTTCTAATTTCAGCTAACTGGTCGTCGCTATATTTTGAAATTTCTTTATTTAGTAAATAGTACTTTCCGCTTGTGGGACTATCAAGCGCTCCCAATAAATGCATTAATGTTGATTTACCGCTTCCGGAGGGTCCCATTATTGCAACGAATTCGCCTTCTTTAATTTCAAGGTTAATATTTTTGAGCGCCTGATAACCTTTTTCATCGTCTGTTTCGTAATATTTATTTACATTTACAAGTTTTAAAAGAGGCATTAGTTGCCTCCGCTAAATAGATTTCTGGCAGCGTTATTAATTTGGCTGATGACAATTTCTTGGCCTTCACTTAGACCGTTAATAATCTCGGTTTTATCAATACTTTTAAGGCCGATTTCTACGGGCAAATATTTAAGTTCTTGTTTATTGTCGATTATTTCTAAGACCTGAATTGCTTTACCGTTCTGGTAAGGTTTAACTGCGGCTGAAGGAACAGTTAAAACTGCTTCATGTTTTTCAATTTCCACTTCAACATCGCCGCTCATCCCAGGTTTTAATAAATCATCAGGATTATTGATTTTGATATAAACATTATATGTTATTACACCCTGGGTGTCTTTGCCTATGCTATCAATTCGGTTTATCGTTCCATTAAATTTTTTTCCTTTGGCAGCATCAAAAGTCAAGCTGGAAAATTGTCCAATTTTAATTTTTGGCAAATCTATTTCATTAAAAGGAGCTTCGAGATAAAGATTATTAGTATCAGCAATAATTAAACACGGACTTATCGGAGCACCCATTGTGTTAGGAGTTACTTTGTCTCCAACTGCAATTTTTAAGTTGCTTACAAAACCGTTTGTCGGCGACTTAATAATTTGGCCAAGTAAATTTTCATAATTTAACAAAGCATTCTGTTCCGCTTCTTTAGCCAAATTAATGGTTTGATCGGCGTCATTGTATTTTGTAAAAAAAGCATCAAAATTTGCTTCAGCGGCAGTGAATGCAGCCCTAGAACTGTCAACCTCGTATTTTGAATAGACTACTCCGGTTATAGGATTAATCAATCCGTTTTTGAATCCGGTTGAAGCAAAGCGAAAAGACTCCCTGGCGTCAATCTTTTGTTTTTTGGCAATTTTAAGCTGCGCTTCAATTGCTAATTTTGCTTCTTCTGCTTGTTTGACTGCATTAGAAGCGTTATTATAGCTTGTTAACGCATTGCTTTTCATAATATCGGAGGTCAGGCTTTCGATTCTAAAAAGGGGAGAATCTTTATAAACATAAGAACCATTTTTAATATAGATTTGCTCAACAATCCCTTCTGATGAAGAATAAATATCGGCTTGGCTGTCGGCAACTATATTGCCGGATTCATTTACTGTTTCGGTTATATCTTCTCTAGCTACTTTTGCTTTAACAAATTGCGGAAGTTGTTTTGGTCTAAAAATAAAAATAGAACCAATTATAGCTAATATTAAAGCCATAACTACGAGCCATTTAAAGCGCGAAATAAATTTCTTTGTTTTTATAAAAACTTTTTTGGGGGTAAGCATTTTTCTCCATTTCTCAATAACTGAATATTTTACCCTTTTTTCAGATGAATGTCAAGTTTTTAAATATATGCTATAATAAAAAAAAGGAGAAAAATGACTCCGGAGGGGATTGACTACATCAAAAGGATGCTTGCCCAAGGTTACTCTAAAGATATTATTAAACAAACTCTTATCAATAATAGTTGGCCAGCTAGCGAAGTTGATGCCGGTTTTTTAGCGATTGATCAACCAGCCGACAACAATTCAATAAAGCCAAGTTTAGAACCGGTAACAGGTGAAAACAAGCAGCCTGGCTCAAAATCTAAAATAATTGTTATTCTTGCTTTTGTGTTGGTTTTGATTGCATTATTAGTTTTCTTGGGCTATTTTTATCTAAATCGTAATTTGGTTTTAGGCAGAATGTTATCGAACTTAACGACTCTAAATAGCTTAGCGTTTGATGGAAGCTTTGAATCAAAAATTACCGATTTTGGTACTAATAATCTTTTAACCCAAAGCATTAATAATCTGGATGGGGTTTTAAATAAAACAAAAATTGCCGGTGTAAACAGTGCTCAGTCTGAAGCTGGCGAGACAGATAATTCAGGGAGTTTTGATGTTAATTTCTCGGGAGGCTTTGATTACTCGAATAAATCCAAGCCATTGATTAAATCGGAATTTTTTATAAATTATGATTTACCGGAAATTGGGACTGGTAAAGGTGCGACCATTGATTATCGTCAAATCGAAAAAACTCTTTATATGAAGCTTGATCTTTTAAATAATAAGCCAAATTTAGGTCTGTTTGATTTAACCCCGCTAAATAATCAATGGGTAAGAATAAATTTACCGGAAAATACAAAAGTTAATGTGCAACAAGAAGTCGATCCGGTAAAATTAAAGAAATTAAAAAATATTTTAGCAAAAAATAACCCGTTAATTCAGACTAAAAAAATCCCCATAATCAAACACAACAATGGTCTTGCTTACGACTATCAATTTAATATCGATAAACAAAAACTAAAAGATCTGGCAAGAGTTTTGTCGCAAGATTTTCCTGACGCTTTAACAACATCTGAGGCAGATCAGTTTATTCAAGAACTTGATCAATTTGAAACTATGCCATCCGGGGAAATTATTATCGGTCTATTTGATAGTACTATTTATAAATTTAAGTTGAGTTGGCAGGTTGCAAATAAAAACAATCTAAATATTGATGGGAGTGGTACGCTGGAAATTAATTTTAGGAACCATAATTTAGCTTATCCGGTTGAGGTACCTGTCGGCTCAAAAAGTTGGGAAGAATTATCGGTTGAAATTCAAAAAAATATGAATGAAAAAGCCACTTCTGATTCAGATAATGACGGGCTTTCCGACCAGATGGAGATCTTTTACAAAACCGATCCAAATAATCCGGATACTGACGCCGATGGCTATAAAGATGGTGAAGAAGTAATAAACGGGTATAGTCCAAGTGGTCCTGGCAAATTGGAAAACCAAGCAGATTTAAATATTAGTACTAACTAACAGTTGATATAAAGTTAATTTTGTGGTAAATTAAGCTAAATTTATTTTATGAAAAAATACTCTTTTTTAATTTTAATTATTATTTTTGTATGCTTAGTTGCTGGGGGTTTTGTTTTTAAGAATAAGCCTCAGCAAATATTGGGTGAGAGCACTCAAGACAATTTGAAGCCAATATCTGAAAACTTTGTAAATACAGTTGAAACTAAGTCTGAAACTAAAATCGAAACCGAATCCACAATCGATGCTGATGAAAAATTGCCGGAAAAGAAAAATATTAGCGAGTACCAAATTGCCGGTTTCCCTTTTGTGCCCCAGGCTCCGCATGGCGTCTGGAACGAAATCTATTATGAAGCCTGTGAAGAGGCCTCAGTCGTTTTAGTTGAATATTTTAGTCAAAACAAATCGATTGACGCGCAAATCATGGATGGCGAAATCCAAAAGCTTGTTAATTGGCAAAACCAGAATTGGCAAGGGCATTTTGATTTGACTGTTGAACAAACTGCCCAAATGGCGAAAGAGGTTTATAATTTAAATTTGGAAATTAGAACTATCAATTCTATCGAAGAAATCAAAAATATAATTACACAAAATCAAATTATTATTGCCCCGACTGCCGGGAGACTTTTAGGTAACCCTTACTTTAGACAGCCTGGCCCAGTTTATCACATGTTGGTTATTACCGGCTTCGACAATAAAGATATTATAACTCAAGATGTCGGCACTAAAAGGGGCGAAAATTACCGCTACAATGAAAAAATATTATTTAATGCGATCCATGACTGGAATGGCTCTCCTGAAAATATCAATGACGGGCCAAAACAAATACTGGTATTTAGTTAAATAAAATTGACAAATTAAGGTAAAAAAGAGTAGAATAGACCTGAGGAATAATTTCTTATGGAGAAATACAATGTTAAATTTAATAATTTATCTGGCTGCTGCCTTGATTGGCGGAGCCGTTATTGGATATTTTGCCAGAATTTATTTGGCCCAAAAACAAAAAGAACAATTTGCCCAAAAGCAAAAAGAAATATTGCTTCAAGCTAAAGACGAAGCGCTTAAAATAAAAGAAGAAGCGAAAAAAGACGAAGAAAAATTAAGAAAAGAAATTCAAGAACTTGAAAAAACTTTGCGCCGCAGAGAAGAAAATTTAGATAGGCGTATGGATTCTTTAGATGAAGAAAAAAAGAAATTGTTTGAAAAGGAAAAGGAAATCAATTTTATTAAGTCGGAAATTTCAAAAATTAGAGATAGACAAAAAGATAGTCTTGAAAAAATTGCCAAGTTAAAAAAAGAAGAAGCCAAGGATTTGCTTTTAAGAGATGTTGAAAAGGAATATAAAGACGAATTAATCAGAAAAATTAAAGAACAAAAAGAAATTGCTAAAGAAGAAGCGCAAAACGCTGCTAGAGAAATTTTAGCAACAGTGATACAACGTTTGGCGGCGGAACAAACTATTGAAACTACAACCACTGCGGTTAATTTACCGTCAGACGATATGAAAGGTAGAATTATCGGTAAAGAAGGTCGGAATATTCAAATTTTTGAAAAAGAAACAGGGACAGATTTGATTATCGATGACACGCCAGATACAGTAGTAATTTCGTCTTTTGATCCAATTAGAAGACATGTGGCGAAAGTCGCTTTAGAAAAGTTGATTGCGGACGGGCGCATTCACCCGGACAGAATAGAAGAGT
>Ga0233420_10000830_pt1 | contig 12344 bp, 9 predicted proteins | sample Watercolumn_Mata_4_FD_183009 | JGI IMG/M metagenome (GOLD analysis project Ga0233420, IMG submission 183009) | Freshwater microbial communities from Lake Matano, South Sulawesi, Indonesia - Watercolumn_Matano_2014_102_MG | ecosystem: Environmental > Aquatic > Freshwater > Lake | place...
TTATTGTTGACGGCAGATCAACCGACAAGACAGTTGAAATTGCTAAATCTTACGGCAAAAAAGTCAGAGTGATTTCTACCAGCAATCCGAAGATGTTTCACATAAACAAACAAAAGGCAATTGAGGCGGCAAAAGGGGAGTGGATCTTGCAGCTTGATGCTGATGAGGAACTAAGCGAGAAACTTAAACAAGAGATAAAGAAGATTACCCAAGGTAGAACCTCCGAGGTTGAGGAGGAGGGAACCGACGGGAAAACCTCGGAGGTTAATGAAAAAGTGGCCTATTGGCTTCCTCGAAAAAACTGGTTTTTGACGAGATTTTTGATGAAAGGCGGCCAGTATCCGGATTACACAATCCGCCTCTATAAAAATGGCGTCGCTAAATTTCCCTGCAAGGACGTCCACGAGAACGTCGAAGTAATAGATCAAAGATCAAAGATCAAAGATCAAAAAGCAGTTGTAGGATTTTTAAAGAATCCCTTACTACATTATGCCGACCCTGATTTCTCAAGGTATCTGATGCGCTGGGACAGATATACTACTTTGGAAGTAGAGAAGATGGGTAAAGATGCGAGACTGGGATTTTTTAACTATGTCATTTGGAAACCAAAAATAACATTTTTATCAATGTATTTTAGGCACAAGGGCTTTCTGGACGGATTTCCGGGACTTGTCTTTGCTCTTTTCTCCTCTTTTAGATTTATAGTAATCTACGTTAAATGGTGGATGAAGATTAGACATTGACTTTAAACTCTAAGACATCTTTATCTTGTACTAAATAGTCTTTTCCATGAAGGATGACCTTTCCTTTTTGGTGAGCCTGGTGCCAGCCGCCGAGTCTGATTAATTCATCGGCATTAATTGCTTCCACCTTGACAAAATGGGTGGCAAAATCAGTATGGATCTTACCAGCTGCCTCAAGAGCGCTCCCGCCTCGTCTCAGAGTCCAGGCCCGGGCCTCGTTTCGTTTAGCGATTGTATAAAAAGTGATAATGTCTAAGGCTCGATAGCTTTCCTTAATAATTTTGTCCTTAAGACTGGTTTTCAGACCAACGTCTTTTAAAAACTTTTGCTGCTCAACCCAGGGCAGATCGTTAAGTTCGGCTTCCAGTTGTGCACAGACAGAGAGCACTTCTTGGCCGTTTATCTGTTTTGCTGGGCTGTTAACTTCCTCCTCGCCGATATTGGCAATCACCAGTTGTTTTTTAAAACTTAAAAGATTTAGTGTTTTTATATACTTTTCTTCGCTTTCTGGCCATCCCGATCCAACCGCTTCGGTTGGATTCGGCTGGTCGGGACGGGCTTGGTTTAAACGATCTATTAGTTTTTTGATAATTTCTTGCTCCTCTTCTGTAGTTTTTTCCATCTTTAGTTTTCGATCCATTGATTGAAGGTCGGCCAACATCAGTTCTTCGTTGACAACCGCCAGGTCATCTTCCGGGTCGATTTGAGAATGAACGTGGGCTACTTTTTCATCTTTAAAAAATCTCACTAAATGTAAAATTAGATCAACTTCTCGGATATGGTGAAGAAATTGATTTCCTAGGCCTTCACCGAGATTCGCACCTTTAATTAAGCCGGCAATATCAACAAAAGTAATTGTTGTTGGTGTTACCTTATCGATCTTTTCAATCTTTGCCAACTTAAACAGAGTATCGTCAGGAACATTAACAACGCCGATATTTTTATCAATGGTTGTAAAAGGATGGGCCGCCACAGCAGCCTTTGGTTTATCAATCAAAGCATTAAAAAGCGTTGATTTTCCTGCATTAGGTAAACCAACTATACCTATAGATAATTTCATGATTATTTATTATATCAAGAAGTTATGCCTTGCGACCGTACTTTTCTTTTGAGAGCCTGATGATTTTTTCCCGATTTTCGTTTTTCAAGGCAGGCAAAGGCAAAGTTGTTGCTGGAAATGGAGCCGAAGTCATGCCATCACGTTCTATTATAGTAAGTATCTCTATTCAACTTAACTATTTTTTACTTTTTTGTTCTTTTCTTAGATAAAAAGACTAATTTTTTGGATATAAAGAACAATATTGTTAAATAAATAATAGTCAATAATATATCTAAAGAAAATAAATAGAACTGATTAATTCCTGAATCAATTAAATTGAATTTTCCCAGAATCCATATTATTGGGAAAAAGAAAATGTAATAAATTGGGAGAAACAAATAAAATAAAACATTTTCTGGGATAAAGGAGAAAACTTTTTCAAATTGAATTAAGGTATTATCTCCAATAAGATTGTATAAAAATGTTTTTATAAAAAATAGAAAGATAAATAAAGTAATCAAAATAATTAGATCATACCTAATTTTTTTATTCTCGTTTTTCATTTTTTGTTATAAAAAATGTAAAGTTAAAATTATTTTGTTAAATTCAGAAAAATTTATATAATCTAACGACTCCTTGTTTTCATTAGTTATTCCAAGAACAATATAATCAATATTTCCTTCATAAATGTAAATGTATTCACTAGTTCCATCAGGCATTTCGAAGGGTTTATTGTTTAAAAATATCATCATTTTTTTATCGTTTATAAAAACATCCGGTAACCTTTCGTAAGTTCTAAACCGATCCATTTGCTGGTCGAGGGAATCTATTGTCACTACTTTCTTTTCTCCAACAAGCATGTTTTTTAGCTTTTTTATTTTCTCTTTGGTTTGTTGGATAGACTGTTCTTTTATTATTTCTATATAGTTATCAACACCGTGAAGCTCTTTGACTAAATTTTTTTCAAAAAGAATATCTTTTGTTTCGCCTTGTTTGTTCCATGCAAAATAATCAGGAAAATCTAGGTAATAATCACCATTGTCATCGATGTATCTTTTCCAACCAGGAGATGGGGATAAGGCGATAATATTTCCAAGTGGCTCACCATAATCAGGTTTTACGTATAGTTTCATTGAAAATGAAGAAAGGATCTTGTCAAAAACATCATAAATTGGAGGAATATATGAGTAATCGATTATTATTGAATAACTGGGAAAATCTACAATCACCTTTTTTGTAATTTCGTTGTCCCCGACAAAATGACTAGTCGAGCTAATAGTAAATTGTTTACTCGTTTTTCCCATAATCGTCACGTCTTCTATTCTTGTTATTATCGAAGATCCATATTCTCCTTTGTCTTCGAGCGTTTCACCTATTTTTAACAATCTTAATTTATCAAGAAAAATTCCTGTTAAATTATCAAACGCCATTCCCTCTTGATACTTTAAATATGGATAAAAAACAACAACTTGAAAAGACCACTTTTTATCATAATCATCTTTATAATAGCTTCCGGTAATCCATTGTCCTTGGGCATTTTCTGCCATGCCTGCATGATCAAAACATCCATTACAAAAATCGCCAACATCTGGGATTTTAAGTGAAAACGAAGTTTTTTTATCTGTAAAGTTATATGTTTTCCAAACAATTTGATCTTTAGTCTTTGGAGGTTTTAAATATGAGATTGCCTTAGTTGGAATAACCTTATTTTTATTTGCTGTTTGTTTGAGTGAATAATTTTGAAATAAATTTAAAAAATATCCTATCTTAATCAATATATTTAAAAAGATGAAAACGATAAAGAAGATCAGATATAGAGTAACAAGTTTTCCTTTATCATAGCTTTTTTTAATTAATGAAGCAATAAAAAACAAGAAAATTAAGTTAATGATGATACTCCATCCTCCTATAAAATAACCAAATACATAAAGAAATATAGATATTCCTATTAATATTTTATCAAGTTTAGTTAATGCTATTTTCATATTTTTCTAATTTTGTTATGTAAATTTACTATAACAAATTACACTTAGTTTTGCATTACAAAACCAATAACTCCCCCTCGGATTGATTCGCCTGATAAGCTCATATTTTTATTCCAAAAATCAATAAATGATATTTTTATCAGTTATGAATGGTCTAAAATTATTTTATCAAAAATATGCATACTTATAATTGGATTTGTGGAGGCTTCGAACGAACTATCTCACCGGCGATATTTCTTTCGGTAATAATTCTTGCATATCTTGGGCGGGGAAGGGTTATTTTAATTAGGAATGGGAGGCTATTATTGTGTGTTGAGTTCCACCTGTACCGATTGAAAGTTTCATAGAAGATTATTATAGCATCTAGGCTTTTCTTCCGTATTTTTCTTTGGAGAGTTTGACGATTTTTTCGCGGTTGTCGTTTTTAAGAGCGGGAAGAGGAAGAGTGGTTGCCGGAAATGGGGCAGAGGTCATGCCATCAATTGATAGTTTCATGACAACTTCGTATTTTCCAAGCGACACTAAATCATTTTCCGTGTAAATTTCGCCGTATTCTTTAGAAAGAACATAGGCATCGCGGGCGCCAACAACAAAAGAAATAAGCGTTCCAACATTGCCAAAGATGGCTCGTCGAACCTCTTCGTCGAGCTGTTCGATATATTGATTGGCTAAAGTTAGAGACAGCCGGTACTTTCTTGCTTCAGAAAGAATCTTGATAAACGAATGAGTGGCAAAGTTTTGGAACTCGTCAACATACATAAAGAAATCTTTACGGTCGTGTTCTTTTATAAAACTCCGGTTCATGGCTGCCAATTGCAATTGGGTAATGATCATGGCACCTAGTAAGGCAGTATTGTCTTCACCGAGCTTACCTTGAGAGAGATTAAGGATCAATATTTTTCCTTCATTCATGATATTTTCCAGGTCGATCGAAGACTTGGTTTTGCCGATAATATTCCTGATCATTTTTGACGTCACAAACTGGCCGACCTTGTTCTGGATAGGCGAGATCGCCTCGGCTTTCAACCGGTCCGGCATCTTGGCATATTCTTTTTCCCAGAAAGCTTTTAAAACAGGATCTGCCAGCTGGGCTACGACTTTTTTTCTGTAGTCAACATTTGATAAAAGGGCTAATATATCAACTAAGGTTGCTCCTGGAGCTTCAAGCAAAGTCAGAATGACATTTCTCAAAATGTATTCGAGCCTTGGCCCCCAGGAATCTTTATAAAGTTTGTAAAATATCGAGACGATTCCGGAAGCAACAAGATCTTTTTGCTGGCGGTTTTTTATTTCCAAAACATTCAAAGAAAACGGCCTTTCCGTGTCAAAAGGTTCAAGATAGACAACGTCATTGAGCCGGCGCTTCGGGATGAAGTCAAGAATAGTTTCTGACAGATCTCCGTGTGGGTCGATGATGCCGACGCCCCTGTCTTTTCTAATATCGTCGATCGCCATATTGGCAATCAAGGTTGATTTTCCGACGCCGGTCTTACCGATGATATAGACGTGTTTCCGCCTGTCTTCTGTTTTGATGCCGAATATCTGGTCTTTGTTTTTATATTCAGTTTTTGCAAAGAAGTTAGTGTCTTTTTTAACTTCTTCTTTAGAGCCGTCTGACACCGGTAAATTTTCCGGTGGTTCACCAAGCAAAGTTTTACCCCAGGCGATGTTTTTTATACCAGCCAAGAGGTAGCCTGGCGGGTGCCAGATAGTGGCCAGCTCCTGGGCATTCAGCACCTGGTACTGTCTTTCAAAGTAACTGATTTTTCTTTCTTTAATTCTTTTTAAAAACCAGTCCTGGAAAAAGATTTTTCTTTTGAATACGTATTGATTGCCTTCACCCAGAGAAAAAGATCAGAATGTTCCCGCTAATTGAGTCAGGTAAGGGTACGGATCAGTTCCATCGGTTGTCCCGGCAAGGAGCCGGATGGCTGCTTTACCTCCCTGAAACGAAGCCTTTTTCATGATCAGCTGTCTTTGGGGATTTTGGCCGTATTTGGCAGCAGTTTCATCATATGAAAGTTTGTGGGCGGCAGATACAGCACTGTCAGCCCAGGGAAAGTAAGCTGGAGTGACTGCGATTTGAATCACCATTTTTACATTAGCCGGTTGTTTTGATAGGAAGCCCAAAAGCGAAGATAAAGGGTCGACGTCCTTGAAGTCAAAATAGGTTTTGGTGGGAAGATATGTATAAGAATTAAGAGCGACTTCGCCAAAGCTCAAACGCTTTGATTTGAAAATCAGATCCATCGGATCGGCAGTTTTTTTGAGTGTTGAAGTGGGAAATGAGGAAGAAATTAAACTGCCAACAAAGGTGTCGGTTGTTTTGGGAACACTGGCGTAAAGGTAGATAGTTTGAGAGATAAGATAGATTTCAAAAGCATATGTTTTTGGTTGGACAAAAAATCTTCTCCAAAGAGGTACGTAAGGATGAGGAAGTAGTGAAGCAAATATCTGTGTTGCCGACTCAATCGGCGTCTCGTCGTCCTTGGGATTGCGGATTTGTAGATGGGAAAGTTGACTCATATATATAAAATGATTATATCAGAAGATTGTATAATGATTTTAATGTTAGGAAAAATTATTGATTTCTTTAAAAAACGACCTGGCCTAGTTCTTTTAATGGCCATTTTAAGCATTATAACAGTAGTCAATATTAAACCTGATTTTTATCTTTTGGGCTGGGATAACTATTCTTCTTATTTCAATCTAAAAACCAATATTTTCAGGACCTTTTTTTCCACTTGGAGAGAATATAGAGGATTAGGAGTTCCATCAGACTCTGAATCAACCGATCTATTCAGGCAGTTATTTTTTTTAATCTTAAGTCCTTTTTTTAAAGCTAACCTGTTTGATCAAATATTTTCTCTCTTTTCATTTAATCTAGGAATTTTATTAATCTATGGACTGTCGAAAAAAATATTCAAAGACGTATTTAATAATGAAAAAAAATTAGACTTATTAGGTCTATCTGCAGGCATATTTTACATATTCAATCTTAATACACTGGCGACTTTTTATTTCCCGATGATTATGTATGTCAACCGTTTTTATACAGTGCCTTTGTTGTTTTACATCTTTATAGACTTAATAAAAACGAAGTTGACTTGGAAAAAAATCTGTATTTATTCGCTATTGATTATTTTTTCTTCTGGTACATATATGACGGCAACAATATTTATTACTATTTTAGTTAGCCTTGGCATATTTGTATTGATTCAAAGCCAAAACTTAAAAAAAAGCATCATTTTTATACTATTTTTTGTTCTTCTCAACAGCTTTTGGCTTTTTCCTTTTATAAATTACACGATTAGTAAGTCAGGAATTGTCTATCAAGCACCAACATTCATCGATGCCAATGAAATTCAACTGAATAAACCCGCCTCTTTTTATAATTTACAAAAACAGTTAATTCTTTATCCTAATTTTTTTGATACGACAGTCAGTAGTTTTGATGGCAGTCAATCCACAGGAATTCATCCGTTGAGCAATCTATTTGACAAATTTCCTTATAATTTTGTTCTTGCAATATTCCCTTTATTCTATTTGTCAGGTGCCATCTTACTGTTTTTTAAATTCAAAACATTTAAAAAGTTGTTCTGGATTTCTTTACTTATTCTTCTTTATTTATTTTTGTCTCTAAAAGCATTTTCGCCTTTAGGATTTATCTATATTTTTTTAGAAAAAACCATTCCATTTTTTGGCAGTCTTTTTAGGTTTGGCGATACAAAATTCCACTATTTTATTAGTTTTGCCGGAAGTTTATCTGCGGGTTTTTTTGCAGTAAAAATAATTGAAAGACTAAATAGAAGAAATACTATTTTATTGTTTGGTACTTTACTAACGGTTTTAATTATTGTTTTTAGTAGTTATTTTAACAGTCATTTTTTTGGTTTCTTCGATTTAAATAAACTGCCGGATGCGTATTTTCAAGTTGCCACAATGATCAATTCTGATCAGGAGGACTTTCGTGTATTGCATTTACCATTTAACCAGGATCGCTATTGGCGATCTTACAATTGGGGATATCTGGGTTCTTCATTTTTTCATTTTTTGATCAATAAGCCATTATTGGAAAAGACTTTTGAACCAGCCAGTCAGGAAAATGTCGAGTTAAACCAGGAGGTATATGACAAAATCGTCAAGAACAGCGATGATTTATACTACCTTTTAAAAAAAACTGGTGTCAAATACATTATTTTTGATGAAACCGTTTCCCCGCAAATGACAACTAAAGGCTTAGGTGCATGGGGAACATACAATTACTTTGAATCACAGCAAGCACTTGAGAAACTAGAATCAGAAGGTCTGATTAGCAAAAAAGCCGTGTATAATTTAAAAATTACTGACTATTTGGATATTTATGAAAAGGTTTTTCCGTTGACGAAAGACGATCTTGATTTAATCAAAAAGACTCCTGATTATAAAATCATTCTTTACACACTAAAAGACCCGGATCCCAAATTTAGATTAATAAGGAATTATAATTTTACCGATCCTAAAGCAAAAGAAATTAACAACAATCAGGATAAAGATACCCTACAAAATGATAACACAGATTTTCAAATATCTCCTTTCAAAAGAAAAGATCTTAAATTTACAGTTAACGATAATCGCATTGAAACAAATATTGATAATTTTATATTTAAAGACGGTTTAAACTATGAAATTAAATCAAATAATAATAACTTCAATAAACCGCAAACAGTTTTGGAAGTAAATAGTCGAATTGACGATAAAAATTTATATTTGGATTTTTACAGCAATCCTTTACCTAAATTAATTTTCGAGAATGAAGTTTTAGATACGAAAAGCCTAATAAAAGAAATATCTATTCCTTTAGATACGATATCTGGTATGTTGGAGTTGTCTGGGAATCTGGATAACTATCTTTCAAATTGGAGTAAAGCTTTGCCTTATAAGAGTATTTCGAAATTAAGATTAAAAATAGGGGATAACATTATTCCGTTACCAACAAGCTTAAATGATAGAGAAACTTATATTGGATCTTTAATCTTAAACCAAGGATTGACAAAAATAGAATTACTGGCGGGAAAATCGTTATTTCCTGTTGATTTAAAAAATATAAAATTAACAGAAAACCCGAATTGCTTTTCAGATAAATTAGATTATTATTCTTCGTCCGTAGACTATATCAATGGATTTAATTTAAAAAGCCAAAATGGCTCGAGCTGTTTTACGCTCCCGGTTAAAGATTATCTTGATCAAAAAGCAAACTATATTGAAATAAATCTTAATTATCTATCAGAGTCCCTAGATCTTGACAAACAATATCTCAATGACAGCAGAACCAGTAAACCTGTTCTTCAATCGGTAATAAAAAGTCTTAACAAACCAAACTATCTCTACTCTTGCATTAAAGACGCTAATGTTGACGACTGTTTCAACTCCCATGAAATACTGTCTTTACAATCAGATTCATCAGTTACTATACCATCGGATCGTGAAATCAATGCTTATGATCCGCTTGTTTTTTTTGCTTTAAAAAATACCGGTTATCAAAGTCAGTCCTTGGTAATTAAAAACATATCAATTAGATCATTTAAAGTGGTGGCGAATGACGATCTTAATATTTTTTCCGAGGAAAAAGGCGTGAGTTTTATGATCAGTAAGCCGCAGGAACTAAAACTTAGTTTTAACCTTCCAATGAACTATTATTCTTTTTATCAAAATGACAAGGACGGTTTTAACGTATCAAATGGTTTATGCACGAGCCTAAATTCTTATAGAACGTTTAGGCTAACCGATAGATTAGTGAGTTATTTCAACGGTTGTGATAATAATTTTTTTACTACTTTGGACTTTGATAGTAATAATAGCTATATCTGGTCGGTTGATTATAATCTAGTCTCGGGTAAGTTTCCGAGATTCAACTTAGGAGATGAATTTAATAAGTATACAAATCAAATTTTATCCCTTTACCAAGGCTATCCTGATATAAGAGAATTTAAGACTTTTCAAAACCCAGAGTTTTTTGCCGATAAAGATGATACGTCCAGTAAGTTTGATAGATTAACTTTAACTAACACGAGTTTAATTTTGTCTAATGATCCAACAATAGATGACCAGAAAAAGAAAAATTTCATGATTGCCCAGGATTCTGAAAACGAGGGAATAGCAGTTTATGATAACTTTAATGTTATCCAGATTCCCAATATTTGGAACAGCTTATCAATTGAGCCAACAGGAAACTTCTATTCTTTAGAAAGTTCAGATAATATTGGATATCAACAGATTCTGCCGTCTTTGTGGAAAGTTAATTCCGAATCACCTTTTTCTAATCAAATTTTGCTTTTTAATGAAGGCTTTGACAAACAATGGGGAGTTTATGATAGTTTACTAAATTTGCTAATAGGAAAAAAAGCAGAAACAAGTCTTAAGTGTAATAATTATGCTAACTGTTTTGAGATTTCTTCAACTAGCAACAACCTATATATTTTCTATACTCCGGAGAGATTATACTTCTTAGGCTGGGCCTTCACTTTATTGGCCGTTTTTTTGGGAAAAAGGATTGTTTCGAATTGACACTTAAAAAATATCAACTTCTTAAAAAATCGATATAGATAAAAGTTAAATTGGGCGGGTAAATATAAGGCTAAGTTATATTGGATAAACCAAAATAGTTTTATAGTCATAGATGGCGCTTGGATATTATCCGCTGCCCAAAGATGGGCTTTTCTGGTACTTTCAATCATTTTTTTGTGGAGTTTTACGGTTGCAGATTTGTCATGAACTCTGAATTTGGTGACAACTATGTTTAAATTGGCCAATTTCCCAACCTGTCCCATTCGAAACCAAAGTTGGTAGTCGTCGGCAGGATAAAACTTTTGATCGTAGTTTCCGATTTTTAGAAGTACCTTTTTTTTATACATGACAGCCGGATCGGCAAAAGCATTTATATACAGCCAGTTATTTCTTATCTCCTGGTCGGTTTGCGGGTAGGACATCACATCAATAGTCTTTCTCTGCTCATTAATAAGCTCTAGGTTTCCGCCAACTAAGACATGATCCGGATTATTTTCCAGAAAATATACTTGAGAACTTAGTCTAGTCGTTGTCATCGTATCGTCTTGGTTTAATCTGGCTATATATTTTCCCTTGGCTTTATTTACGGCAAAGTTTAAGGTGTTGCTTAATCCACGGTTGTTTTTGAAAGAATAAAATCTTATATTTTTGTATTTCTTTTTTAATTTGAGGCAAAGTTCTTTACTTCGGTCTTTTGAGCCGTCATTGACAAGAATGATCTCAAAATTTCTATAACTACTATCTTGTACAGATTTTATAGTCTCTTTCAAGTATTTATAGCCGTTAAAAACAGGAATTACAATTGATACTAAAGGTTTTTTCATATAAATGGTATGGGAAACTTAAAACTAAATTTAATTTTAGCTGATTTGCTTAATCTAAAATTGAAAAGGACAAAGATGTCAATGATTGCCTCGAAAATTCTTATTATAGATGGAAATCTTGATGATCTGATTTCTTTTACGTTAATCGGTGTTTCGATGACAGTTAGTCCATTATTTTCCGCTTCAATGACAATTGAAGTATCAAACATATGTTTAGTCAATGGTAAATTTTTCATTAAATTTATGACTTTTTGTTTTCTATAAGCTTTTACTCCATGGGTATCGGTTCCGTAATAGTTAAAAAGCAAGTTTATGGTTTTTTTTAAACCAAAGCTTAGTATTTTTCTAAAAATCAAACGGTTATCAACTTTTCCCAAGTATTTTGATCCGACCAAGATGTCATAATCGCCCAACATATCAACAGCTTTTTTTATGAATTTTTTATCAATCAGATCAAGGTCAAGTTGGATAATCGGGTCAAATTGAGAAGATTCTAAACCTTTTTTAATTGCCAAGCCATAGTGGGGGAGAGATATTTTTAAGACCTTGATATTTTTATCTTTTAAAAATAGCTGTTTTGCCAATCTATAAGTATTATCAACGCTTCCGTTTTCAACAAGAATCATCTCGTATTTGTTGATTTTGACGTCACTGATAATTTTTTTTAATCTACTAATTTCTCCCACAAGAAAATCCTCCTCGTTGTGAAGAGGAATGATAAAGGAAATTGGTTGAATCTTATTGTTTTTCATGTCTTTCGCTCTGACCACAATTTTTTGTAGTCATAGAAAAAGACATGTTGAGAAAATAGGCCATTTGGTTGACTGCGGGAAAAGCAGCGGATGCACAAGTGCAGCCAACCATTTGGGTTCTCCCAACATGCTTGATCGGAGTCGTCCAATCAGCGCTTTCGCACTTTATGGGCGACTCCATGGGTTGCCAGGTTACGGCAAAGGGCCTTCGAGAATGGCCGCGCGTCCTGGAGCTGGGATCGTAACAGTAGCGCCAGCAGGCACATAGAAGACGCCGAACCGGCCGTCGTTGACGTTTTCGAACGTCTTGATGACGGTGACTCCCTGGATGGGAATTCCGGTAGGGTCTACCATGACAGCTGCAGGGCCAGTCACGTTCCAGTTGGGGACATTGCCGACGACGCATTCGCCTCAGTTGTCACAGTGTTCGCCGATGAGAGCGGTGAGACTGCTTG
>Ga0233420_10000834_pt1 | contig 12311 bp, 8 predicted proteins | sample Watercolumn_Mata_4_FD_183009 | JGI IMG/M metagenome (GOLD analysis project Ga0233420, IMG submission 183009) | Freshwater microbial communities from Lake Matano, South Sulawesi, Indonesia - Watercolumn_Matano_2014_102_MG | ecosystem: Environmental > Aquatic > Freshwater > Lake | place...
CTGTCTGATCTGCAACAGGCCGAGACCTGCCTGCTCAAATCGATGGAGATCCAGGGCACGGATGCGGCCGACTGCTATCAGATGTCGCGCATCCGCCTGCTTCAGGGAGACCTGAACGGAGCTGTCGACTGGTGCAACAGGGCCCTGGAGCTCGATCCGGACAAGAAAGCCCTCCACTGGCTGCTGATGAAGATCCATTCGCTCCGGGGGGATGTCGATGCCGCCATCGCTGTCGGAAAAAAACTGTTGCCGAACCTGAGCAATGCCTCCGATGAGGTCATGACCCGTTTCAAGATCGCTAAACTCTTCCTTCAAAAGCCTGCCTTCGCTGAGGCGGAGGAGCAGTTGCGCAAAGCCATAAAGCTGGAGCCCAATGATGACGAACTCTGGTCGCTGCTGGGTCACTGCCTGTCGCGCCAGCATAAAACAGAAGAGGCGCTGAACGCATTCCAGAGGGCTGTCGAGCTCGATCCCGACGATCCAACCAATCACTACAACATTGCCGATGCCTGCCTCACCCTTGACAAACCGGACCAGGCAATCAATCCATTGCTGCGTGCGGTCCAGCTCCGGCACGATTACAGCCTCGCCCACTACGATCTGAGCCTCGCTTACCTGACAATGAAGAAATACAAGGAATCGGAGATGGCGGCCCGGGCGGCACTTGGCGATGATCCCGCGATGGAGGTCCAGCGATCAAATCTCGGAATGGGCGCCACCGAGAATCTGGGCCTGGCCCTCTTGAATCAGGGACGGATCGATGAGGCTGAAGCCTGTTTTCGGCGGAATCTCCAACTGTTCACAAACACTTACTTCAACCTCGGCCTCACCCTGTTCAGGTCCAAACGATATGAGGAAGCCCTCACGAATTTTCAGAGGGCCCTGGAGCTCGAACCGGATGATCCTGAGTATCTCAACCTTCTCGGGCAAACCTACGCGGAACTCAAGCAACCGGACGAAGCGGAAAGGTCGCTACGCCGGGCCATCGAGATCAATCCGAAATACGCCATGGGATATTACGACCTGGGAGTCATCCTTGCGGAACGGGAGAACACAAGGGAGGCTTACAAAGCCTTCCAGCGTGCCGTGAAAATCGATCCGGATATAATATGGGCGTATTACTGCATCGCCTGCCTCCATGCCGTTGCGGGTGATGAAAAGCCGGCGTTGGAGTTCCTGGAAAAGGCCTTCCGGAAAGGTTTCCGGGAATTCGACCATATCACAACGGATACGGATTGGGACGGCTTGAGGACGAAACCCAAGTTTATCAGATTGCTGAGAAAATACAATGAAGCGAAAAATGGCGGTGAGACGGCCAATCGTATGACCGGTCATGAAGGAGGGAAATAGCATGGGAAAGGTGATCCAATATGCAGACAAATCAAGACAGAGGCGAAGGGGTTCCGGCCCCGGTCGTCCAATACCGAATGAGAAGGAACAAATACGGGAATTGGAAGATAAAGCAGGGGCATGGAGTGAGATCGACATCGGCGTCCACAAGCAGCTCCTTCTCAATCTTATCAAAAGTGACGACTATTCTTTTGCAAAGATTGTTGCCAAACATATCACCGATTTGTTGCCGGAGGATTCATATGCATGGTTTTTACGTGGAGTGGCGCACTTGGAACTGTCGGACCCGCGGCAGGCGGAAAATTTCCTGTTGAGATCGATAGAGCTCTCGGGGATGCCCGACGCATGGTGCTGTCAGAAGATGTCCCATGCCCGACTGCACCAGGGAGATCCCGATGGCGCCAGTGAATGGTGCGCCAAGGCGATTGAACTGAAACCCGATGAACCAAGTCTCCGATGGCAGCTCATAGAGATCCATAAGATTCGAAATGATCTGGAGTCAGCCATCAAGGCTGCAATGGAGGCCTCAGGGAAGGTTACAGAACCCCCTGACAAGGTCAGGGCTTACATGGTACTGGCCAATCTTTACGTTTCCAGCTCCGCATTGAACAAGGCTGAGAAACAGATCAGGAAAGCACTGAATCTGGAAGGTGAAAATGCCGAGATCTGGACGTCGCTGGGTGAGTGCTTGATGAGGCAGAAGAAAAATGGTGAAGCCCTAAAGGCGTTCCAGCGAGCCGCAGAGCTCGATCCCGGTAATGCCCACAGGCTATATGATGTCGGTGATGCCCATATAGCCCTTGGCCAGCCCGATCAAGCCATAGCTGTATTGGAGGAGGTGATAAAAAGGCGGCATGATTACAAAGAAGCCTATTACAACCTGAGTCTTGCGCATTTAAGGCTGAAAAATTACGGGGAGGCGGAAAAATCGGCTCGCGCAGCGCTGCGTTATAACACGGACACCCAACACCAACAAGTGAGCTTTGGCATTGCAGCCATGGAAAATCTCGGCATTGCCCTCACGAAACAGGGACGTTTCGAGGAAGCGGAAAAAAGTTTCCGGAGTAACCTCGGTCACGTCAAACTAACCTATTACAATCTCGGGCTCATGTTTTTCTGGATGAAGCGATACAGCGATGCCCTTGAAAACTTCCAGAGGGCGCTGGAGCTTGATCCCCAAAACCCAGAATTCAATAACTTAGTCGGTGACACATATGACGAGATGGGACAATACGATGAAGCCGAGAAGCATTTCCGGCGATCCGTCGAGATTGACAAGAGTTATGTAATGGGTCATTGCGACCTGGGTGTGTTCCTCTCCAGACGAAGGGGTTTGAAGAAGGAGGCGTTGGCATACTTTGAACTTGCCCTGAAAATTCAGCCGGAAGACAGTCAAATTTATTACGGCATCGCCTGCACCTATGCCCTCTCACAGGAGGAAGGACCGGCGCTGAAGTTCCTGGAAAAGGCCTTCCAGAAAGGCTTCCGTGAATTCGACCATATCGGAAAGGACTCAGATTGGGGCGGCTTCAGGAAGAATCCCAAATTTACCCGGTTGCTGGAAAAGTACCGGAATACGGAAACGATCACCCGGATAACGTCTGTCTCTAGGAGAAAGCAAACCGAATGAATGCGACGCTGTGGCAATCCGGATAGGAAAGGATGATTATACCAGCAGAGAAGAGTACGAATGATGATTATTCAGATTGTTCCCGCAATTAAATGATTGTCGCTCACCAGAGTCGGATGCTGGAGCAACTTGATTGTCGACTTCGCTCCCGGCTTGAATATCATTACCGGTGGGTGTGGTTGCGGGAAAGCTACGATCCTGCGATCCATACTCCACGCGGTTCATCCATTGCACCAAGATCGGTACCCCTTAACGCCAAAATATTCGTCCACATCGGGAACGATCGGCATTGAGTTCAATAGCGACTCGGTCGACCTCGACATATCGTTATTGGCTGGAATTCCCCAAAAAACAGATGTATATGAAAGCCGCGGCCAATTCATGCTTTCGCAACTCCACTCCTATATTGCAGGTGTGACCTCCAGATTCGCACTTCTGATTGAGGACGTGGTAACGGCCGGCCTCGATGACATTCAGTTTCGGCAGGCCGCAGAGGTACTCAACAATGCAACAAGCCAAATTGTTTCCATCATCGGTTATCGATTTTCTTTGAAGGATTTTCCGGATGCCCGCGCTTACCGCTGTTATCTTGATAACAAAAGACTTCCTCACATTGAACGCATTCAATAATCAGGAGGGCTTGTAACGAAGCCACGGTACGAAATGGAAAACGATAATGACGAGGACAGCCCTGATGAGACAATATCTCGTCTGGTAGCGCCGCCATCGGGAAGGCTGATCGTGAAGCGCGGTGGGCACAACATTACCTGTCAAATTCCGAAGCCGGTTGTCCTGGTGGACACCCGTGAAAAATATCCTTTCGACTTCAACCGATTCCCCAACTGGATTGCAGACGTAAAACGACAAGCACTAAAGGCCGGAGATTATAGCGTAGAGGGCATGGAGGTACTGATTGTCCTTGAGAGAAAAACGCTGACCGACCTCATCACGACCGTGATTCAGCAGCGGGAGCGATTTTTTAAACTATGCGAGAAAATGACAAAGTATCACTGGCGGGCCTTGTTGATTGAAGCCACTTATGAAGATGTCAAATCATCCTACGGTGAAGAATGCAATACCTCGGCTCACCCGAACGCTGTTTCAGGAACTCTCGATACCTTAGAAGCCCGCTTTGGCATCCCGGTGATTTATACATCCCGTTACCGACCTTTGGCTGAAGAGAAAGCGGCAAGTTGGCTCTCAAAGCACTTCACTTATTGGTATTTGGAACAAAACGGATTTGGCAGGGTGTTGCAAGAGGGGGATCTGTGATAATCAGAGTGATGAGGGTTAAAGCAGATCTCTACCAGATGATAACGGTTATAATAGGAGGTGTCATATGCCAAAGCTTTATAAGACAGTTCAGCTTTTAGGTGTACCCCACTATTTTCAAGGGACTCATGACTCGTTGTGCACTTATTATTCGGCAGCTATGTTGTTGGCATCTCTTTACCCTGAATTTCAGGATTTTTTTGGTATCGGTGCGCGACGTCAGAAAGTCGGGCTGAAAGTTTATGATCCCATAATGAGATTTTTTCCTCATGCCCCAAAAGAAACGAAAGATCGTATGTTAGCAACATGGTTTTATAGAGGTGCATCTCTAAAAAATGCGATGAAAGCTTTAAATTCATCTATGAAAGCGAACAACCTTGATACACGATTTAAATATGAACAATACAAGAACCTTAACAGTACATTCGATATCATTACAAATAATATAGACCGAGGTCTTCCGATGATGGCTGGTTGGACAACAGTAGATTTTGGCGTCCATTGCGTACTTGTCATCGGCTATAAAAAAGAGAGTCAAAACTGGCTGATCCTGAATGATCCCAGTGGCGGAAAAGAAGTCTGCTGGGAAGTGCTAAAGCGTATTAATAAGTCTCGTCTTGAAATTGTAAGTGTAGACAAGCACGAGGGACCACGACCCGATCGCTTAACAACTTTCAATTCGAAGAGATTTAAACCAACCCAGCTTGATCGATGGTGGCCGTATGAGAATGATATCTGTTACCAATCGATAAAAGATCTTTACGACGTTGCGAGGCATAACCTCTCGTTTGCTTCTGAAGAATCTCCATGAAAGGATTGACAGCAAATACAAGTCTTAAAAAATAAGAAATGAGACCACTTTGTTGAATATGGTTTGAAATTTACACATCATTAAGCGCATGTCTTCAGTTCAATTATTGTTCCAGAGCCTTTTGTCAGGTTGTAAAAATATTGCCGGCAAATTTGCCGGCGATATGGTATAATTACAACATGGAAACAAATCAAACAACAGATTGGTTAAAACCAAGCGTAATGACAGAAGAAACGCGTTTGCGAAACGCTGGCTTCCGGTGGGGCAAGAAAGGGACGCACACGAGCCGCACAATAATGTTCGACGAGCTTCAAACGCTATTGGCGCATTGCCAGCCAGATGCATCTCCCAATGATTATGCGACAGCCGTCATTGAGAACAATTGCCTTGGTAAACGGACTGTTGCAACAAGGAAACTGTCGTTGCAGCGGCTATCGGAGTTGTATGCCCTCGATGCGAATGTACTGTTGTTCAGGAATATGCGGAATTTTTCGTATGCAGACCGTTCTGGACAGACCATCCTTGCATTGCTACTTGCCCTTGCACGCGACCCGCTGCTCCGAGTGACTGCGCCACCTGTCTTAAGGATGCGGCCTGGTGAGGAACTCGTACGCCAGCCATTGATCGACGCTCTAAACCGTGCAGTTGGCAGCCGGCTCAGTGAGAGTACCCTTGATAAAGTGGTTCGCAACGCTGCCTCTTCCTGGACCCAATCGGGGCATCTCAAGGGGCGTAATCGCAAGCTTCGTCAACGCGTTACACCGACAGCGGCTTCCGCTGCCTATGCACTCCTCCTTGGACATCTCACGGGTACGCGCGGGTCAGCACTCTTCGAAACCATGTGGACGCAAGTGCTCGACGCGCCACCAGACGAACTTGTGAATCTTGCCACGGATGCACGGCGACTGGGCTTCTTGGACATGAGCCAATCAGGCGGCGTTGTCGAAGTGGCTTTTACGCGGCTTCTGACCTCCGACGAAAGGCGATAAGATGGGAAGAATTGAAGAACTCGCCGCTCGATACCGTACTCATATTGGTGCACCATGGCAGCGCAACCTTGCCGGCGACCAGAAAGCCATTTTCGTCGTGTATCCCAAAACGGATGAACGGAAGCTGAGAGCGCGGTTGGAACTGTTTGAGATGGCAACTACGTCGACCGGCCACGGCTGGCGTCTGCTGGACATAAGTAACTCTTTTGCGCGGTGGATGGCCGATACTGACTATCGTGAAGCCTACTTTGAAGATCCGGAAGCGTTAACAATGAAGCTGCGGAGCGACTTTGTGCAGTACGCCGCCGGTCGGCTCCGCGAAGTGCTCACGGATGGGAGCGTGGACGAAAACACCGTGGTTGCAATCCAGGGTGTAGCATGCCTGTACGGCTTTACTCGTGTTTCACTGGTTCTCAAGGAGGTAGTCAAGGACATCCAGGGCAGGTTGGTAGTGTTCTTTCCCGGTGAATACGAGGAGAATAATTACAGACTGCTCGACGCAAGGGATGGCTGGAATTACCTGGCCGTCCCGATAACGCTTCATAATGGGGTGAACGACTGATGAAAAACAGAGAACTCTTCCAACGAGATCCCGCCATAGCGAAGCTTCTGAACGACGGCGTTGCGGCAGTGCGCGAGGCTGCAAGCCCTAAAGAAATCGAAACACTCCGTTATGAACTGGAGCATTTCGTCTGTGAGGGCCAGTACGAAGACGGCCTGATCCGCATCCTGGAATCATACCTTGGAAATGTCAGTTCAACGACGCAACCGGCAGCCTGGGTGAGCGGCTTCTATGGCAGCGGGAAGTCCCATCTCTTAAAAATGTTCCGGCATCTCTGGGTGGATACGCGCTTTACCGATGGCGCGACTGCACGCGGCTTGGCCCGTCTGCCCCAGGAGGTGCAGGATCTTCTGCGGGAGCTTGACACGCTTGGCAAGCGGAGCGGCGGTCTCCACGCCGCATCGGGCACGCTGCCTTCAGGGGGAGGTGAAAGCGTCCGGTTGGCTGTGTTGAGCATCGTGATGGCGTCCAAGGGTTTGCCCGAGTCGCTGCCGCAGGCGCAGTTCTGCATGTGGCTCCAAAGGAATGGCATCTTTGAGCAGGTAAAATCCGCAGTCGAAGCCGCCGGTAAGGACTTCTTGGGCGAACTCCACGACCTCTATGTCAGCCCTGTACTCGCCAAAGCCATTCTCGACGCCGACCGTGACTTTGCCGCCGACCTGAAGCAGGCGCGCGCGGCGCTTAGAACACAGTTCCCTGTGGTCGAAGACATCTCGACTAACGAGTTCATACGTCTGGTCCGCGAGGTCTTATCTATCAATAAGCAAATCCCCTGTACCGTGATTGTTCTGGACGAAATCCAGCTTTTCATTTGCAACGATCCTGGTCGCTCGACGGATGTTCAGGAGGTCGCCGAGGCGCTCTGCAAGCAACTCGACAGTCGTGTTCTGCTGATCGGTGCGGGCCAAACCGCCCTGGCAGGCAACGTGCCTTTGCTCCAGCGACTCACGGGCAGGTTTACCATCCCGGTGGAACTGTCCGATTCCGACGTGGAGACGGTCACACGCCGCGTCGTGCTGGCAAAAAAGGCCGACAAGAAGACGGCTATTGAAAAGAAACTCTCCGACTATGCTGGCGAGATCAACCGCCAGCTTGCTGGAACACGCATCGCCGCCTGCGCCGAAGACCGCGATATCATCGTGGACGACTACCCGCTGCTGCCGGTTCGACGACGCTTCTGGGAGCATGTTCTTCGAGCGGTGGATGTACCCGGTACTGCCAGCCAGCTGCGGACACAACTCAAAATCGTTCACGAGGCTGTTCGGCAAATGGCCGAAGAAGACCTCGGCACAACTGTTCCCGCGGACTTCATCTTTGAGCAAATCAGTCCGGACCTCCGCAAGACGGGCATCCTGCTCCGCGAGATCGACGAGACGATCCGCAACCTCGACGACGATACGGACGAGGGCCGGCTTGCCCAGCGACTTTGCGGTCTAATCTTCCTGATTCGCAAGCTCCCACTGGAAGCCGTGGCTGATATCGGCGTGCGGGCAACACCAGAAATGTTAGCAGACTTGATGGTGTCCGACCTGGGCAAGGATGGGACTGAACTCCGCAAGCATATCCCGCGTATCCTGAAGCTGCTAACCGACCCACCGCCTGAATCCGAGCGCCCACCGTGGCTCAGGAAAGCCATGCAGGACAAGGGAGCGCTGCTCATCGAGATCGAAGGCGAGTACAGTCTTCAGACCCGTGAGAGCAGTGAATGGGATCGGGAGTTTCGCAATCGCCAGACACGGCTGAGCAGCGATCCGACTTCCCTATCCATCAAACGCGGTTCACTCATCAGCGCTGCCTGTGGAGAAGCCCTCAAAGGAATAAAGCTTGTGCAGGGCAAGTGCAAGGAACCACGGAAGCTGCTGGTCCAGTTTGGGAGTGAAGCGCCACCGGCTGGTGGGACTGACATTCCTGTATGGGTCCGCGACGGCTGGGGCGAGAAGGAAAGCACCGTGGTCAACGATGCCCGTGCCGCCGGCAGCGCAAGCGCAATCATCTATACCTACATACCCAAAGCCAGCGCCGACGATCTCCAAAAGGCCATCGTCGAGTACGAGGCGGCCAAGTCCACACTGGAGTTCAAAGGCACGCCCACAACACCCGAAGGCCGAGAGGCCCGCGACGCCATGGCCACGCGCATGGCCACGGCGGAAGCCTCCCGCAACCAGATCGTGGCCGACGTGATCGACCGTGCGAAGGTCTTCCAGGGGGGCGGCGGCGAGCGGTTCGAGTTGAACCTCGTGGCCAAGGTCGAGGCTGCCGCTCAGGCGTCGCTCGACCGGCTGTTCCCGAACTTCAAGAGCGCCGACGACAACCGCTGGGCCAACGTCATCAATCGCGCCAAAAATGGCGATGAGGCGGCCCTGTCCGCAGTCGACTGGACCGACGCTCCCGAGAAGCATCCGGTTTGCTCGGCTGTTCTTACAGAGGTCGGCTCGGGCAAGCGGGGCAAGGAAGTCCGCGACGCCTTCGAGGCCAGTCCCTATGGCTGGCCTCGTGATGCCGTGGACGCCGCGCTCATCGTCCTACACACCACAGGCCATATCCGTGCCACGCATAAGGGCATGACGCTATCACAGGGCCAGCTTGACCAGGCCAAGATATCTGTGACCGATTTCCGCGCGGAGACAGCCACGATCAACGCCAAAGAAAGGATCAAACTCCGCAAGCTGTTCCATGCGGCGGGTGTCGATTGCAAGCCCAACGAGGAAACTGCCAAGGCACCGGTGTTCTTAGCCCGCCTGACGGAGCTGGCCGACCATGCTGGCGGCGATCCGCCTATGCCAGCCAAGCCATCGACAAGCCATCTTGACACGCTTCGCGGTTTTGGTGGAATTGAGCAACTGGTTGAAATTCTTAATCAGCATGACATCCTTGACCAACAGATTAAGGACTGGGGCAAGCTGGCGGACCTTGCCAGCAAGCGCAAGCCCGCTTGGGATACGCTCTGCACGCTGCTCAAACACGCCGATGCGATACCCCAAGCCGACGACCTCCGTAAGCAGGCTGCCGCAGTGAAGACCGAACGCCGGCTGCTCGACGCGAGTGACCCTGTGCCGGACATCCGCAAGGCTGCAGCCGATGCCCTCCGCGCAGCCGTGATCGGCGCCCACAGTGAATACGAGAGGACATACAACGGCGAGATGGCAGCCCTTACTGCCAGCGAAAACTGGAAGAAACTCAAGGGCGACCAGAGAAAACGAATCCTCGTAGAAGAAGGCATCGACGAACTGCCGGTTCTGTCTGTCGGAAGCGAGGCCGACCTGATACGGTCACTAGAGCAGACAGCGCTGCTGGCATGGAAGACAAAGACCGACGCATTGCCCCAGCAGTTCGCTCGCGCAGCCATGGCAGCTGCCAAGCTGTTGGAGCCAAAAACGCAGCGCGTCCACCTAACCAGCGGAACGCTTAAGACCGAACAAGAAGTCAAGACATGGCTTGCCGGCGCGGAGAAAGATCTCCTAGCAAAGCTCAAGAATGGGCCGGTGGTGATATCATGAGGAGTAATGTACCGAAAGCACAATAAAAAAGGGAGTGTTTGGCGCGGGGGGCCGACAAGCAGCCTCTACCCGACAACCCTTTACTCCCATGATTTCTAAAAGTCTCTTTAAGTTATTTATCGGCTATTCAGCCCATTTAGTCAAGAGGAATTTTATATGAGGGTCCTAAACTCCGACATTTTTGACGCCGCTAAACTGGCCGAGCACGAACGCCTCTTTGTAGAGCTTTGGCATAGCATGACCCACATCCTATCGCTGGACTCCTATCGCGTCAAGTGTATGAACTCTCGTACCATCGTACGCGAACTTAGCGATGAACTGAGGATCGGCCTCATCAGCGACGTGGAGCTCAAGGCGCTATGCTCGGAGGCCGACGAGATTCTCGCATCAGACCCAATCATCAAGGCCAGTTTTACGGCCGGTTACCGCGCTATCAGCCGCTTTCTCTCATCACCACCCCTCGCGAAAGACGCCAAGGAAAAGGTCCACCGGACAACCTCTGAACAATGGCGGCAGTTTATGCTGACGGCCGAGGACTTTTCTGTCGCCCTGGAGAAAAATTATTTTCACCACATGGTTGCCGCTCTTCCTCTAGCAATCAATCCGAATAACCAAGAGAAAATTCACTCTCTGCTTGGATCGCTGCTCAGCGATCTCATGGACCGCGGATGGACTCTTGACGCACTGTACCGCTGGCATACAAAATTCCTTCCCGATAAAAACGGCAAAACTTACCCGTTCAATAAAAACTTGGATTTCACGCTTGCCCAGTTGTCGCGAGATAAGCAAGAGTTTCGTGTCTCATTGCGCCTGACTGGTAGCAACAAACTATCGAACGTTCGCGCATTCCATAAGTTAAACCTCGCGTCCACGATTACTCTCATTCCAAAGAACGATGCAGAGAAGCGCTTCGCAGAGCCGAATCCTCAGGTCACATTCGCGACTACTACGGTTCAGGCGGTAGATGAGGTGTCCGCAGCTATTGAAACCCGTGCCGTTGCCGAACAACTGCTAGACCTGATGAGATTAGAGTACGAGCACCGTAACGTGGTCCGGATCGAAGACCAGTGCTACGTGCGGCGGAACCAGGACGGTCGATCTGAGCTTCTCCGCATCCGCCATGCGGTGCCGAATCCACGCGAGGTGCTAGACGACGATGACTTTCATCGTTTTTTACGCGAACTGGATGGCCTGACAAACAAACATAGGCTGGACCCATCAGCCTGCCGGCAGTTAAATGCCACAATCCGACAACACCGCTTTGGAAGCGATAGTGAGGACTTCCGACACAAGTTCCTCTCCTGGTGGATGGGTTTGGAGGCGTTGACCATGACGGCACATGGGAAGCCGATTGGCGAGACAGTCACACACAACGTTAGCCGCGCGATGATGCTTCGGTACGTCTTCCGTCTGGTCAGAGACCTGCTAACCACGCTGAAATATCTCCGTATCGAATGGCCATCTGACCTTGCAGGCTATACCGGCTGTGCGACACTGAACGACCTAACGATCTCGCAGCTGATATCTTTGTTACAATCAGGTGCACACACTGTAAAGCTGTGGCAGCTATGTGGAGACCATCCGATGGTCATCCTCCGCGGGAAATCTATCGAGAAGGCGCTGTCCTCGCCCAAGGAGATGCTGAAAGCGCTCCAGGCCCACCTTCAGCATCTTGAATGGCATGTAGCCCGCCTGTACCGAATCCGGTGTTGTATCGTGCATGGCTCCCCGATCCGGTTTCAACTGGGTCTATTTGCGGCCAATCTGGAGTTCTACCTGAAGGAGCTGACCCGTTTCGCGCTGGCCGCTTTTCACGATAACGACCACATCGAGAGTTTGGAGGAGCTTTTTCACCGTGTGACCATTGCACACGACCGAACAATGGCTGACCTGGGGGACGAGCACTCCAGCGCGGACACGGTCAAAGAGGCTGTATTTGGTGATGTGGTTGTGACGGAGGGAACGTTGTGAGCCGCGGAGGTTAATAGAAGATGCCTGCATTACCCACCGAATTGCGGAATAGACTGGAACGCGTCGTCATTGAGGCGCGAGACACTGCCGAGATCGGTGCGCGGTCGGCCCTGGAAGCCCTGGCGGTCAACCATTACGAGCTGTACCCGCACATGAAATCGGCTCAGCGCGAGTTGCGTAATCATCTGCGTGCCCGGGCGAGGCAGCTTGGGGATCGAAAGTTGCCCAG
>Ga0233420_10000835_pt1 | contig 12305 bp, 14 predicted proteins | sample Watercolumn_Mata_4_FD_183009 | JGI IMG/M metagenome (GOLD analysis project Ga0233420, IMG submission 183009) | Freshwater microbial communities from Lake Matano, South Sulawesi, Indonesia - Watercolumn_Matano_2014_102_MG | ecosystem: Environmental > Aquatic > Freshwater > Lake | place...
TGCGCCATATTCAAATTCTTCTTTCATTCCCGCTTCATATAATGCAGCGGGAAATATTCAATATCCATCATATTGGGTTGTATTTCCACAATCAGGAAACATGTCAGTTCAAGGATTTCCATATTACGTATACGTACCAGCAACTGTTAAAGATCCAGCATATTCATATAATGTACCAGTACCAGCGGTTAATACTCCAAGCAACCTTATTCTTGATTATAATAATAGTTATACTGCATATGGAAGCAATCCAAATATTACTAATACCGGACTTTCTTCTAATTTTGGATCACTCAAAACATTTCCTGGTGGATATGGTGGAATTGCTTCCGAAAGTGCCTTAGTGAAATTGGATGGAGTTTATACTTCAACATCTCAAACTATTTCTGGAACAGTTCCACTAGGAGCCTATGTAACAATCACAGTTAAATTTAAAGGGTCATGAAATTAATTCCTATTTTTAAATCTCCAATTATTGAATTTTTAACAGAAGAACGACATCTTGATGTTTTAATGCCTCCAGCTCCAGCTAAAAAATTCATTCCGGAATGGTATAAATCATTGGACACTCATATTAAACATAGTAGAGATGTTAAAGGTGGGCATTCAATGACTGCTAAAAAATGTCTCCCTATGATGGATGCTATGACTTATGGGTATATTATACCACTAGCTGGTGATGTACATATTAGAACTAATGAAGATGCTTCAATGATAGATATTGTTGAAAACCAATATGTTAAATTAACCGAAGAACATCATCAAGATCAAGTTGGGCCTAAATTTCCATATAAGAAACAACATTTGATTAAATTTATTAATTTATTTACTATTAAAACTTCACCTGGGTATTCTTGTATCTTTGCACCTCCAATGAATCATATTGAAACAAGATTTATCCCATTAGGAGGAATAGTTGAAACAGATAAATACTCAAGACCTGTTAATTTCCCATCATTATGGTTAGCAGGTGATTATGATGATTTTCTAACGGCGGGTACACCTATTGTTCAAGTTATTCCATTTAAACGAGCTACTACTATTAAAAAATACTGCGTTAGAAAATTCTCAAGGAAAGAATGGCATAAACATGAAGTAACTAGAGCTAAGCAAGATAACCAAAATCATTATTATGTTAATAATTTAAGAGTGAAGAAATGATATTAGAAAAAATTAAATCTTTTTTTATCCCTAAAGCTGAACCTATTATTCGTTTTAAATCGATTATACAAGGTTATGAAATTGGACAACCAGTATGTAAAGCTTCTGATGTTAAACCAGATTGGATGATACAACAAAATAAAAATGCAGAGAAGAATAAAGCTCCTAAATTTTCAGCATGTCCTGGTATGGATGACTATTATCGATCTGGTTATATCATTCCAGCTTGGGAAGATTTTAGAATCATAGTAGACTCTAAATACGCACATATTGAAATTGGAACTGGTAGAGGTAATCCACCTTGTCCTAATTTTGAAGTGATGGATTATCGAGTAGTTGAGGGAGCGGCTCCTATAGATAAAACTATTGCAAGACATGCTTTAAAATTACCATGTCCATGGAAAGTATTTACTAAAAAAGGATATTCAGCATTTGTATTACCGGCTTTATTCCATTCTCCATTTTTAGGTGAGATTTTTCCATATCCTGGCATTAATGATTATGATAATTATCACACTATTAATGTTATGTTTTCTCCGTTAAAAGAGATGGATCTTAAAATTTATGCAGGTACTCCAATGTTACATGTGATACCTTATAAACGTGAAGATATTACTTGTGAAGTTGGATTTATGAATCCAAAAGAGTATGGTGAAGCTGAATTCACCTATCGTTCAAAGAAGCCTGGATTGTATCGTAAGATGTTTCATAATAAGAAGAAATATGATATTAAGTATTTAGATAAATGAGTACTAAACCTACTATTTTTATAAGTATATGTTCTTATCGGGATCCTATGTTAAAGTATACTGTAGATAGTTTACTTTCAACAAAGTCGAATGAGACAGATATTGTAATTTCTATTTTAGATCAATCAAAAAATCCAAATGAGATTCCGCCGTTAGATAACATTATTTATAAACAAATAAATCCAGAATATAGTAATGGAATGGGATGGGCTAGACATTTAAATTCTTTAAATTTAACAAATGAAGATTTCTATTATCAAATAGATTCTCATGATATATTTGATAATGATTGGGATATATTCTTAGTAAATGATTATATAAAATATTCTAATTATTATAATACTAATAAGGTAATTCTAACTTCAGCATGTAAGGAATTTATTATAGATAGTAATAATCAATTTATAAAATACGGTAGTAAAAATGATACAACTATTACTTGGTATCAAATTGAAAAAGATGATATAGTATTAACGGCACATTCTGGTTATTATAATTCTCAGCCAAATGAGATAATACCAGCTATTCATATTCATGGTGGTAATTTATTTACTCATTCAGATTATATTAAAAATATTGGATTAAATCCATATTTATCAACTAGAGAAATTGAATCTTATACTACTTTAATAGCATTTGCACATGATTATAAATTATGCCATCATACTAAAATATTCAATTATCATTTAATCTATAACATGCAATATTATCCTACTAAATTACATGTAGATCCAGTTATTAGTTTAGAACGGCAAAGACAAATTGATGAAATATCATTAGCCCATTGGAAAGATCTTATTGAAAACATTAACCCAGATATTCTTGAAAGATATAGAGAATATTCCGGTATAGATTATATTAATCGCCAACACAAACCAAGAGAGATGATGAAATTATGTCGCAGTATATTTATTTAAGTGAAGATAGAACAAAAGTATTAAATTATATTAATATATCAAATGAAACTGATATTCCATTTGATATATCATCTAATCGAGTAGTTGAACTAAAAGAATTTGAATATTGGGATACCCAATCTCAATCAGTTAAGAAAGTTCCTCAACCCGAAATTGATTTACAATTATCTTTAAATGATGAAATTGCTAAAGTACAAAATCGCTTTAATTTAATTCGCCAACAGCAGAATGATAATTATGCAGTTGTTGAAAATGAAGTAGTCGTAAAACATGGAACGTTGCAGAAATTATTCCCCGATGAACAATTACCAATTGATATAGCTACAAAAAATGTATATGAAGTTATATCGCGTAAGCATTATGATACCGCAACTCAACAATTAGAAGTGGTTGCGCCTTATTTTGAAGCTGGTCATGTTTATAATGTAAAAGTTATTGAGTTAACAAGTACTCAGATGGATGAAGTTAAATTCAATGAATTAGCCAAAACATATGAACTTGCCGTTATACAATTTTTAAATTTAAAAGTACAAGAGAGAAATTACGATTCTATATTATCTGCGTGTACTTATGATAATAGTACTAATCCGACATTTAAAGCTGAAGCTTTAGCATGTATTTCATGGCGAGATGTAGTTTGGGATTATTGTTATTCTGAACTAAATAAAGTTAAATTAAATCAACGACAAATTAATACAATTAGTGAATTTATAAATGAACTACCAGTATTAGTTTGGCCTTAAACATATAAATAGGTTTTAATATGTCAAATACGAATTTAAGAGATAAATTAAAAAAAACATATAACTGAAAATATTGATAAATTACAAGTTCCAGTATTAGATACTGCAATTACTAGTACTAGCCAAGAGGGTTTTTTGAAATTAACCAAAATTAGTGGCGTTTATAAATGGATGTGTGATCCGAATTATAATACTAATCCGAGTTTTACTGGAACTGTTAATATTGGTACAGCTTTAATTCCAAGTATAACAAAAATATATGGAGATATTTATATGTATAATCTTGTCAATGGCACTAGTACTAGCACTACTAGTGCCAACGCCACTATTAAAATAGATAGTAATGGACAATTATTTAAAGATTATTCAACTAGTACTACATTATCTAATAATTTAACCGCTGGATCTGGATTAAAAACGAATACTACTGCCACTACTTTTAATGGGAGTGTAGCCCAAACATGGTCTATTAATTCACAATATGTTCCATTATTAAATTCTCCAGTTACTGCTAATGAAAATTTTTCTACACTTAGATATTATAAAACTGCTACTGGTAGTGACATGTGGTATTTAGATACCCTTAATTTATACTCATCAATTGAAATTACTACTAGTGCTAATATTGGGGTATCTCGTAATTCAACTACTATTATTGGTTCAGCAGCAACTGATACATCTACAATAAAGTTATATGGATCAATTTATTTACCTTCTTTTGCAGCTGGTACTCTTAAAGTAGCAGCTAATGGACTTTTATATGTTGTTTAATATTTACTTTTATTAGTAATAAAATGTAAACTAAAAAAGTTATTTTTTTTAATCTTTTAATTAAAGAGATATGGTATTTTGTATATTGGGGATTTGAATAATTAATAACAGAGGTTTAATCAATGCCTATTTTAAGTAATGTAAAGAAAATAGTAAAAAATATAGATAATACAACAACAAATCCAAATGGAAATACACGTTTAAATTTTAATAATCATGTATATGCTACTAAATTTTTTGGGGATGGATCTGCATTAACAGGTTTACCATATGGGAATATTACTGGTGTTCCCACGAATTTGAGTCAATTTACTAATAATATGAATTATGTTAGTTCTTCTGTTAGTAATACTTTTTCTGCTGCTCAAAAGTTTACCAGTATAAAAGAAACAAAAGTAGATTTAGGAGCTGGTACTGTTATTTATTTAGATATTGGGTCTTATTTTACAAAAACTGTCACGGTCTCTCCTACTACATTTAGTATTACTGGAGCGGTTGTAAACGGAGAATGTAGATCTTTTATTTTAGAAATTACAAATGGTGGTAGTTATACCCTTTCGTTTGGATTTACTCCAAAATGGGCTGGTGGCGTAACTCCAGTATTGAGTGCTGCTGGAAGGGATGTTTTAGGATTTTATTGTGTAGATGGAGCTACTTGGAATGGGATATTGATGTCTAAAGATATTAAATAACATGCTTAGTCGTTTAATTGTATCAGATAATATATTAACTACAGACCCATATTTCAATAATGTTAGCTTGTTATTACGAGGAAATGGTAGTAATGGCAATCAGAGCTTCATTGATCTTTCGAATTTTAAAAATACTCTTACTGCAAATGGAAATGTGCAGAATGTTACCACTGTAAGGAAAAATGGAGTTGGAAGTATATATTTCGATGGGAGTGGAGATTATTTAACAATTCCAGCAGCACCACATTTGGATTTCCGAGAAACTGCGTTTACTATTGAAGCTTGGATTTATCCATTACCACTTGTCCATGGTGATGGGGGTTGTATTTTAACTAATCGCCCTATGTGGGGAGGGGGAGCATATAATGTTCAGATTTATTTTGGATTGACTAACGATTATAATCCACCATGGTATAGGCTTTATTTTGGGATGGGGGATGGGAATACTTATTTATGTTCATTTTGGACTCCAAATGCAATCCCACTTTATTCATGGAGTCATGTTTGTGTTGTTATTGACCTTTCATATGTTAGGTTATATGTAAATGGGGTACTTGAAAATAGTCGAGCTTGGAATAACGTCATACTTAAATCTAGCTATAATCAAAGCACATGTCATATTGGTTATGGAGCTTACAATTCTCAGTATTTCAGCGGCTATATTGATGATCTAAGGGTAACTAAAGGTATAGCTAGGTATACCTCTAATAATTTCATTCCTCCAACAACTCCTTTTCCCTACTAGTGGTTTAACTATACCTAATACATTAACTACAGACCCATATTTCAATAATGTTAGCTTGTTATTACGAGGAAATAGTAGTAATGGCAATCAGAGCTTCATTGATCTTTCGAATTTTAAAAATACTCTTACTGCAAATGGAAATGTGCAGAATGCTACTACTGTAAAGAAAAATGGAGTTGGAAGTATATATTTCGATGGGAGTGGAGATTATTTAACAATTCCAGCAGCACCACATTTGGACTTCCGAGAAACCGCGTTTACTATTGAAGCTTGGGTTTACCCATTACCACTTGTTTATGGTGATGGGGGTTGTATTTTTATTAACCGTCCTATGTGGGGAGGTGGAGCATATAATGTTCAAATTTATTTTGGATTAACTGACGATTATAATCCACCATGGTATAGGCTTGCTTTTGGAATGGGGGATTGTAATACTAATTTATCCTTTATCTCAGATCCTAATCCAATTCCACTTAATTCTTGGAGCCATGTTTGTGTTGTTATTGATCTTTCACAAGTTAGATTATATGTAAATGGAATGCTTGTTAACAGTTCCAATTGGAATAACGTCATACTTAAATCTAGTTATAATCAAAGTACCTGTCATATTGGTTACGGAGTTTATAACACTCAGTATTTTAGTGGTTACATTGATGAATTAAGGGTAACTAAAGGTATAGCTAGATATACATCTAATTTCATTCCTCCAACAACTCCTTTCCCTACTAGTTAGTGGACTTATTTTTTTATAAACTAAATGAGATTTTATTATGCAAATTGCAATTGTAGAAGATGGTAAGATTATTCAATCCGGTGAACATACTGAATTGTTTTCAAATTTTCTTTTCCCAGTTACTGGAATGGAACCCCAATGGATGTTGGATAATAATGTGATGATTGTAAAACATCATCGTAATTATAATTTAAATATTGAAAAATTAATAACTGTGGATTTATATATTGAAAATGGTGAAGTGTTTGCAGTTAAAGTAGAACCTCTTACTCAAGATGAGATTAACGCTCAGCTCGAATACCGAAAGCAGCAAATTCGCATGCAGCGTAATAATTTATTATCACAAACTGATTGGACTGCATTGACTGATTCAGTTTTACCATCGCCTGAGAATGAACAATATAAAACATATCGTCAAGAATTACGGGATATTACATTACAAGATGGGTTTCCAGATAATATTACTTGGCCTTCTTTAAATAGTATGACTATGAGTAGTGGTACTTCATCCTTATAGAGAAAATAATATGCCTACTTTTATTAATATAAGTAATTCTCCTATAACTATCGCTGAAGGTATTACTTCTAGAGTAGTTCAAATGAAAGAAACTATACAATCGGATTATCCATTAGATGAATTTTTTGAATTGAAGCGTTTATCTAATGAACCATATTTTAATCCTATTGTTAGTGTAATTAAGCATACTTCAGGGGTTAAAGAAGTTCCTATTGATTTAACTAATACTAAAAAGATTAAAATAATAGTACAATCTAATCAAGATATTTTTATTAATGATATAGAAAATTTACCAGCTATATATGCTTTAGCAGGAGAGATATTATTTTTAACTCCAGCTAAAGCTATTACTAAAATAATATTAAATGCTGCAGCGGTAGTAATCCAAATGAAAGATACTTATACTATATGCAGCAATTAAAATATCAAATTAAATATGATTTAATAACTACTAATAATAATATTAATTTTCCTTCATATTATAATGAACGGCCGAGTACATTATTGAGCAATCAATTAACCTATGATTTATTAGATACTCACTCATATTCATCTGGGGTATTAATTAATAATTCAGAATTAAGCATAGAGAAGCTCTATCTAATTCATTTATACTCTAATAATGAGTTTGAGTATAGTATTGATGGTGGGTTAAGTAGTATATTAACGCTTAGCTTTATGTATTTTAATCCTAAATCGCCGTTAAATATAAATATAAAAAGTAAACTTTCAAATGTTCAATATTTATACATAAATTAAAATGGCTAATCCATTTTCATCATCTACAGTAATAAATACAGCAACCGTAACACCTACTTCTACTACATCTTCTCTTAAATTAGCATATACTAATTCGCCGGTAATAAATACTAAATTATCTACAGGTGAACTATTATATAATTATTATAATAATATTTTATATTTAGGCGCATATAATACAAATGATCCTAATATAAAATTAATAGATTTCAATAATGCCTTAGTTAAATTTTTAACGCCAGATATCAGTGAAACAATATCAGATAAAGTTCCTACAGCAAGAGCAGTTAGATTAGAATTAAATAAAAAAGCAGATTTAACTTACTCAAACCGTTTTACTGGTATGAATGAATTTCCATATTTAAACGTAATAGATGCTGCTCCATCTCAACAAAATATAGCGGTCACTATTAAAATGCTAAAGGATTATATTGAAGGATCTAGGGGAGTCATTAGAAAATTAATAGATGATTATGCACCTACGGTTACAACTAAATCAGTATATAAAGAATATAAATTCCTAACCCCAAATTTAAATTGGAAAATAAATCATTCTAAGAATACAACTTTTTTTAGTATTAATATAGTTGATTCAGATGGTCAACAGCATGATGCGCCGTTAGAAATAATAGATAAAAATAATTTTATAATTCATTTTAATACACCAATTTCAGGAACTTTACAAGTAACTTTCTATGTCCAATAATTATAAAATATATCATGGAATAAAATTATCAGATAATTCTAAAATATATAATTTAGAAATAGAAGAATTAGATATAGATCCTAATCCTATTAGGATAGGGAGAATATGGTATAATAAGACCGAAAAAAAATATAAACATTCAACATTAGATAAACATAATAATATTATCAATAAATCTTTTGATGATGTTTCCTTTATAAGTAATTATACATCAACCCCATCAGATTCTTTTATTCTACCAAAAGGAATTTCAGTTAATGAAGCTATTGATTTATTAACTTCTCAAATTAATATATTAATAAACAAATTAAATAATTTAATATTAACCGAATATTTTTATACAACAGATTCTCCAATTAATTTTATAGATATGGAAATTCCATTAGTTAAATATAAACTTTCAATTTCAATTAACGGATTAGAACAACCTAATACTTGTTTCAATGTTGAAAATAAAAGAATAATTTTTAACGGCAATTTACCAAATAATTCATTAATTAAGGTCATTTATTTTAATATATGAGGATATTGTGACAAAATTACAGCAAATAAATAAACATCAAATACGAAATAACATAATTGATATTTCACATATTGACACTACCACTATAGGTAAATCATTATTAACTAAACTTAAAGTTAGTACTGGTATAAATATGACTCATACTGGTGCTGATATTGGTACTGGTGAAGTTAGTATTTCTCTGGATCCTAGTTTAACAAGTTTAGCTAATCTTAATAGCTTTGGATTCCTTACCCGTCTAGCCGATGAGTCTATCACTACTCGGTCATTTAATTTCACTAATAATTTCACTATTAGTAATACAGATGGGGTATCTGGTAATCCGCAAATTGATTTATCTGATACAGGAGTAGTTGCCGGTACTTATAAATATGTTACTACAGATGAAAAAGGTCGAGTACTTAAAGGTTATAAATCTTTACAAACTTGGGTTGCTAATGAAATATTAGTAGATTCTGGTGATCATCAGCATTACACTATTGCGAATATTCCAGTTAATGGAACTGATATGATATTTGTTTCTGGTGTTAAACAAATATCAGGATCCGATCGAGATTACACTATAACCGGGAAAGTTGTTACATTTAATACACCTAATTTACCTATAGATGTTATAAGTGCGTGTTATTTCTGGAATGAATCTAATATTAATAACCAAGACATCCAGGTAGAAACTTTAACATCATTTGATGCTGGATTAATGCGTTATCGGTTATCATATCTACCACAAGTAGCTTCTCAAGTAGTATTTGTAAACGGTCTTGTTCAAAGACCAGGAGCTGATTATGATTATACTATGGAAGGTCAAGATGTAGTGTTTGTTAACGCTATGCATTCTGATGATATTATTTCTGTATTGTATTGGAGGTAATGAATAATGGCTGGTCCTATAAGAACTAAAGTAACTAATACCGTTTTAAGTGATAGTGCTGTAACATCTGGTAGTATTGCAGATGGTGCTGTTTGTAGAGAAGATATTAATGTAACTAGTGTTGGTAAATCATTAATAACTAAAGTTATTCCTGGGTTGAATGTTAATATTAATTCAACTGGGGCTGATCCTGGTACTGGGGATGTAACTATTAATGTAAGTACTATTCCAGCAGCTGTTGATTATTTTAAAGCTGGATCTTTAATATCCCAGCGTACAAAAGTAAATTTTGTAGATTCTGATTTAATTCAATTTAATTTAAATGAGGATGCTACTAATGCTCGAGTTAATATATCTGCCTCTATTGTTAGTAGCCCTATTATTAATGGTAATTTAACCGCAAATAATATTCTGCCGTTAACTAACATATCTGATATTGGTAGTCCTACTGCAAGATTTAGGACTATATATGTCGACGAAGCAAGATTATCTACCAATACTTTATATATTGGGGATACTGCTATTTTGGGCACTTCTGCTCAAACAGTTAATATTCATGCAGATGCTAATCAATCTATAGATATTCAAACATCTGGAACTGGTACTACAACATTAGAATCTGCAAAAGCTGTAACATTATCAACTTCTGGTTTAAATGCAGATGTATTTGTTAACGCTACAGGTAATGGATCTAATGTTAGATTAGGTGCTAGTAATGAATTACAAGTTACTGCATCTGCTTCAATATTTAATTGCCCAGTTACAGTTCAATCTCAAACAATAACTGGTAATTTAACTATTGGTGGTAATTTAATAATTAATGGCTCTCAAACAGTTGTTAATTCTAATATTGTTGCAGTAAAAGATAATATAGTAGTTTATAATAGTGGTGAATTAGGAACTGGAGTAACTGCAGGTAAATCAGGTATACAAATTGACCGTGGTGATGCTGCAGATTATCAATTAATATTTGATGAATCTGATGATATGTTTAAAGTTGGTGCATTAGGTACTACTTTAGAAACATTATCTACTAGAGAATGGGCAACCGCCACTTTAGCATCTACTACACATAATCATAATTTAGATTCATTATCTAATGTAAATATTAGCAATAAACAAAATAATGATTTTTTAAAATGGAATGGAACTGATTGGGTTAATTCTGCTTTAAATCAAAATATCACAATTACTGGTGATGCTACTGGTACTGGTGTTGGGACAATCGCTCTCACTCTAGCTACTATTACAGATTCTGGTGCTGGTTTATTTAAGAAGATAACTACTAATGCTAAAGGATTAGTAACTGGTACAGCTGCTGTAGTACAATCTGATATTACCGGTTTATTAGGTAATGGTTCTATTACTAATGCAATGCTATCTGATACTACCGTAGCTGCTGGAATTTATGGTGCAACTGGTGTATCTAAAATTACAGTAAATTCTAAAGGTGTAATTACTGCGGCTGAAACTATTACTATTCCTACCATGTTAGGATTTACTCCTGAAGATGCATCTAAAAAAGGTGTAGCTAATGGTTATGCTAGTTTGAATGCGAGTGGAATTATTCCATCCACTCAATTACCGTCTTATGTAGATGATGTACTTGAATATGCTAATCTTGCAGCATTTCCAACGACTGGTGAAGCCGGTAAGATTTATGTAACTTTAGATACTAATAAAACTTATCGTTGGGGTGGAGCTATATATGTAGAAATTTCAGCTTCTCCTGGATCTACTGATTCAGTAACTGAAGGTACTACAAATTTATACTTCACCAATGCTAGAGCTCAAGCTGCTGTTACTAGTGGTAATGCAGGCTCTGCTACAAAATTACAAACTGCACGTACTATTAGTACTACTGGTGATGCTACTTGGAGTGTAACTTTTGATGGTTCTGCTAATGCTACTGCCGCTCTCACTCTAGCTACTATTACAGATTCTGGTGCTGGTTTATTTAAGAAGATAACTACTAATGCTAAAGGATTAGTAACTGGTACAGCTGCTGTAGTACAATCTGATATTACCGGTTTATTAGGTAATGGTTCTATTACAGAAACTATGTTAGCAACTTCTGGAGTAGCTAATGGAACTTATGGTTCAGCTTCAACAGTTCCTGTTATTTCAGTGACTGATAGAGGTCGAGTAACTAGTGTCAGTAATGTTGCTATAGCTATTGCAGCATCTCAAATTACTTCTGGTACAATATCTACAGCTCGTTTAGGTACTGGTATTGCTAGTACATCTAATTTCTTACGTGGTGATGGTACTTGGCAGACTGTTAGTATTGCAGCATCTCAAATTACTTCTGGTGTAATATCTACAGCTTATCTAGGTACTGGTACTGCTAGTGCATCTAATTTCTTACGTGGTGATGGTACTTGGCAGACTGTTAGTATGCCTTGGGTTGTTAAAAAT
>Ga0233420_10000837_pt1 | contig 12299 bp, 18 predicted proteins | sample Watercolumn_Mata_4_FD_183009 | JGI IMG/M metagenome (GOLD analysis project Ga0233420, IMG submission 183009) | Freshwater microbial communities from Lake Matano, South Sulawesi, Indonesia - Watercolumn_Matano_2014_102_MG | ecosystem: Environmental > Aquatic > Freshwater > Lake | place...
AGTAACGTCAAGCGAGGGTATTGACGACGCTGACTGGAGATCCGAAAATATAAAGGGATTCGATGTGAGGTACGAACTTATTTTTGATACGCTGAAGAAGTTGAAAAAAAGCAAAGCAATCAAATACAGGCCAATAGACTACTACCTGGTCAGCAGGCTCCAAAGAATAATAAAAGGCACCACTGAAAATTACGAAACGACTAAATTCAGAACGGCATCAAACTATGCGCTTTTTGACGCCACCAATGACCTGAAATGGTACCTAAAAAGGGCCGAAATCGGCGGTATAAACAGAGACGCGGCCGGCGAATTCCTGTCGGCGGTGATAAGACTGGTTGCACCGATGACGCCGCACGTATGCGAAGAGATGTGGCTGCATGTAGGCAAGGGCTTTGTTTCCAACGCCGAATGGCCAGAATATAATGAAGGGAAGATAAACGAAGATGCCGAACAATCGGAAGAATTCATAAAATGCGTGCTTGACGACATAAGTGAGATACAGAAACTCAAAAGCATGAAGCCTTCGGCTGTAAAGATATTCGTTGCCGACGACTGGAAATTCTACGTATACAATGTCGTGCTGAAAAACAAGTCAAAACAGATGAACGACATAACAAAAGATATAATGTCGAGCGACATGAAGAAATACGGGAATGCAACCGTATCGTTCATACAGAGCCTCTACAAAAAAATAAACGAGATAAAGCCAGTGATAAAAAAAGATTCGCAGTTGTCGGCGCTGGAAGATGCCAAGAAATTTCTGGAAAAGGAGATTGGGTGCAGAATAGAAATTATAGATTCCAACGGCTGTGACAATCAAAAAGCGCGATCTTCGTCGCCGATAAAGCCTGGCATACTTCTAGAATAAATTTATTTTCTTTATAACCCATCAGCTTCTAGAATTTTTCGAGACTTTCTATCAGCTCTCTTTCTGCGGCGTCCTGCGCGCGTATGCGGTCCCGCACACCGTCTATGATAAACTCCGTTTTCTTTATTCTGTTCAGCAATGCCTGGTTCTCTTTTCTTAGCTCGAGAATTGCAGTCCATAGCTGCGCGTTCTTTACGTTGTGTGCGTTCTTGTATGCGCCGCGATATTTAGAAACCCTGTTTAAGATTTCATTCAGTTTTATTTCGTCTTCTTGAGACAGGAGCTGTTTCCAGTCGTCTGATACTTTGAACAACATTTTTACACCTCAGATTTTCAACTAAATAGTAACTAAAATCTTTATAAAGACTCTGCGCGTAGAAATTTGTAATGCATGCGTAATTTGTGATGCCACAAAATTCTTTGATTTAAATGCTTTTGACTGTACAAACAGTGTGATGGATATGAAGAAGGGAGACGTCGTAAAAATAAACTATGTGGGTCGGCTTGAAACAGGAGAGATATTCGACCTTACCTTGGAAGATGTTGCAAAGAAGGAAGGCATATACTCCGAGAAGATAAAGTACGGTCCTATACCTATACTAATCGGCGCCGGATTTGTAATACGCGGCCTGGAGAATGCCATAACCGAGATGTCTGTGGGTGAAAAAAAATCTTTTGGTGTGGAGCCAAAGGATGGTTTCGGCGAAAGAGATCCGAAACTCGTCAAGGTCGTTCCACAAAAGGTTTTCAAGGACCAGAGGGTAGACCCGCGCCAGGGAATGATCGTCGATTTCTCCGGGATGAAAGGCCGCATACAAAGCGTCAGCGGCGGGCGCATTCGCATAGACTTCAACAATCCGCTGGCTGGAAAGACGCTGAAGTACGAACTTGAAATAGTCGAAAATATTGAAGACCCAGTGGAGAAGATGAGAGGGATATTTGAATTCTTTGGCTTCCGCGACGCAGACGTGTCCATGACCGAGGGCGAAGCTACCGTCCGCGTGACAATTCCAAATGAGATGAAGCCAAAAATAAGCAGCGTCATCCTCGAAAACATACAGGAAGTCAAAAAGCTAAGCTTCGTGGAAAGCTTTGAGAAAAGGAAAAAAGAACAGTAGGTAAGCTGCCTTTCTTTCGCTACTTTCTTACTATAGTTGGCCTGTGATAGTACGTGCTGTACTTGCAATACGGACAACTCTTAGGAATTTCGTTTCTCCTTGTTTCCCACACGTGCTGACAATGCGTGCACTGAAGCTTCATCTTTAATCATCTTCTCCTACTGTTATTACTACTTCTACTACTATTTAAAAATATTTGTAATGCGAAAAAATTACGCAAAAATCCTTGTTAAACTTTAAATATATCTTAACGTTAATTAGTAGAATAGTGGTGATTATGGGAATTCTTTCGACCAAAGATATCGGAACTTCTCCTGCTGACGAGCAGCTGAGGCAAATTCTTGAGGCAAAAAGGGCAATAATAAAAGTTATTGGATGCGGCGGAGGAGGCGGAAACACTATTTCCAGGCTGATGCAAGTGGGAATAGTCGGGGCTGAAACCATTGCAATAAATACCGACGCCCAGGACCTTTTGTATACTGACGCTGACATAAAAATTCTGATCGGGAAGGAGATAACCGGCGGGCTTGGGGCCGGCGCGGACCCGCGCGTAGGAGAGGAATCAGCCAAAGAAAGCAAGAACGACCTCAAAAAAGTCCTAGAAGGGTCGGACATGGTATTTCTAACTTGCGGGCTTGGCGGCGGAACAGGAACAGGATCGATACCTATCGCGTCTGACATAGCAAAGAAGGCAGGGGCCCTCACCGTCGGAATAGTTACGCTGCCTTTCACGATGGAAGGCCGCCAGAGGATGACGAATGCAAAAGAAGGTCTGGATAAGCTGCAGAAAGCTGTAGACACATTGATAGTTATACCAAATGACAAACTCCTGGAAATTGTTCCGGACGTATCGTTGACAACCGCATTCAAGGTCGCGGACGAGATTCTTGTAAACGCCGTGAAAGGAATAACAGAGCTTGTTACAAGGCCCGGGCTTGTCAACCTGGACTTTGCAGACATAAAAGCTGTCATGAGCAACGGCGGGCTCGCAATGATAGGCATGGGCGACAGCGACAGCGAGAACAGGTCGATAGAAGCTGTCGAACGCGCGCTGAATAACCCGCTGCTGGACGTTGACATAGACGGCGCGAAGGGTGCGCTGATAAACGTTTCTGGCGGGGTTGACATAACAATCAGGGAGTGCCAGAACATCGTCGAAACGATAGCAACAAAATTAAGCCCCGAAGCCAAAATAATATGGGGAGCCCAGATAGTGAAAGAACTAGGCGACTCTATAAGGGCCATGCTTATAGTGACCGGCGTCAATTCCCCGACTTTCGCCTCGCCAAAAACAAGCTACGCGAAAGAGAAGAAAAAAGACATAGAAAAATCGTTTGGCATTGATTTCATAGAGTAGACTGCTCGTTTTAAATAAATAGTTTTTATTGTGTTTTCATGAATACTGAAAACAATATCAAATTCAAGCCCTACAAAGATCTCGTCAGAAGATGCGAGGCAACGCAATATTTTGGGAAATTCATTGCTTTTGTTGACAAAAAATTAGTCGACTCCGATGTTGATTCGATTGTTCTCAATGAAAGGGTAGAAAAATCCTATCCTAACAAAAGGATCTACATAACAAAAGTCGGAATTGAGATACTGAGATCTGTCGTAAATTCTGCGCCATATCTTGAATGATTGTCGTATAGACTGTTATCTTGATTTTTAAACCTTTTTGTTCTATATTAGGGTTTATGGCGCTCGGAAATGTCATAGAAAGAATGAGGAGAATACTCCTAGTATCAAGCAAACCCGACAAGACTGAATACAAGCAGTCAGTAAAGATAACTGGGCTCGGATTTTTGATAATAGGCATAATAGGGTTCGTGATATTTCTGGCTGTCCAGATCATGGGCGGATTGTAGTGATTGCAACAATACGAACTACCACCGGAAGAGAAAATGTCGTGATGGATTCCCTAGTCGTAAGAATAGATTCCCAGAAGATCCCTATAAAATCGCTTTTTCACCCGGAAGACCTGCGTGGTTATATATTCATAGAAGGCGAGTCAGAAGACATAGAAGCTGCCATAAAAAGCATACCGCACATACGCGGTTTTATAAACAAAAACGCCGAAATGCCGCAGATAGAAAGATTCTTGGTGCCGGAAAAGAATGAGGTGAAGCTTGAAATCGGCGACATAGTCGAAATAGTCGGCTCGCCGTTCAAGGGTGAGATGGCAAAGATCTCTAGAATCGACGAGCAGAAAGGTGAACTGACTGTTGAGTTTATCGAGGCCGCAATACCTATACCTGTCACTATTTCTGTGAATTCCGTCAGGCTTCATGAAAAAGGCAAGTGATATCAATGGGAAAAGAAAAAATCGATGTTTTGATAAAGGGAGGAGAAGCCACTCCTGCGCCGCCGATAGGACCTTCGCTTTCACCGCTTGGCGTTAATGTCGGCCTGGTCGTAAAGGAAATAAACGAAAAAACAGCAGCATTCAGCGGAATGGAAGTTCCTGTAAAAATAATCGTAGACACAGAGACAAAGAAATTTACGATAGAAGTCGGGACACCGCCGGTGACGTCGATGCTGAAGAAGGAGCTGAAGGTGCAGAAACTCGCCACTGTCGGCGAGGACAAAAAAAGAAAGATAGCAGGGGATATTTCCCTGGATGCAATAGTAAAGATAGCAAAAAGCAAGGATTCTATAAAAGGCGACATAAAGGCAAAAGTAAACCAGGTGCTGGGAACGTGCGTAAGCGGCGGCATAACAGTCGACGGAAAAGACCCCAAGGACGTAATAAAAGAGATCAAGTCCGGCACGGTAAAAATAGAATAAATCAAGAAAGAAATATTCGATCTTGTTTCTATGTTAAATCGTATACATCTCAAATATTTTCATTCATAGTTCCAAAATAAGTCAAATTCGCCTTTTTCGTTTCTCTTTGCTATAATCGATGGAAAAACATTGGTTGGAGAAAAAAGGTAAGTATGTACATCCTCTGACGTGTTTTTCAGTGTTAGGTCTATATTTTCAATGCGTTTTTTCATGCCATCCTCAAATTCTTTGAATTCATTTTCCGGTCCGAACGTCTTCAGATAAAGATATTTTAAAAGGGGGTCTCTTCCCTGATTAGCAATGTATGCCGCTTCTATCACTAATTTTCCGTCTTCGCTTTTCAGGTCAACAAGTTCCCAGAAATATGCCATGATAGTACTTTACAACGAATATATTTATAATTCTTTTTTTATATTGTTCAACAACTTTTCAAACTTTGTATATCCTGATTTTGTATTGAAATGGCCTGCATTCTTTACCATAATAACATTAGTGGACAAATTTTCAGCAAGGTCGTTCGCTTTTTCTATAGGAACGTATGGATCGTTATCCGAGTGAAATACGTAGAACTTCTTGCAGTTTTTCTTTATTTTTTTCCAGTCAAATTTTCTGTCGGAAAATGTTCTGTTTATTTCGTCGAATCGCTTATCATTTAGCAGCCCTGTAAAGCCTGATACAAAGAATGCAGCTTTTATTTTCTTTTCAGAACTCTCAATGACGTTAAGCAGGAATGCCACGCCTATGCTGTGACCTATAACAATGGAATTTTCCAAGCTGCCCTCGTATTTTTTGAAGACATCAATCCATGAAGAAAGATTTTGGTTTTCTGGCGTCGGAAATTTAGGTGCAATAATGCTGCAGCCTAAATTTTTTAACTCCGATGAGAGCCAAGGGAACCAATTCTCGTCAGGATTCCCGTAGGCGCCGTGTATCAGAAAAATGTTTGTCATACTATCTGTGCTAAAAACAACCTTTTAATACTATTTCATCAATGTAAGCAGGACCCAGATGCCTAGTGCAACACTACAGAAGCTTCTTTCTGTAGGAGGGTTTTTGATATGGCGGACAACATAGACAGCGCGATAAAATCTATACGCGAAACCGAGAAGAGAAAATTCAACCAGACGATAGACCTCATAATAAACGTGAAAAGCATAGACCTGAAGAAGCCGGAAAACAAGTTCTCGAAAAGGATTGTGCTGCCGCACGGCCGAGGCAAGGACGTCAAGGTCTGCATCATAGGCGAAAAAGGCGACGTAACAAAGGATGACGTACTTTCATTTGAAAGGGACAAGTCCGGAGCAAAAAAACTCTCAAAAAAATACGAGTTCTTCATATGTGAGGCTCCAATAATGCCGCTAGTCGGAAAAATACTCGGAAGATACCTGGCGCCGAAAGGAAAGATGCCAGAGCTCCTTCCACCTGGAAAAAATCCAGAGTCTGTTGTGGAGGAGCTGAAAAGATCCGTGAGGATAAGACTGAAGGATTCGCCTTCCATACAAACTATCGTAGGAACGGAAAACATGGGCGATTCCCAGATAATAGAAAATGTAAACCTGATTGTTGAAGAGATCAAAAAATCGCTTCCGCCAAAAGCCCAGATAAGGAATGCATTCCTGAAAACGACAATGGGCAAGCCTGCAAGGATAGGTGTATGATATGGTACGACAAGAGAAGGTCAGCGAAGTCGGTGAACTGAAGACACTGATAGAAAAGTATCCTGTCGTAGGCATAATCAGCATGCACAAACTGCCAGGAAGACAGCTCCAGAGCATAAGGCACAAGATAAATGCAAAAATAAAGATGAACAAAAAAACGATAACGCTGCGCGCGCTGGACTTGTCAGGAAAAAAAGATATCTTAAAATTAAGCGATAAACTTACCGGATCAACTGCACTTATATTTTCAGAGGAAAGCCCGTTCAAGCTTTTCAGGATCCTGAAAGAAAACAGAAGCCCGGCTGCGGCAAAAGCAGGAGACGTCGCGACGAGAGACATCACGATTCAGAAAGGATCTACTGGACTGCCGCCGGGTCCTGCAATATCCGTGCTGCAGAAAATCGGGTTGAAAGCATCTGTCCAGGGCGGAAAGATCGCCGTCCTGCAGGACAAGGTCGTCTGCAAACCAGGGGAAAAAATATCAGCCGACGTTGCAGGAGTCCTGAGCTTGCTGAAAATAGAGCCCCTCGACATAGGGCTGGACATGATATGCGCGTACGAAGACGGCATAATTTATGACAGGTCTGTTTTGGACGTTAATGTGGAGGACTACATATCTGACATACAAAAATGCGTTTCGCAGGCTGTCAATCTTTCAGTGAATACAGGTTATCCGACAAAACTGACGATAGAAATGATGGTACAAAAAGCATTCAACGAGACAAAATCTTTGTGCATAGAAACGAATGTCGTGGAAAAAGATTTCATCGATGACGTACTTATCAAGGCAATAAACCATGCGAAAGCACTGGAATCAAAGGTACAATAATTTTAGATGGAGGTAAAAAACATGAACTATGTGTATGCAAGCCTTTTGCTACACTCTGCCGGAAAGGAAGTAAACGAAGAGAACCTGAAGAAGGTAGTTTCAGCTACAGGAGAGCAGCCTGACGAGGCAAAAATAAAAGTTCTCGTTGGGGCGCTGGACGGCGTTAACATAGACGAAGTCATAAGCAAGGCAGCGATGCCAGTCGCTGTCGCAGCGCCGGCCGCGGCATCAGCACCAGTAGCCGAGAAGAAAGAAGAAGGACCTTCCGAAGAGGAGCTCCAGAAGAAGGCAGACGAAGCAGCTGGCGGACTAGCGTCTTTGTTCGGATAGGATTTTTGAATTTTTTATTTTAATTTTGGTTTCTGATTTTTGTAATTATAGCTAGGATGAGTTATTTGACCCTGCGGCGGTTTTATAAGCAACCAATCTTCAATAATTATTATGAACATTAAAACAAAATTTTCGAAATACGACTTTATCAAAATTCTTTCTAATTACAACATAGGTGAATACATAGGTTCCAAGCATTTCTCTCATGGATATGTGCAGACGACTGTAATGCTACTAACAACAAAAGGAAAATTTGTCTTCAGATATTATGAAAACAGATCAGAAAAACATGTGCTATCCGAAGTAAAGCTTATGTCATATATAAGAAAGAAAAAATTTCCTGTTCCTAAAGTAATTAGAAATTCTTCTGGTGAATTTATTGAAAAATACAAAGGTAAGCCATTTATGATTGTTGAATACGTTCATGGAAAATTAATGAAAAATCCAAACAATATTTCTAGACATAATGGTTTGACCGAAGTTGTTAATACAGTTGCAAAATTGCATAACATGACAAAAAATTTTAATCAAAAATATTTCAAATATCGCGATATTTATAATAAAAAATATTGTTGGGCTGAATACAGGAAACGCTCGGGAAATGTGAGAAATGCCTCTAGAGAAAAGTGGTTGAAAAATGAGCTAAATAAATTGGAGTTTCCTAATTTGTTGCCTAAAGGAATTTGCCACTGTGACCTTAATTATTCTAACTTTTTGTTCAAGAAAGGGAAAGTTGTTTGTGTATTAGATTTCGACATGAGTTGCTATACATATTTGATATACGACATAGCAAGCTTGATTTACTGGTGGGCATTTCCTCCAAAAAAAATAATGAATATTGAAAATTCAAAGCACTTAGTAGACGAATATTGTAAACGCAGAAAACTTAGCAAAGCCGAAAAAATGCATATTTTTGATGCGTTAAAGTTGATAATTCTTTTGGGCATAAGCTGGTCAGAAGAAAATGATTTTGAGCAGGAAAAAAGAAAGATAGAATATTTGAATTCTATATCCAGAGAAAGATTCTACAAAATGCTGTTCTGCTGAGTATGAATTGTATTTACTCCAAGATCGCCTTGATTCTTCTTACGCCGGCCGACACAGCTTCCTCCTTCACAATTCGGAAATGGCCGAGTTCTTTCGTGTTCTGGACGTGCGGGCCGGTGCATATTTCCTTCGAAAAATTCCCTATAAAATAAACGGATACGCGGCTGTTGTATTTCTCGCCGAACAGGCCGATAGCACCGAGCTTTTTTGCCTCGTCCGGTGGCATCTCCTCTCTTTTCACGGGCAGTGACGCTTTGATTGCATCGTTTACAGCATCCTCGACTTTTCTTATTTCATCTTCTGTCATTTTCTTCGGATGCGAGAAATCAAACCGCAATCTTTCAGGAGTTATGTTGCTGCCTTTCTGCGCAACGTGATCCCCAAGCACCGCCCTCAGAGCCTGGTGGAGCAAGTGCGTGGCCGTATGGTATTTTACGGATTGCTCACTGTGATCGTGCAGACCGCTCTTGAACGAGCCCATGTTTTTTCTGCTGAGTTCCTGATGTTTTTGATATTCTTCCTCAAACTCCCTTACGTCGACGGTCCATCCTTTTTCGGTTGCGAGCTCCTTTGTAACTTCTATCGGGAGTCCTGCCGACTGAAATAGAAGGAAGGCTTCTTTTCCGCTTATTCTTCCATCTTTTGGTTCGAGCCTGCTGAAATGTCTCAGGCCTTTTTCTATCACTTCACCGAACCTGTTTTCTTCTTTCTCCAGTTCGTCGAGAATAAAATTCCTGTTTTTCTCAAGTTCTTTGTAGTCCTTAGAATAAATATTCATCACGATTTCGGCTATATTTTTTGTAAAGTTCTCCCTGATACCCAGCAAGTGCCCGTGTCTTATGGCTCTCCTTATCAATCTTCTCAGTATGTATCCGTGTTCCACATTTGACGGTCGTATATTTTCTGCGAGGACAAATACGGCAGCCCGCAAATGGTCTGCAATTATTCTTTCGGATTTTGTGTTCACTGTCTCGGAAATTTTTCTTATTTCCATGATTATAGGCTCGAAAAGTTCTGTTTCATATACGTTGTCTTTTTCGTTTATTACTGCCAGCGTTCTCTCAAGCCCCATGCCAGTGTCGACGTTGCGCTGCTTCAGTTTTTCATAAGCGCCAGATTCGTTCTTGTTGTACTCCATGAAGACGTTGTTCCATATCTCCGCATACTTGCCGCAGCTGCACGACGGGTCGCATTTGTCAGAGCATTTCTTCTTTCCGGTGTCGTAAAACATTTCAGTGCAAGGCCCGCACGGCCCTGTCTTGCCCGCAGGCCCCCACCAGTTTTCTTTCTTCGAGAAATAAAATATCCTTTCCTCTGGTATGCCAACAGAGAGCCATATGTCGGCTGATTCTTCATCCCTAAGAGCATCATTGTCGCCTGCAAACACGGACACGCTGATCTTTTTCTCTGGAATGCCGAGAATTTTTGTGAGAAATTCCAGGCTCCATTCAATCGCTTCCTTCTTGAAGTAATCACCGAGGGACCAGTTGCCAAGCATCTGGAAGAATGTCAGGTGAAACGGATCGCCGACTTCGTCTATGTCGTCCGTCCTCAGGCACTTCTGGACGTCTACGAGCCTTTTTCCGAGCGGGTGTTTCTGGCCAAGCAGGAAAGGAACAAGGGGATGCATTCCGGCTGTTGTAAATAAAACAGTTGGATCGTTTTCCGGTATCAGCGACGACGATTCTATAATTGCATGGCTCTTATTCCTAAAAAATTCCATGTATTTTCTTTTGAGTTCATCGGCCAGCATAATTATCTACTGCGTCGTATTGATACTCTTCAGTGCGCATTCGACCGGCGGTATTGTCAGGAGTTTGCACAGTGCATCGACAGTACTATTGGCTTCGGGTCCGACTCTTTCCTGGCCCTGCAGGCTCTCTATGAGAATGTACGTCTCATCGACCTGTGTGCTCATTTTTTGAACGATTATCTGATGCTGCCCCGACGGTATCGTATAAGTATTTGGCAGGTTTTTTACGAACGCAAGAAACTCGTTGTCATTTCCATTGGAGTAGAATTTTATCCACGTGTATCCGTTCTGCACGTACGTGTTTTCTGTCTGTATGTCAATGTTGCCGTCGATGAAATATGACTGCACGCTGTTCTGCTGCGTGTTTTCTTTCGGCCCGAAGAAGCTCGTCGCCACGTATGCTATTGAAGATAGTCCGAATATCAAAATTATGAATAGTGACATGACGATCTTTTTTGTTGATTTTTTCATTGTATCACATTAACATGTTATATGCAGCTTTGCAACAACGTTTTTGCCTTTTCTTGCAAGTTCCTGGAATTTCTTTGCAGCCTCTGCAGTAGGAAGCACGTGCAATTCTACGTTATTTTTCCTTGCCATCTCCAGTACAGAGTTATCTATTGCCGTGCGCTTTCTGAATCCTGTTCCAAGGACCGCAATATCCGGCCCCACGAGCATCAGTTTCTCGAAATCTTTTTTGGTTGTCTTGTGGCTTGCGTCTACTGTTTCAACTTTGTTCGGCAGAAGTATGACGTCCCTGTCGCTGTAAACTTCCTCGTTTATGTGCATATTCATGAATTCTGCGCGCTTTATTTTTGGTATCATAATTATCTTTTATCCTTTATGTTATAATACGACGAAAACTAAAAATCATAGCCCTGCCAGGATTCGAACCTGGGTCCGCTGGTTTCTTTGCATCTGCGCCAGAGCCAGCTATCCTTGACCGCTAGACTACAGGGCTTTTTTTCTGATTGTAAATGTAGCAAGCAATTATTGAGCACAAACAATTAAAAAGAAGGATAAGGCTTCTATTTCTTTCAGGAGCTGCGATCCGCGCTGCGTTATTATGTAGCACGTCGACCCAACAGGGCTTACAGACGTCACGTATTTCTGCTCGATGAGCTTTCTGGTTATGGAATCGACAACAGAAGAAAGGTCCTTGCCGGAAGAGCCGTTTGCCTCGAGAAATTTTCTCACTTCTATCTTTGTCATGAGCTGGTTATCTGCTATTTTCTTTAGCACGTTTCTCTCTGCCTGACTAAGCGCTGCCATCAATTGACCGCCTTACCTTTTGAGCAACCTGTTTGCTTGTAACGGCCTCGACAAGCTTGAGAGCAAGATCCGCTGCTGCCGACGAACTGCGCGCTGTCAGAACGTTTTTTGCTATTACGACGCGTGCGTCACGGATCCTTGGTATCTTCTTTTCGTGGCCTGGAAAAACTGTTGCTATTTTATCGTCGATGATGCCCGCTTCCGCAAGCACAATCGGCGATTCACCGATTGCTACTATTATTTTGTTCTGCTTATTAAAGTTTTTTACCAGATTTAGGACGTCCAGGCTGTGAAGCAGGTTCTTATATCCTGGTCCGCCTGGAAGCACTAGTATGTCGTAGCTGTTTGCGTCGGCTTCGGACAGCTTCTTGTCGGAAAGTATCCGCGTCCTGGATGATCCCATGACAATAGAAGACGCCATGCTGGCCATTGTAACGTGTATGTCGGCCTTTTTCAGTATATTCAGGATTGTAAAAGTTTCGATTTCGCCGAATTCCTCTGGGACAACAATCAGTGCGCGCATATTTACCAATGGTTATAGTTGAAGACATAACACTTCAGGCTTCTGTATTATGAATTATGCTAGGAAAACAGTAGTTTTCCTGCATAAGTGAAGCGATGCTTCACTATATGTCTTCAG
>Ga0233420_10000839_pt1 | contig 12273 bp, 9 predicted proteins | sample Watercolumn_Mata_4_FD_183009 | JGI IMG/M metagenome (GOLD analysis project Ga0233420, IMG submission 183009) | Freshwater microbial communities from Lake Matano, South Sulawesi, Indonesia - Watercolumn_Matano_2014_102_MG | ecosystem: Environmental > Aquatic > Freshwater > Lake | place...
GGAGATGAAAGCCACCATCACGAAAACCTGGATTGATTTGTCCAATAGGTTAAGTTTCGCAAATCATTGGATCGAAGAATTTCTAAGTGGGGAATCTTATTATAGCGAATTATGCATTTAACTATAACCTAGGAGGCTGTCCGAGAACTCATAATCCAAAATTCTCACCACTACATATATTGTCAATTTTAATTGATAAGCACTATATGTTGTGGTGGTTTTTTCAGAGATTGCATTCTCGGACAGTCTCCTAGAAGACCGTTCCGTTTTCAGGATGAGGCCACGCTCCAACCGGCGTTGGACCCGTGAGAAATCAGGAGGCAGTGTCAGGGCAGGTGCATCCATGATTGGGGCTGCGTCCAAGCGCTCAGCGTTGCGCCAGTGCCGATCCCACAATCTTGGGCGTGATAAAAATAAGCAATTCCTTTTTCTTATCCTGGGTCAGATTGCGGCGGAACATGAAACCGACACCCGGCAAGTCGCCGAGGAATGGCACCTTGTCGGTCTTGTCGACCTGATCGCCTTCGAAAACTCCGCCCAATACCATGGTCTCGCCATTGGAGACCTGGGCCGTGGTCAATATTTCCCGCTTCTCGATACCGACATTACCATTCGAATACTGTCTGGCGCCTGGGGCATCCTTCTTCACGGAGAGATCCATCAGAATATTCTCATCCGCCGTGATATGCGGGGTCACCTTGAGTTCCAGAACGGCATCCTTGAACTGGGTATTGGAGGCGCCCAAGGCGTTGTTCTGTGAGTAGGGTATCTGCTCGCCCTGCAGAATGTAGGCTTCGGCGCCATCGGTCGTGACGACCTTGGGGGTCGAGATGATCTCCGTTCGTCCATCGATCTGGGCGGCGGATAATTCAAGATCCAGGAGATACTCCCCAACTTTCAGAAAGGTAACCCCAAAGTACCCGCCGCTGGCCGAGGCCGCCGTTGCAGCCAAGTCGACCAGGGCATTGCCGGACACGTTGTTGATATCCGACGGTGGTGTGATGGGATAATCCGTGTTGTCGACCGTTCCGCCCTGATACGTATTGGCCTGTTTGTTGACCGTTCCCGCTCGATTAAGCGACAGACGAGCGCCCAGTTCCCGGGTGAATTCGTTGGTGGCAATGACAATCCGTGACTCGACCAATACCTGACGCACCGGCTTATCGAGTTCTCGAATCAGATTGCGAATGCGCTCCAGATTTCGGCTGGTTTCATGGATAATCAATTGATTCGTGCGCGGATCGGTCGTGACATTGCCCCGAGACGAGAGCAGAGTCTGCCCCTCGTCGATAGCCGTGGTTCTGGCCGTGGTGCGTTGCCCGGAGATCGGATTGGTTTCCATGACCGCCTTGTCGGTTTTGGAACTGGCCCCCACCAGGATTTTTTTTAACTCCTCGGCTTTCGTGTAATTCACTTGGATGATTTCGGTCCGCAGAGGCTCAAGTTCCTCGACCACCTGGCGAGCCTCCAGCTCGTCCAGCTCCATTTTATTGAGCTCCTCCAGCGGAGCGACGCGGATGATGTTTCCTTCCTGCCGCTTGCCCAGGCCCTTGGATTTCAACACCAGATCCAGCGCCTGGTCCCAGGGCACGTCCTGCAGGCGTAGCGTCACATTACCGGCCACGGTGTCGCTGGCCACGATGTTGACGTTGGTGAAGTCGGCCAGTATCTGCAACACTGAACGAACCGAGATATCCTGAAAGTTCAGGGTGAGCCGGTTCCCGGTATAGGTGATCTGCTTCTTGCGATCGACCGCGTCAAGCTCCGGTTTCGATATCGCCCTGAACTCGACGGCGAGGAGGCTACCCGATTGATAGGAAGAGAACTCATAGCGGTCGGATACCGGGGTTACTTCAATACGGGCGCCGCCAGACTCCGGCATGGCCTCCAGGTAGTGAACCGGCGTCGCGAAATCGATGACATCCAGCCGGCGAGCCAGACGGGAGGGCAGCACCGCCGCGGGCAAATGGATGACTACCTTCCTTCCTTCGCGGCGGATATCCACCAGAGCCTTCGGATCGCCCAGCGTTACCAACACACGACCTTCGCCGCCCTCACCGCGCCGGAAATCGACATTTCCCATTTCGCGGGTGACGGCATAGGTCGAAGCCATCATGGGGCGAGTCACAACGGGTAGCGGCGCCGGCTGATTCAGCCTTTCGCCGGATCTGCCCTGCAAGGTCATCACGATCCGGTTGCCATCGGCGCTGAGTGTATAGGGCTGCCTATCGCCCAGATTGAACACCAGGCGCGTCCGTCCCCCCGCTTCCACGATCTGGACACTCCGAACTCCAGCCCTTTCGACCGAGAGAATCCGCTGGTCCAATCCATTGACGACCCCAGGCAAGTCCAGCACGATGCGATCGGGGTTTTCCGTCTGAAAATCTCGTGGGGTGGCGGCCACTTCGTCCAAACGGAGCACGAATTCCAGGCGGTCGCCGGGCAGCTGGACATAATCGATGGAACGTAGTCGGTTGGCGGCCGGCGCGTCCAGCATGAAAGACAGCAGCCCCGCCAGCAACAGCACGCCGGAAGGCCAGTATTTCCGGGCACCCCTCCGGGATCTCGGGGAGCGCTGTTTCATGGCGCCTTATTCTCCTTATCCCCCATGGTCACGGCGGCTTTCCGTTCACGCCAAGCGCCCGCGCTATCCGCGACGATTTCGACAAGTTCGATCTGGTTGTCAACTATATTCACGATCTTTCCGTAATTCTTGCCAATGTAATTTCCCACCCTCACCCGGTGTACGGTTCCCTCCTTGGTTTCCACCAAGGCCCAGATAACGCCCTGCTGCCTGACCGTCCCCACCATGCGCAGGGAATCCAGTTCAAAACCCTCCAGTTCCTCGCGGGGACGCAGGGTATCAGGCCTAATTCCCGTCTCCACGCGAACGTCTTTCTGTTCCTGCAAGGATTCGTCGGGCTCGAATGGATCGCGCACCTGATTCGGCCTGAACACAAAGGGCTCCACGATCCGTAGCTCCGGCAATGTTTCAATGGTCCCCTTGGCGCGTCCCCTGACCTCGGCGACATAGGCCTCGAGATCCGACATATCGTCCCGGGCACAACCGACCAGGATGAAACAGGCGCCCACCACGGCAATACGGCTTATAAACGCCGGAAAATCGATGATCGTCATAACCAGGATCCAACCAAACCCTTCAGCCTAGAAACGGCAGTTGACCGCTTCATCCGATACTTAAGTGCCTGCGATGACCAGTAGCGCCTTGTAAGTGGAACTCGCCGGACGGGCGGGGCCGCTGCGTGCCCGAGCGCACGGTTCCCGAGCCGCCTGGCGGCGTTGCTCCTCCTGACAGGGGGCTGCCCTGCGCGTCGTCGCGCCTTGCCAGACAGCTCGGGAACCGCACTCTCGAACATGCCCAACTGCCGTTTCTAGGCTCAGGGCTTGCTTTTCGGGACAGACTTGGCCGCTCCGGCAGCCATTTCACCTTCGTCCAGGTAGCGATAGGTTCTCACCAGGGCGTTCATGGTCAACGCAAACTTCCGACCGGTGGACATGCCGGCTTCCCGGGATCCATTCGGCGTAATTTTGATATTGTGCACCGTCACGATGCGCGGAAGGGTGGCCAGGCCGCTCACGAAACTGCCGAATTCCGGAAAATTGCCTAACACCTTGACCTCGATGGGTAGTTCGGCATAGAAATCCTTGATGATTTCCGCTCCCGGCTTGAATAACTGAAATTCCAGACCACTCGCCAGGCCGGTTTGGGAAACATCCACCAGCAATTCCGGAACCTGAGTCTTGTTGGGGAGCTGGCGCAATAAATCGCCGAACGTTTTTTCGATTTCCAGCAACTGCTCCTTGTATTCCTCAAGGCTGGCGGCTTTGCGCTGTTTCTGTTCGAACGAAGCACGCAACTCGATTTCCTTCCCCGCCTCGGTCGATAACCGCTCCATCTGCGACCCAGTATCGAGGTAGTACCACAAACCCGCCAGCACCGCGCACAAAATCCCGATGACAAAGGCCTTGACGGGTACGGGCCAGGCGCCTGAGTACTCCAGATCCCAACTGATTTCCGAAAGATTCATGCTCCGGGTTTTCCCGCCGCCGGCTTCCCGGGGTCCACTTCCATGGGCGGGTCAGCCTGCTTGACCTGCAGGGCAAAGCGGCTGAAATGCCTTTCCTTTTTCTCCTTGCCTTCCGGCTTGGTTTCGATAATCTGCAGGGCGGGTTCCTGAAACCAGGGTGACAGATCCAGGTTGCGCATGTAGACCGAGACCCTTGCATTGGACTGAGCGATACCAGTGATGGCTATGGTGCGTTCAGTCTGCTGGAGCTCCAACAACTGAACACCCTCGGGCGTTGTTCTGCCCAACTCGTCAAACAGATGCACGGCCTCTGGACGACTGATCTGCAACCTCTGAATAATCTCCATGCGCGCCACCAGGTTTTTCTTTTTTCTGTCGAGTTCCTGGATTTCCTGGATCTTGCGATCGAGTTGAGCCATCTGGTTAGTCAGAAACTGATTGCGGCGTTGTTGATAGTCGATGCGCTGGCCAATTTCCAGCCGCACCAGCAGCATGACCAACACCGTTATCAGCAAGGCGCAGCCCGTCATCATCGCAAAATTGCGTTGTAGCCGCTTGCGTCGCTCCTGTCGCCAGGGCAATAGATTGATATCGGCCATGTCAATCGAACCCACGTAGAGCCAAACCCGTGGCAACCAGCAAGGAAGGCGCGTCCTGGGTCAGATTGGCGCGTGCCGCGCGAGGACTCAGGTTCATGCCGACAAACGGATCGAGATGGATGACCTTCACGCCGTGATTGGCATCGATCCGTTGTTCGATGCCTGGCAGCGCCGCGCATCCTCCTCCCAGGACCAGTTTACCGACCGACACCTGCGGTTGCGAGGAACGAAAGAAATGCAGGGAGCGGCCAATTTGCTGGCCCAGCGCGTCGATGAAGGGGTCCCTGACCTCGGCCTCGTAATCTCCCGGCGTTCCCCCCCGTTTTTTCAACAGCTCGGCATCCTCGTACGTCAGCCCATAACGTTTCTGAATGGCTTCGCTCAGCTGAAGGCCCCCGAAAGATTGTTCGCGCGTGTAAATGACCTGCCGTCCCTTGATCACGATCAAGGAGGTGCTGGTGGCTCCAGCGTCGACGACCGCATAAACATCATCGTCGGGTTGGTCAGGGGTGTGCTGGAATATCCTGTGACAGGCTCTTTCGATGGCGAAGGATTCGACATCCACTACTTCCGCTTTCAGACCCGCCCACTCGAGGGCGGCGGCGCGATCCTCGACATACTCCTTCCGGGAAGCAACAACCTGTACGTCCACCATTCCCGTCATTTTTTCGGTTGGACCCAAGATACAAAAATCCAGGCTGACATCCTCAAGGGGATAGGGGATATATTGTTCGGCCTCGAGTTCGATTTGGGCTTCGATATCATCCTCACTGAGATTAGCCGGAAAGGTCAGGGTTTTAACAATGACCGCCGCGCTTGGAACGGCCGTAACGGCCTGATTCAGCCGAGTGGCTAATTGTCGTGTGGCCTTTTTTATGGCGATGCCCACCATCTGGACTTTCGCCTCCTGTTTGACCGATGCATCCGCCGGTGTCAGGGTCGCCACCGTGTACCCCTTGACTTCCATCACATTCCCTGACATCGCCAATTCGACGACCTTCACGCTCGTTGCGCTGATATCGACACCCAATAGCGCGGGTTTGGCGCGACGCCACGAAAACATCTGTCGAGTTCCTTGAATTGAAGGGAGAATCTCACCGCCCCTCGCGCCTGTCATGAACCATGAGACGCAAGAAAACGGGTCTCCTGTAGTATAGTTATCACCCTATCGCAATCGCGGGCAACCGATTAACCGGGTTTTCCCCAAACCCGGTCAACAAGACGCGACGCACATCTTTTCCACGGCAATTCTCTCATCGTGTCCTCAGAATCCCCAAACCGGCCCCACAGCGCCATAAGCACCCTGTTTCAGGCACTGATCCGCCTCATCCTTGGCATCATGGCCGGCATGATGACCATAGGCCTGATGCTGTTCGGCCTTTACATTTATCTTCAATCGCAACTACCGGAGCTGGATGCGCTGAACGATGTTCACTATCAGAGTCCATTGAAAGTGTATACCCGCGATGGTCTTCTGATCAGCGTATTTGGGGAGAAAGTCCGCTATCCCATGGAGTTCGAAGATCTTCCCCAAAAAATGATCCAAGCCTTTCTTGCCGCCGAGGACAACCGGTTTTACGATCATCCCGGATTCGATTATCAGGGACTGTTGCGGGCCTCGCTGACCTTCCTGAGCACCGGCGAGAAACGGCAGGGCGGCAGCACCATCACCATGCAGGTAGCCCGGAATTTTTTTCTCAGCAACGAAAAAACCTTCCTCCGAAAGATTCGGGAAATACTCCTGGCAATGAAGATTGAGTCGGAACTGCCCAAGAATCGCATCCTGGAGATCTACCTGAATAAGATCTACCTGGGCAATCATGCCTACGGTGTCGGGGCCGCCGCAGAAATTTATTACAACAAAACCGTGGACGAGTTGGATCTGGCGGAAATCGCCACGATTGCCGGTCTGCCCAAGGCTCCTTCGACTTTCAACCCGATTATCAATCCCGAGCGGGCACTGACCCGCCGCGACTATGTGCTCGACCGCATGTTGGCCCTGGGCTTCATCACCAACGAGGAATACACGCTGGCCCTGGCGGCTCCGAATACCGCGGCTTTGCATGAACGCTCGGCTGATATCGACATGCCCTATATCGGCGAGATCATCCGCAACCAGATGTATGAGCAGTATGGCGAGGATGCCTACAATAACGGCTATCAGGTCCGCACCACCATTGATTCCCAGCTTCAGGCGCTGGCCGAGGATACGCTGCGGTCCAGCCAGCATCGTTTCGACGAGCGCCGGCAATTCCGCCCCATCCGCGAACGCATCGATCTGGCGCAATACGCCACGGAAGCCGACTGGGACAAGCAGCTGGCCCAGTTCGGCAAACTGGGCTATACAGAGCCGGCCCTCATCCTGACCCTCAAGAATGGCGCCGCCGAGGTCTATCTTGGCTCGGGCAAACGGATGAATCTGAGCGCGGATTTCCTGAGCTGGGCTCATCGATGGCTTGGCCGGGCCCGGCGCAAGAAGGGGGAGGACAGCGGCAAGGCGCTGTCAGCGGGCGATGTCATTCGCTTGCGCCATGATGGTACCCACTTGAAGCTGACCCAGATTCCGGAGGTTGGCGCTGCCCTGGTTTCCGTTTTGCCGCAGGATGGACAGGTTGTCGCCTTGGCGGGCGGCTACGACTTCCGCTATAGCAAATTCAACCGGGCGATACAGTCCAAACGTCAGCCGGGCTCGGGCTTCAAGCCGGTAGTGTATTCCACCGCTCTCATAGAAGGCATGACCCCATCGACGGTGGTCAACGACTCGCCTGTCAGGATCGGCAACTGGACCCCCATGAACGCATCCCGACGCTATTATGGCCCGACCCCGTTGCGCACCGCCCTGACCTATTCCCGGAATGTGGTAGCCGTCAAGCTGGCGCAGAAGATTGGCATCGACAAAGTCATCAAGTTGGCCATGGATATGGGCTTCGAGGCCGGTGAGCTGCCCCGGGTACTGCCGCTGGCTCTGGGCAGCGGTTCAGCCAGCCCATTACGCATGGCGCAAATGTATTCCGTGTTCGCGAATGGCGGTTTTCGCGTAGATCCCTATTTTATCGCCAGGGTCGACAGCGACAGCGGCAAAATCATATACCAGGCAACGCCACCGACAGCCTGCCTGGAATGCGAGGATACCCGCACCCAGCCCGTCAGCATGGCGAAACGGGTGTTATCGCCCCGCGTGCACTACATGATGAACTCGATGCTTCAGGACGTGGTGCGGATGGGCACGGGCCGGCGTGCTCTGGCTCTGGGCAGACACGATGTCGCGGGCAAGACCGGGACCACCAACAAGTCCCATGACGCCTGGTTCGATGGCTATACCCCGGCCCTGGTTACAATCACCTGGTTCGGTTTCGACAGTTACAAGAGCCTTGGCCACAATGTCATGGGGGGCGAACTGGCCTTGCCGATGTGGGTCAAGTTCATGCGCGAAGCCCTGAAGGATGTACCCGAGTACCGCTTTCCTCCTCCTCAAGGCGGACGCGTGAAGCGCGTGAAGACAGGCCCCAAGGGCGCCCTGGATTTCGAGTACTACCCTGACGGAAAAGCCCGTCAATTCATCGACTCCGGTCAAGGAGTTCGATCCAGATCCACCAAACGCAACAAGGCGGGCTCCGCCAACCCCCGTCCAAAATCCAACCTCTCAACCCCACCGAAATCCGGCTCGGGGAAATCCATTGAATCGCTGTTTTAAGTCCGGAAAGACCGTGGTTCATCCGCCCTTGGGCAGCGCCCGCTTCATGGGGATCAGCAACAATACCCAGTAAAGCCGTTGGATTGTTATCTTATTGATAAACCTAGGATTGGTAGCGCGACCCCAGCAGCATCCGCCGGCGGCAATTCGTTCACACCATGGTCAGCGATATTGGAAGACCGCTCTGGCGGTGAACCGCCATGGGTCTCACGACGGAGGGCAGGAATCGACCGGTTGCACGTTCAGCCAGTCTGGGCTTGGCAAGGAGGCGAACACGCCACGCAAACCATCGCTCCAGCGTTTGCTGATCTGCGAGAAATAGGGGTCGTCCTGGGTGATGTGCTGCTCCAGGGCGAGTTGAAAACAACCTTCATGATAACAGGCCAAATCGATGGGCAAGCCGACCGAAAGGTTACTGCGCATGGTGGAATCGAAGGACACCATCACGCATTTGATGGCCTCGTTGAGCTGGGTATCGGGCTTGATGACCCGATCCAGAATGGGCTTGCCATACTTGGTCTCGCCAATCTGAAAGTACGGCGTTTCCTCGCCTGCCTCGATGAAATTGCCCTCGTTGTAAACCAGGCACAGCCGCATGCGCTCACCGCGAATCTGACCACCGACGATGAAATTGGCGCTGGCGTCGACATTGCTCTGCGCCAAATAGACGCCATCGTGTTGCCGCGCGGAGCGCAGGCATTCGCCCAGCAACTGGGCCACATCGAAGATGGATTCGACATTCCAGATATTGCGGTTCTCGGGATGGCGGGCTTGCTGCTCCAGAAGATTGATGGCGTTCTGCGTAATCGACAGGTTGCCTGAACTGAGAATGATGATGGCGCGGTCGCCAGGGTTGACGATGGTCCGCATCTTCTTGAAACAGGCGATCTGGTCTACGCCCGCGTTGGTACGGGAATCGGACGCGAACACCATGCCGTTGTTCAGCTTGAGCGCGACACAATAGGTCATCTTTTTAGTATGGTTGGTCTATTGGGGTTAAGGCGCGACTTAGGCGACTTGGCGCATGGCCGCCGCGGGCAGGTAGTCGCGTCGCGACAAATAGGCATCGCGGATTTCCCGGCCGAGCAGATCCGTGCTCTCCAGGAATTCGGTCAGATACTCGTGCAACCCCCGGGCAAACACATTTTCGATGCGCCCGAAATGCAAGTCGGCGTGAATCTCACCCGCCAGCCGCCGGGCCTCGCGCCCCGACATGCCATTGATGTGCGTCAGGGCGGTCTCCACCTCGTTCATGCAGGCATGCAGGGAGCGCGGCATGTCATCGCGCAAAATGAACAATTCCGCGACTCGCAAGGGGGAAATGACATCCCGATAGATCTTCTTGTAGGCCTCAAAGGCGCTGACCGATTTCAACAGCGATCCCCACTGATAATAGTCCGCCGCGCCGCCGACATCGGCGACGCTGGGCAGCAGTATATGGTACTTCACATCGAGGATGCGCGCGGTATTGTCCGCGCGTTCCAGAAAAGTGCCCAAGCGGATGAAACTCAGCGCGATGTCCTTGAGTATGGTGCCCACCGTCACGCCCCGGAACAGATGCGATCGCTCCTTGACCCATTCGAAAAAATCCGGATAACGTTCATCACTCATGGTTCGCGACAATCGATTGATCTCCAGCCAGGTGGAATTGATGACCTCCCACATTTCCGATGTTATGGCCCCGCGCACGGAACGCGCATTCTCGCGGGCCAAACGCAGGCAGCTATGGATGCTGGAAGGATTCTCGGGCTCCAGGGCCATGTAATGGGTCACGGCGTCGGCGCGCGCCAATCCGAATTTCTCCTCATACGCCGCGGCGCAACCCGTGATATTCAGCGGCGCGTACCACAGATAGGCCTCTGTCCCTTCAATATCCAATGGCAATAGGGAAGATCGATGCGCGACATCGAGGATGCGCGCGGTATTTTCGGCACGCTCGATATGGCGAGCCATCCAGAACAGATTTTCGGCAGTTCGTGACAACATGATCTATTCCTCCAGTACCCAGGTGTCCTTGGTGCCACCCCCCTGCGAGGAATTGACGACCAGGGAACCTTCCTTGAGTGCGACCCGGGTGAGGCCACCCGGGACCAAACGGATGTCCTTGCCTGAAAGGACAAAGGGACGCAGGTCGACGTGTCGCGGCGCGACCCCCGACTCGACCAGGGTCGGACAGGCTGACAAAGCCAGGGTGGGTTGCGCGATGAATTGTTCCGGCCCGGACAGGATGCGCTGCCGATAAGCCTCGATTTCCTCCTTGGTGCTGGTCGGTCCAACCAGCATTCCGTAACCGCCGGAACCCTGGACTTCCTTCACCACCAGTTCGGACAGATGTTCCAGGACGTACTCGAGATCATCCGCCTCGCTCAGTCGCCAAGTCGGCACATTCGAGAGAATCGGCTTCTCGCCCAGATAAAAGTGGATCATGTCCGGCACGAACAGATAGGTGGACTTGTCGTCGGCTACCCCGGTACCCACGCCGTTGGCCAGCGCCACATTGCCACTGCGATAGGCTTCAAACAGCCCAGGCACACCCAGCATGGAATCCGGCCGGAAGGCAAGTGGATCGAGAAAATCGTCATCCACCCGACGATAAATCACGTGCACCTGCTGGGGACCCTCGGTCGTATGCATGTAGACTCTGTTCTGATCGACGAACAGATCCTGTCCCTCGACCAGTTCCACGCCCATCTGGCTGGCGAGAAAGGCGTGTTCGAAGTAGGCGCTGTTGTACGCGCCAGGCGTCAGCACCACGATGACCGGATCGTCAATATAGTACGGAGCCGACTCACGCAGTGTGTCCAGCAACATCTGCGGATAGTGTTCGACCGGTTCCACCGCATACATGGCGAACAGTTCAGGGAAAAGCCGCATCATGGTCTTGCGGTTTTCCAGCATGTAGGAAACGCCGGAGGGAGTCCTAAGGTTGTCTTCCAGCACGTAGAAGTCATTCTGCGCCACCCGAACCAAATCGATCCCGGCGATTTGGGCATATACCTGATTGGGAAGATTGACGCCACGCATCTCGGGCCGGTACATGGCGTTGTCCAACACCTGATGGGCGCTGATGATGCCGGCCTTGATGATTTCCTGATCGTGGTAGATGTCGTTCATGAAGGCGTTCAGAGCCCTGACCCGCTGCTTGAGACCTTGCTCCAATCGGCGCCATTCGTCCGCGCCAAAAATGCGCGGCACGATGTCGAACGGTATGAGCCGCTCGCCGCCATCCGCCTGCCCATAGACGGCGAAGGTGATGCCCAGGCGACGGAATAGAAGTTCTGCTTCCGCGCTCTTGCGCTCGAGTTTTCCCTCCGGCAAGGCATCCAGCCAAGCCGCATAGGACTGATAAATCTCACGCACCACACCTTTCGTGTCGTGCATTTCGTTATAGAAGCCGGGGGATTTCTGTATGTTCATGGCCTCATGTCAAGCAAGAGGCAGGCCAATAGACCAGCGGTGACTGTCCCAAGGATATCGTCCAAATCATGAATCTCCCTCGCACCAATTTGGACTGAGAGCCAAACCAAGCCGCTTCAGTTTGGGGATACCCACCTTACTTGCCCCGTCCGTCCCTTCCCACGCCATCTTCGGCCATCGGCGCGTCGATTCATACCACGGAGGTACGCTGATCATACCCTAGGATAATCCGACGGGAGATACTTGACATGTTGATTTCCTTGATAGGTTAAACACTAAACCACAGAGCCCGAGTTTCGAACCCCTTGTGTTAAACTCTTGTGTTGATTCCACCGATCGTCCATGGGGACATTTGACTGCCTGACTCCGTTCTCATTGCATGCAAGAACATAAACTCACCCACCTCAAGCAACTGGAAGCCGAGAGCATCCACATCATCCGCGAGGTCGCGGCCGAATTCGACCGGCCGGTGATGCTCTATTCGATCGGCAAGGATTCCGCCGTGATGCTGCAT